>Ga0316201_10000353_pt1 | contig 25196 bp, 20 predicted proteins | sample CS6wburrow_MG_FD_204516 | JGI IMG/M metagenome (GOLD analysis project Ga0316201, IMG submission 204516) | Coastal sediment microbial communities from Delaware Bay, Delaware, United States - CS-6 worm burrow | ecosystem: Environmental > Aquatic > Marine > Coastal > Sediment | place: USA... | reverse complement strand
ATCCTCGTTGGCGTAGTCGTTGCCGAACTCCACCAGACCCGTCTGGATGTGCTTCACATACGGACAGTGGTTGCACAGGAAGATCACCACAACCGCCTTGCCGGTGAAATCCGCCAGACCCATTTGGTTGCCGCTCACGGTGTCCCACAAATTGAACTCCGGGGCGGGGGTTCCCAGCGCAAGCATTGTCGATTCCACAGCCATTGGAGCTCCTCGTGATCGCCTGGTGGCAGCCTAAGCGTTTGTGGCTGTGGTCCGGTCGGTCGGGCGCCATCCGCCGGGGTTGACGCTAGGACAGAAATCAAGCATCTGTGCTAGTTTTCTAGCATGAACCTATTGAGGCGGTCACGAATTGATGCCGGGTTGACCCAGGCGGACCTGGCCACGCGGGCCGGTGTCAGCCGGCAATTGGTGGGCGCAGTCGAAGCCGGCCGCCATTTGCCCCGGGTCGATGCCGCACTGGCGCTGGCGTCCGTGCTGGGGATCGGCGTCGCAGAGCTCTTTGAGAGCGTGGAGACGCCGGTGGACATCGTCTCCGGGCTGCCGCCGGAGCAGGCAGCATTAGTTCGCGCCGGCCGGGTCGGCGAACGGGTGGTTACTTCCCCGGCCCGCATCGGGCCCGCCGGGTGGGATGTTGCGGACGGTGTTGTCGAGGAGGGACGATTGCGTCGGTTTGTGCGCGATGCGCCCGGGATGGTCGTGGCAGGGTGCGAGCCGGGTCTCGAAGCGATGGAACGTATCCTGCGTGAGGGGGGAATGGGAGCCGTTTCCGCAATTGCCTCCAGTCGGACCGCGCTCGAAGCGCTCGCTGCCGGCCGAGTCCATGCCGCGGTCGTGCATGGCCCGGCACTCGGCGTGGAGAGAGACGATCTCGATGTGCAGCGCGTGCGGTTGACCCAATGGCAGGTTGGCCTGGCAGCCGCCCCGGATGCGCCACGCGGGTGGTGGCAAGAAGCCTTGTCCGGTGCAATCCCGGTGGTGCAGCGCGAAGCGGGGGCCGGAGTGCAGCGAGCATTTGAATCCGCGGTCGAAACCAACGGCGTGGTAGCCGGTCCCCGGGTCGGCACCCACTACGAGGCCGCGCACCGCGCAGTTCTGATGGGTATGGCCGGCGTAACGATCGAGCCGGCCGCCCTCGCGCTTGGTGCCTCCTTCAAGACCCTGGAAACCCATGAAGCGCAGCTATGGATTGATCGGCGGTGGACGGCGGAGCGGCTGGTTGTGGCGGCATTGGATGTGATTGCGGGGAGCCGCTTTCAGCGGAGACTGCAAGCGGTTGGGGGCTATGACCTGGCCGGATGCGGAGAACTCATCACGTGAACACCGGATTGAGAACCTGCCTGGTGGCGATGGTAACGGCGGTGCTGACCATCTCATGTGGCGGGCAACAGGACAGGGGAAGCGAGGTGCTGGTGTCCGCGGCGGCATCTCTGACAGACGCGTTTGTTGCTATCGAGGAAGCCTTCGAGCGGGCTAATCCCGAGATTGAAGTGGTTCTGAATTTTGGGGGGAGTGCGTCGTTGCGAGAGCAGATACTTGCCGGTGCGCCGGCCGATGTGTTTGCCTCAGCGAATCTGGCCAACATGGATGTGATCGTCCAGGCCGGGCTCACTGTGGCGGATGCGCAGGTATTTGCGACGAACTCCCTCGCGGTGGCGGTGCCTCCTGGCAACCCGGGTGCGGTAGCCGGGCTCGCAGACTTTGCCCGACCGGAATTGCTGCTGGGGGTATGCGCCGATGGGGTCCCCTGCGGGGTCTTTGCCAGAGAAGCGCTGGCCCGGACCGGGGTCGAACCAAGTTTCGATACCAACGAACCAGACGTCCGCTCACTGTTGACCAAGGTCGAGGCCGGTGAACTCGACGCCGGCATCGTCTATGTGACTGACATTGCAGCCGGCGAGGGACGGGTGGAAGGGTTGGCCATCCCGCCACCAATCAATGTCGTGGCGAGCTACCCGATTGCGGTGTTGTCCGACGGCGAGGGTAGGGCGGCGGGCGGAGCGTTTGTCGAATACGTGCTCTCGGCCGATGGTCGGGCAATCCTGGATCAGTATGGGTTCGGTGCTCCATGAGGGTTGCTTCCTCAGCACGATCGCGGCGGCGCCCCCCACTGTTGCTGGTGATCCTGGCGGGGATCGGTCTAGCCCTGTTTGTCATGCCGCTGATCGGTCTATTGTTCAAGGCGCCCTGGCGCGATCTGCCGGAGCTGCTCTCCGGTCCCACGGTCGCCGACGCGTTGCGGCTCTCACTGCTCACCTCAATCGCGGCGACTGGTGTCGCTGCGATCATCGGGGTGCCGATTGCCTGGTTGCTGGCCAGAGTTGAGTTCCCGTTCAGAAGCGTGGTGCGAGCTTTGGTCCTGCTGCCGTTGGTCCTGCCCCCAGTAGTAGGAGGCGCCGCGCTGTTGTTTGCGCTGGGAAGACGCGGGGTAGTCGGTGAGCCACTCAACCAGGCCACCGGGCTCGTGTTGCCGTTCTCGACGTGGGGCGTTGTCGTTGCCGTCACCTTCGTAGCGATGCCGTTTCTGATCATCACCGTTGAAGGAGCCCTGCGGAACCTCGACACCCGGTACGAAGGCGCGGCTGCATCGCTGGGCGCCGGTCAGTGGACGGTGTTGCGACGGGTCACGTTTCCCATGATTGCTCCGTCTCTGGTGGCCGGCTTGCTGCTCACCTGGGCTCGCGCCCTTGGCGAGTTCGGTGCGACCATCACCTTTGCCGGGAATCTTCAAGGTCGAACGCAGACACTCCCGCTGGCAGTGTTCGTTGCCATGGAGAGCGACCGGGATACCGCCATTGCGCTCAGCCTGGTGATGGTGGCCATTTCCCTGACCGTGCTGATCGTGTTGCGCGATCGCTGGTGGGGTGCGTCGTGACCGGCGGGCTGGACGCACGGCTGGTGGTGGAAAGGGATGGGGGATTCGTCCTCGACATATCAATCGAAATCGAAGCCGGGATGACCGTGGCCTTGCTGGGGCCAAACGCGGCCGGCAAATCGACTGCGGTGGGGGCCCTCGCCGGGTTGATACCACTCGAGCGTGGCCACATCCAGCTTGGGGATCGAGTGCTGGACGATCCGGCTCGCGGCTGGTTCGTTGTACCTGAGGAGCGGCACATCGGTGTTGTCTTTCAGGACTATCTGCTGTTCCCGCATCAAACGGTTGCGCAGAACGTGGCCTTCGGTGTCAGGGGCAGTCGGGTCCAACCCGGCGGATCGGTCTCGGCCTGGCTGGACAGGCTCGGTCTCAGTGAGCTGGCAAGGCGCAAGCCCGCCGATCTCTCCGGGGGGCAGGCACAGCGGGTGGCCCTGGCCCGCGCCCTGATCACCGAGCCGCAGCTGCTGCTGCTGGACGAACCGCTTGCGGCGCTCGACGTGACAACTCGGGCGCAGCTGCGCCATATCCTCGCGGATCACTTGCGCTCATTTGCCGGCCCGCGGCTGCTGATCACGCACGATCCAACCGAGGCGTTCCTGCTCGCCGACCGGATCCATGTCATCGAGAATGGCCACATCACCCAGGTGGGGACTCCCGAGGACATTCGGTTGCGGCCCCGGACCAGCTACATCGCCGATCTAGCCGGATCCAATCTGATCGAGGGAGTGGCCGCGGACGGGGTAATCAGCGTGAGCGGGCACACGTTGACCGCGGCCGACACCAAGGCGCAAGGACCGGTGCTGGCAACCATTCATCCGCGAGCGATCTCCATCCACCGCAACCATCCTGAGGGAAGCCCGCGCAATACATGGCAAACGGTGGTCCGCCGGATCGAGCACTACGGTGATCGGGTGCGGCTGCAAACCAGCGACCCGGTGCCGCTGACCGCGGAGATCACTCCGGGCGCGACCAGCGCACTCGATATCCACGAGGGAGATTCGGTCTGGGTGTCGATCAAGGCGACGGAGGTCACCATGGAGCCGGGAAGTTCAGTCGCGGCTGTGGCACCAAGCGTCGACGATGCTGAGTAGGGCCGGGCGTGCCGCCGCCACGTCGTCGGCTCCCCGGAATTTGATGTAGCGGGCGGTATCGCCACCGCCCTCGAGGAGCGGATGGTGGCCGGTAATCGAAGCACCCGTGTGAAACATCAGGCTGACGTGTGCCTTGGTGCGTGGGTTGAAGCTGGCCAGGTTGCCCTGGTACATGAAGGTCGGGCTCTTCCATTTGATGGCCTCGGTGATCCGGTCGTCTGAGAGAATGATCTCCCGGACGCGTTGCATCGCATCCTTCATCGGGTGGTCGTAGTCCGCAAACCAGGCGTCAACCTCAGGATTCCTGTTCATCGCGTCAGGATACCTCCGCCGGGGTGGGGAGTTGGGCGCCGGTGAACTCTTTGAGGACCCGGCCTAATCCCTCAAGCCGGTGGATTTCCGCGACGAATACTCCGACGTGGATTCATACAAAGGATCGTTGAAGATCGCAGCCACGGCGGATGTCATCGACGCCGTCTTCGAGGTGTTCGACGAAACGCTTCGAGTTCGCAGCGGTGATGAGGTGCTGGGTACCTGGGCCTTGCCGGACATTTCTGTAGAGAACCGGGTCGACGGGATTCACGTATCGCTAGATGGCGAGCAAGTCGTGGTGACTGTCCCCAATCCAGATGCGTTCACCGATTCCCTCGCCCCGGCCCGCCGTCGACCGCGCGGACGTCGCGAGAAGAAGCGAGTCAAGGCAAAGCGAGAGGCGAGACCGACTAGTACGGGTCGACCGCCCCGCCGCCGCAAGAGCGCCAAGACACCCGCGGAGTCGCCTCCAGCTGAGGAGTCGCCTGCAGCCGAGGAGTCCCCTCCAGCTTCTGCTTCTGATCCGTTTCCCGACGAGTTTGATCAGCCGCGCACCCACGTGAAGCCGAAGAAGCCAAGCCTGTTTGCCGGCCTCGTGGCTCTGCTACGGCAGACGCCAAAACTGTTCAACTCCGACAACTGGCGTAGCTGGCTCCAAGACCGGCTGGTGCGATGGTCGATCGCCTCGATCGGCGTCATCATCCTTGCGCTGCTGGTGCTCTTTGCCACCAACACGGTCGGGATGATCCTGGTGCTGCTGGGAATGCTGGCATTGATCATCGCCGCCTTGGCGGTGAGCGACGATTTGTCCGCCTACCGCGCCGTACCCGACGCGCTCACGGAGACGACACTGGTCATGGTCGGAGCAGCGGCCATGGTCGTTGGCGCCCTGCTCATCTTTATCAGCTGAAGCCGACCTTCACCGGCTCCCCTTCAGCAGCGACAGCACCATGATGCTGGGTTCGAGCGCTCTGACCGCATGCGGCAATCTCGCCGGCATGTGGATCCACGAACGAGAGTCGATCTCCACTGTCTCTTCTTCGAGGGTCAGCGCAAGTCGTCCCGAGACCACCTGAACAATTGCCGGCACGCCGGCCGCATGATCCGTGAGTTCTTGGCCGGTGTCGAAAGCGAATACCACGAGGCGCACGTGTTCATCGCTGTGCAACACCCGACTCAGGGTGCCGTTGTCCGGGATTGTCATCTCTGCCGCTAGGTCGAGATACTTGGTTGCTTGGCCGTCTGATTTCATGGCGCTCATTCAACTAGGGCACGAGCAGGATCTTGCCTGCTGCCTGCCGGCTTTCCAGCACCCGGTGGGCGGTCGCGGCTTCGCTCAACGCCACCGTGCGGTCGATACGGATTCCCAGCTCCCCATTTGCGACCCAGGAGAACAGTTCGTCGGTGCGGGCCCGCAGCTCGCGGCGCGTGGCGATGTAGGAGCCCATGGTCGGACGAGTGACATAGAGAGAGCCAAGCCGGGCCAGCGTGCCGAGGTCGAACGGGGGTACGACACCGCTTGATTGCCCAAACAAGACCATGAGACCGCGTGGCTTGAGCAGGGTCAGGCTGCGGTCGAAGGTGGTTTCGCCGACGCCGTCATAGACGACGTCGAGAGAGCGATCGCCGGCCATCTGCTCGACTGCCTCGACAAAATCCTCTTCTTCGTAGTTGATCACATGCGTGGCTCCAGCCTCCCGCGCGAGCCTGGCCTTCTCAGGATTGGAAACCGTGGCAAACACCTCCGCACCCACTCTGCGGGCTAGCTGTACTAGCAGCCTTCCGACACCGCCTGCTCCTGCGTGAATCAGACAGCGGTGTCCGGAACGCAAGCGGAAGGTGTCCGTGGTCAGGTAGTGAGCTGTGATTCCCTGCAACATTGTTGCGGCTGCATCGATCAGCGGGGTCTCCGCGGGCACCGAAACGGCCCGGTCGGCGTTGATGATCGTTTGCTCGCTGTAGGAACCCAGTTGATCGGTCCAGGCGACACGATCTCCGGTGCTGAAGTCGGTAACGCCGGTGCCGATCTCTTCGACAATTCCGCTTCCCTCGAGACCGGGCACAAATGGCAGGCCGACCGGATAGATGCCGCGGCGATGATAGGTATCGATGTAGTTGACGCCGGCTGCGACCACGGCCACGCGCAACTGATTGGGGCCGAGTTCGGGCACGGAGCTTTCGGCCCACGTCAGTACCTCGGGCCCGCCCGTCTGGTGTACTTGAATTGAGTGCATTGCCTGAGACTACCGATCGGCCGATACGGTCGCTGCTATTGATATTGTGCAGCACCCAAGCGATGGAGGGCGCTATGACCGATACAGACACAGCCGCGGCGTGGGCGAACCTCGAGTCATCCCGGACAAACATGGATCTCGATCTGCGTGCCATGTTTGCCGCGGACCCCGATCGCGCCACAAATCTCACGTTCTCGGTCGGCGATTTGGTGGTGGACCTGTCCAAGCATTTGGTCGATGCCAACGTACTCGGGCAGTTGGTGGCACTCGCTGAAGCGGCTCAGCTGCCGGAACGTATTGAGGCGATGTTCGCCGGCGAACGTATCAACACGACGGAGAACCGACCGGTCTTGCACACAGCACTGCGGGCGGACGCTGCCGACGACTTTGCAGTTGCCGGCAACAGCGTCGTCGGTGACGTCCATCGGGTATTGGACGCCATGGCCGGGTTTGCCGACAAAGTCAGATCCGGCAGCTGGCTGGGCCACACGGGCACGCCAATCCGGACCATTGTCAATATCGGCATCGGCGGTTCCGATCTCGGCCCGGTAATGGCTTACAACGCGTTACGCCACTATCGACATCCAGAGATCGAGGTGCGGTTTGTGTCGAATATCGACCCGGCCCACCTCGTGGCCGCGCTCGATGGCTTGGATCCTGCAGCGACGCTTTTTGTTGTCGCATCCAAGACCTTCACCACTCTGGAGACGCTGACCAACGCCAGGGCTGCCCGCGACTGGGTACTCGATCACTTCGACGGTGACGAAACCTCCATCGCCAAACACTTCGTAGCGGTGTCGACCAACGCCGATGAGGTCGCCGCGTTCGGCATCGATACCGAGAACATGTTTGGTTTCTGGGACTGGGTCGGCGGTCGCTACTCATTCGACTCGGCGATCGGGTTGTCTCTGATGTTGGCCATCGGTCCCCAGGCGTTTCGCGAAATGCTGAGCGGGTTCCGGACAATCGACCAGCACTTTCGAACGACACCGCTGGACAGGAATGTGCCGGTGTTGCTGGCGATGCTCGGCATCTGGTACCGCAATGTGCTCGGCTATCCGACTTATGCCGTATTGCCCTACGCGCAGGACCTGGATCGATTTGCGGCTTATCTACAGCAGCTGGACATGGAATCAAACGGGAAGCGGGTGCGTCACGACGGTGCAGCGGTGACGAGGGACACGGGACCGATAGTGTGGGGCGAGCCGGGAACCAACGGCCAGCATGCGTTCTATCAGTTACTTCACCAGGGAACCAGCGTGGTTCCTGCTGATCTGATCGGATTCCTGGAACCGACCCTGGACGTCGGCAACCAGCACGACCTGCTTATGGGGAACATGCTTGCGCAGGCGGAAGCCCTGGCGTTTGGCAAGACCGCGACTGAGGTGGCGAGCTCGGGTGTCGCCGCAGCACTGGTCGCCCATCGGACCTTCCCCGGCAACCGCCCTACATCGGTGATCATCGCCGAGAAGTTGACTCCACGCATCCTCGGCGAGCTGGTTGCCTTATATGAGCACAAGGTCTTCACCCAGGGAGTGATCTGGGGCATCAATTCCTTTGATCAATGGGGCGTTGAGCTCGGCAAGGTGTTGGCGACCAGAATCATCGCTGAGTTGGGTAGCGATGCGGCGGTCGATCATGACTCGTCTACTACGGCTCTGATCGAGCGGTACCGGGCACATCGCCGCGGCTAACTGAGGACAGGCGCCGGGCTGGCCGATCGGGCCGACACCCAGTCGGGCTGCCCTGTCAATACGATATGGGCATGCCGATCGGGACCCCAGCACCCAGCCTGAAGTGGCGTTCGATCGGCCTGCCGGTCGAACATGGAGGTTGGGGCTTCACCATCGAGCCCATTTTGCTTGGGTTGCTGGTTGCTGCCTCTGCCGCCGGTTGGGAGATCTCGGTGGCGGCGCTGGCAGTCTTTCTGGCCAGGCGTCCGGTCAAGCTGGTCGCCACAGATCTCGTCAGACGACGCTGGTTGTCTCGAACCAAGCTTGCCGCCGGGTTCGTAGCAGGCTACGGGCTGCTAGCCCTGGCTGGTTTGGTGGGTGCAGTGGTGACGGCAGAGGCTGCCTTTTGGCAACCGCTGGCTCTGGCACTGCCCCTTGGTGCCGTCGCTATCTACGCCGATGCCCACAGCCGCAGCCGAACCCTGCTGGCCGAACTGTCAGGTTCCATCGCCATGGGTTCGACGGTGACCATGATTGCTCTGGCCGGTGGTGAGGGAGCGACCGCGGCTTTCGGGCTGTGGTTGGTGCTGGCCGCTCGGGCCGTCGCCTCTGTTGTCTTGGTGCGGGGCCAGATCCGCAGGGTGCACGACAAGCCGGTGCGGGAACCGGTCATCTACTCAGTCCAGGTGCTCACGCTGGCGGTCATGGTTGCCGCGGCTTTTGGTGAGGTGGTGCCGTGGCCGGCAGTTGCCGCGATTGGCGCAATCGGTCTGCTGGCTGTGGGATCGCTGCGCCGTCCCCCGATCGCGGCGAAGACAGTCGGCTGGACTCAGATCCTGGTTGGGCTCGGGGTGGTCTTGCTGACGGCGATCGGGACCTGGGCTAGCTGAACCAGTGAACCCTGCACCAGGTCCGCCGCTCGCACTCTGGACACTGCATCCACCTGCTGAATCGTTTGCCCGGAACCCACAGCGAGATGAATGCAATCCGCACGCCCGCTTCGATAGTCGACATCCGCGAGTGGTTGAGACAACGCGAGCACTCGATCACTACCGTCCCCTTGCGGCGGGGCCCGGCACTGTATAGGGCACGTTTCCCCTCGACCGCTACTTTCTCGAGCAGCGGATCGTCGCTGATCAGATCGTCGGCGGGGGCCATGGGTGGGGGGGAGAATAGAGCGCTCTTCCCCATTGGGTCGCGTTCAGTCATACCGCATCCTTGATTGTGGCTGCCAGCTCCCGATAGGCCTCGGCCGGCTTGGACGAACGAGCGTGAACCAGCACCGAACGGCCCTTGCCGGGCGCCTCCGCAACCCTGACCGATTTGGGGATCGGTGGTGGCAGCACTCGCAATCCGTGGTTGGCTTCGACTTCGGCCAACACCTGACGGGCGAGGTTCGTGCGACCGTCGTACATGGTGGCGACGCCACCCAGGACGGCCAGGTCATCGTTGGTGAATGAACGGACGTCGGCAACGGTGTCGAGCAATTGGCCAACGCCGCGATGGCTCAAGGTGTCGCACTGAAACGGGATGACTACTTGGTCGGCGGCAGTCAGGCCGTTGATGGTGAGGATCCCGAGCGAGGGGCCGCAATCGATCAAGATGAAGTCATAGGAGTCGCGCAATCGATTGAGGGTTCGCGCCAGGACGAACTCACGGCCGGTCTTCGTGAGCAGATGCACCTCAGCTCCGGCCAGATCGATGGATGACGGCAGCAGCGCCGGCCGGTCCGGTAGTGCGACGACGATCTCATGTGCTTGGGCTCGTCCGACAAACACGTCATGGAGTGTTCTGTCGAGTGACTCCGGATCGACGCCAAATGCATAGGTCAGACAGGCCTGCGGATCCAGGTCTACCAGCAGCACGGTCTGACCCATTTCGGTCAAAGCGTCACCGAGAGAGTGAACGGTTGTCGTCTTGGCGACTCCGCCCTTCTGGTTGGCAAATGCGATCAACGAGCCCATGGGTCGAGTCTAAAGGCGTCCGGGACCACGCCGGCTGGTTGGATCAGACGTTGTAGGTGCTCGAGGAGACGTCGCCGCCGGTTCCGGTCCAGTTGGTGTGGAAGAACTCGCCCCGAGGACGATCTACTCGCTCATACGTGTGGGCCCCGAAGTAGTCCCGTTGCGCCTGGATCAGGTTCGCGGCCACCCGTTGCGAGCGGAATCCGTCGAAGAAGGCCAGGGCCGAGCTGTAGGCGGGAACCGGTATCCCTGCGGCTATGGCTCTCGAGATAGTGCGGCGCCAACCCGGCTGGGCAGCGGATACGGCCGAACCGAAGAAGTCGCTGAGCAGGATGTTGGGCAGTTCCGCGTCGGCGGCGAAGACTTCCATGAGCTCGCCCAGGAAACGGGAGCGAATAATGCAGCCGCCCCGCCACATCGACGAGATCGAAGCAAAATCCAGATTCCAGCCGTGCTCTGCGGCGGCTGCGCCGAGCAGCATGAAGCCCTGTGCGTAGGAAGTGATCTTGGATGCGTAGGCCGCATCATGCAGGTCGGCGATGACTTCGTCGACATCTCCGCTGATCTGATTCGGCGGTCCGCCGAGCTGCGCCGCGGCGGCAATCCTCTGGTCCAGAAGGGCCGAAACCACCCGGGCATAGACCGCTTCGCCAACCAGCGTGGTCGGCTGGCCCAACTCCATCGATGAGATGACCGTCCACTTACCTGTGCCTTTTTGCCCAGCAGTGTCGAGGATCTTCTCGAGCAGCGGGGCACCGTCGTCGTCGCGGGTTGCCAAGATGTCTGCGGTTATCTCGACGAGGTAGGAGTCCAGTGGACCTTGATCCCAGGTGGAAAACACGCCGGCCATGGCCTGGTGGCTCAGGCCCAGCCCACGGTGCATGATGTCGTAGGCTTCGGCGAGCACCTGCATATCGCCGTATTCGATTCCATTGTGGACCATCTTCACGTAATGGCCGGCACCGTCCGGACCGACCCAATCGCAGCACGGGATTCCGTCGACGCTGGCCGCGATCGACTGGAACGTGTCGCGTATGTGTGGCCAGGCCGCTCGAGTTCCCCCGGGCATGATCGAGGGGCCGGTGCGGGCGCCCTCTTCTCCGCCGGAGATCCCGGAGCCGACGAATCTCATGCCTGCGGCCTCGACCAGGCGGGTGCGGCGGATCGTGTCGGTGAACAGGGAGTTACCGCCGTCGATGATGATGTCTTCGGGATCGAGCAGAGGGATCAGAGTGTCGATCACGCCGTCGACGGCCGCACCGGCTTTGATCATCAGGAGGACGCGACGAGGGCGTCGCAGCGTCGCCACCAGCTCTTCAAGCGAGTGAGTGCCGATTACCGACGAGCCGGCGGCCTCGCCGGTGGTGAATTCGTCGACCCGGGCGGTGGTGCGGTTGTACACCGCGACCACGGTCCCGTGGTCTGCCATGTTCATAACGAGGTTGCGACCCATGACGGCCAATCCGATAACGCCGAAGTCGGCCTGCGGGCGTGGGGTTGAAGTAGTCACAGCTGAATAATTGCACACCTACGGCCGGGCCGGGTCGCCGCCGGCTTCAGGCGTGCTTTCATAGGCGGGTGAGATTTTCCCTGCTGCTCCCGGTCCTAGTGCTGCTCGTCGCACTTGCAGCTTGCACCGACCAAGCCGAAGAGGTGATTGCCAACGCAGCCGGAGAAGTCCAGTTGATTGGCAGCTTTGACTGGTCGGTGCCGGAGCGCTTCGGTCTCGACGAAGACGGCGACGGGCGGCTCGACATACCCAACACCGTCGAGTACGTCTTGAACTTGGACCTGGACGAATGTCTACCGGCCTGCAATGACGCTGCTCCCACGTTCACTGTGGTCTTGGATGCCTCGGCGGTGCTGTTGGTCGACGAAGCGGGTCGATCTATCCCGATAGACGGGTACGGGTGGACCATCGAAGGAACCGGGACGCTCGCCGCTAGCGAGTCGTCGCAACTGGTGGTGGACCTTCCCGAGGGCGATTACCAGATCAGCCTCGAGGTACGCGGCGGCGGTCAGGCGAGAGCAATCGAAGACGAGATCGCAGTTCGCGACCTGTTGATTGTGTCGATCGGCGACTCCTTCGCCTCGGGGGAGGGCAACCCCGACATTCCCGGCGAGCCGGCGCAGTGGGCCGACGATGGTGGCGGTGACAGCTCTCCGCAGGGAATCGCCCACGATCTTGCCCATCGCAGCAGTCTCGCCGGTCCGGTTCAGGCAGCGCTTGCGATCGAGCGAGCGAACCCCAAGACCTCGGTCACCTTCGTTTTCCTGGCGGCATCGGGGGCCTCGATAGAGGAGGGGATGTTGGGTCCTCCGGATGAGGCCGTGCGCGGTACCGGCGAGAGCGGGGCGCTGCAACCGCAACTGGAGCAGCTCGCCGAATTGGTTGGCTGTAGCGAGGACACCGACACCTGTCAGCGGGAGATCGATGCCCTGCTGATCTCAGCGGGCGGCAATGACATCGGGTTCTCGTTCACCTTGGGCTCGCTGATTGCCCTGGACCCGCTCTTGGTGGTCAACCCGATCTACGGAAACCTGCTGGCGAATCTGGTCGACGACGTCGCGTCGCAAATCGATGGCTTGCCTCGATTGTTCGATGATCTCGTCGCCGCCATTGCTGAACTCGATGTGGCCGCGGTCTACCTCACCGCCTATCCGGATCTCTCGCAAGCCTCGGTTGGGGGAAAGGTCTTGTCCTGTGAAGCCATTGGCGGAGATCTGGTGTTCGGCTTGGAAATCGACCGTGACGAACTCGATCTGGTGCGTGAAGAGATGTTGGCACCGCTCAACGACGCTTTGCTGTCGATCGCTCAGGACAACGGGTGGGTGTTTGTCGATAGCCATTTTGCCGAGTTTGCGGGTCATGGCTACTGCGGTTCCGATCCCTATGAGCAAGGCAGCTATGAAGGGAGCCCTTACCCGAATCTCGTGACCGTACGGGATTTGCCGGGGGTGCGCTGGTTTCGGCAGTCGGATGACTCGCTCGCAATCCAGGGTGGTGGCGGCGGGATCTTCCGCCCCGACCGGCTGGGAACGACCGGCACCTTCCACCCCAACGAGTTCGGGCATCAGGCATACAAGCGGGCTTTGCTCGAGGCTCTGAGCAACTTGTCGGGTTAGAAGTCGGGGCCGGATCATCTGGGTGGGTCGAGCGACTCATTTGCAGAATTATTCGCGAACTCGCCGGTATCGGTAGTACCTTGCAGGCAGAAGGCGTAGCCCACCAACGGTGCGTACAGCTCGTGGGCAGTGGTGCTTTATGACAATCGGTAAGAGTCGAAATTCCGCGTTGAGCCTGGCGGCGCGCGCCTCGCGCCGCCTGCAACGGGGTCGGGTGGCCAGGCGGGCTGCGCTGTGGATCTGGATGCTGGCTCTCACCGGGTTTGTTGCCGCCGGTTTGGTTGGGTGGTGGCAGTGGTTATCGGTGGCTCAACTACTAGAAAGCCCGTTGCGCTGGTGGGGGCTTCTCGTCGGGTTCTATGCGGCTGAGTGGCTTGTAGTTCACATGCGTTTTGGCAGACGGGTCCATAGCTACACGATGATGGCGGTCCCGCTCGTGGTGGGTCTGTTGGCCGTGGCCCCGGTCGAGTTGCTGGCGGCGTCTGCGATCTCTGCAGTGGTGTTCGCCGGCAGTCGTCGTCGTGAGCCTCTGGTAATGCTGGTTCTTCTGATCGGTCGACGGCTGCTGGAGGGATCGGTAGCGATCGCCATATTCGCCCTGGCCGCACCCGAGGGAGACGTCTTTTCGCCGACGGGTTGGTTGGTGGCCTTGACCGCAGTGGTCTCCGCCCATCTGGTCGGTCACATCCTCTTCTCTCTAGCCAGTTGGGTCCAGGGGGTTGCCACCAGCATCGGGGACGGGCTCGAGGCTTACGGCTTTGGTGCGTTTGTCACGCTGCTCAATGCGGCTCTTGGCATGCTCATTGCCCAGGCCTTACTGTCCGCGCCGCGAGCGGCCGCCTTTGCCGCGATCCCGGCGCTCGCGCTCTTTGCCGGGTTTCGCGCCTACGCGGCGTCGCGGCTCGAGCGGGGGCGACTCAAGGCTCTCTATGAAGCGACGCGGGACTTGCACGCCTCGCCACAGCTCGAGGACTCCTTGGTTGCGGCCGCGGCACACGCCCGTGACATGTTCGAGTCTGAGTTCTGTGAAATCGTTCTGGAACTTGGTGACCATCGTGGTTTTCGCACGATCGTCGGCCCGGGTGACCACCGCGAGGCAATGGACCCGGTCGACTTGGACCGATGGCGTTTGATCTGGGACGAGGCTCGCGAGGCGCAGCGGCCGTTTGTCATTGGCCGCTCCGGGTCGTTGGCATCATCCGCCGGCGATCGTCGGCTCCCGATCACTGCGGCCATGGTCGCCCCGGTGGCCGCAGGTGGCGAACAGAACGGCATCATCATCGTGGCAAACCCGATCAACGACTCGGAGCTGTTCTCCAAGGCCGAGAGACGGCTGCTGGCCGCGCTGGCTGGTCAAGTGGGTGTGGCTGTTGAGAATGGGCGACTGGAGGATTCGCTGGCGGAGCTGACCGAGCTGAAAGCGGAACTGCAACATCAAGCCCTTCATGACGGGTTGACCGGGCTGGCCAACCGCTCGCTCTTCAGTGAGAGCGTCCTGCACGCGCTGCAATTGACCCGTCGAACCGGGAAGGAAGTCGCCGTCCTTTTCCTCGACCTCGACGACTTCAAGAGCGTCAACGACAGTCTGGGACACGCCGCGGGGGATGAGTTGTTGCGCGCCATGGCCCAACTACTCCGCGCGGCATGCCGTCCCGAGGACACGGTCGCCCGGCTTGGCGGAGATGAGTTCGGCATCCTGCTGGAGAATGTCGATGGGGCCCAAGATGCAACGGCTTCTGCCCAGACGATCCTGGCCGCCTTTGAGGAACCGCTCCGGGTGGCGGGGCGGGACGTCCCTGCCAATGCGAGCATCGGCATCGCTTTTGGCCGTTACGGAGATACCGCCGGGCAAGTGCTGCGCGATGCCGACGCGGCCAAGCACGCGGCCAAGCGTGACGGCAAGGGGAAGTTCCGCCTGTTCGAGGCCAATATGCACGCTGAGGTGGTGGCCCAGCTGAAGCTCAAAGCCGACCTGGCGGCCGCCATTGCTCGGCAGGAATTGCGCCTCTTGTATCAACCGATCGTGAACCTCGAAGATGGGACATTGCGGGGATTTGAGGCTCTGGTGCGGTGGCAGCATTCGTTGAAGGGTTGGCAGAATCCCGCCACGTTCATTCCTTTTGCTGAGGAGTCGGGGCTGATCAACGATATCGGGCGATGGGTGCTGTGGGAGGCAGCAAGACGGTGTCGCGACTGGGTTGGGGTTCTATCCCCGGCACCCGGCGAGTTCAAGGTCACAGTCAACCTCTCTGCCAGACAGCTCGATGATGCCGATATCGTCACCGAAGTCGAGCGGGTGATCAACGAAATGGGCTTCGATCCATCATTCCTCGTTCTGGAGATCACTGAAACCGCCATGATGAACGCCGCTCCCGATCGGCTCGACGAACTGCGAAGTCTGGGGGTACCGCTGGCGATTGACGACTTCGGCACCGGGTACTCGTCGCTGGCGTCGTTGCACAAGCTGTCCATAGACGTGCTCAAGATCGACCAAGTTTTCGTCAAGGGAATCGAAGAAGATGACGCCTCTCCATTTGTCGGCACAATGGTCGGCCTGGGCCAGGCGTTGGGGTTGCAGACCATCGTTGAAGGTATCGAAACCAAGGAGCAGCTCGAGCGCTTGCGCCAACTGGGCTGCGAGATCGGCCAGGGCTACTACTTCGCCAAGCCGTTGACGGAGTCGCAAGCAGCCCAGCTGGTGCAACGCCAAGCCAGCGGCAAAGTCGTCTTCGACCTGATTGCCATGGCTGACGGCTACCGTGACCGCAGGCTGCGCTCGGTTCCTTAGAGGCTACGAACGCGACAGCGCGGCCAAGACCGTCTTGGTTGTTGCGGTCACGGTTTCCGCTGCCGAATCTGGGTCGGCGGTGACCAGCTCCCCGACAGCTTCAACCATGCGTTGGATCACCAGGGCGTCGGTCGCCGGTACGAGATCTCTGCGGAAGATGCCGGCGGCGGCCCCATCGCGGAGGATCGCTTCGATATGGGAGCGCATCGCCTGGTCGTACCCATCGATGACCGCCTGCATTTCCGCCGAGAATCCCTGTCGGATCACGGGATGGCCGTGGGCGGCAGTAGCGGCCACGTGGCGAACCAGGTGTTCGATACGATCGTCCGGCGCGGCAACGGTTGCAAGCATTTCGCTGAGAAGCCGAGCACTGTTCGCAGCATGCTGTGCCATTGCCGACGAGACGATGCTCTCTACATCGGGGTAATGGTTGTACAGAGTCTGTCTGGCGACGTTCGCCTGCTGCGCAATCTGAGACATGGTGACTCCGCCGAGCCCCCGGGCCGCAATCAGCTCGAGGGTGGCGTGAACGATCCGTTCGTTGGAGCTCAGGCCTGCGGTGTCATCCATCGCCGGCTACGCCTTGTTGTAGAGACTCGACGCAAGCGGTACGAACACAATCAACATCGCGATCATCCATCCAATTGCGTACAGAACATCGCCGCCGGCCGCGGCGCCATCGGTCAGCGACCGGATGGCGTTGGTGCCCACCGATACTGGTTGATGGTTGGCAAAGGCGCGGAGCCAACCGGGCATCGCAGCGGTCGGCGCGAAAGCGCTACTGGCCATCATCAAGGGGAACAACCAGAACATCGACAGCATGCCCACCATCTCCGGATTGCGCACCTTGGCCGCGATGGCCGCCCCCAGCCACGAGAACGAGTAGCCCATCCCGACTGCGACCAGCAGGGCGCCAACGGCACCTCCGATCGAGCTGAAACGGAAGCCCATCAGCATTCCGATCAGTGCCACCAGCACCAGTCCGATGAGGTTGCGCCCTGCGTCGGCCAGCGTTCTTCCCGAAATGATGGCGCCCTGGCTGATCGGGAGGGAGCGGAACCGATTGGTGACCCCCTCGGAGATATCAGACGCTAGGCCGGTTCCGGTCTGCTGCGCACCCTGGAGAGCGGTGATCAGCAGAACGCCGGGAACGAGGAACTGGATGTAGTCGACGTTGGCACCGGCCCCGATGACGCCGCCGAACACATAGTTGAATAGCAGTAGGAAGAACACTCCCATGACGACTGCGAAGCTCAGCATTTCGGGTTGACGTGAGGTGCGGATGACGTCCCGCCAGGCCACGGTTGCGGTGTCGCTCAGCGCGCCGCGCAACCGCCGAACCGGAACACTCTTGCGTGCGGGGGCGTCGGTACTGCTCAGGGGAGAGGACGTCATTGCCGGCCTCCTTTGGTCGCGGCGTCTGCCACCGCTCCCGTCTTGCTGAGGAACACGTCATCAAGCGTCGGGCGTCGCAACTGGAAATCGAGCAGTTCAACCCCGCTTTCGTCGAGATTGCGGAGAATCTCGAGCGAGCTCCTGGCGCCTTCACCCACCGGGATCCGGATCAGATTGGCCTGCTCGTCTGCTGCCACGCCGCCGGTGGACCCCACGATCTCCTCACCTGCCCGGAAGGCGGCTTTGGTCGGGAAGTGCACTTCGAGCACGTCCCGCTCCATGCCGCGTTTGAGTTGCTCCGGCGTGCCGCGCGCTACGGCGGTTCCCTTGTCGATCAAAACGATCTCGTCCGCCAGTCGGTCGGCCTCCTCGAGGTACTGCGTAGTCAGGACAATGGCGGTGCCTGCGGCGGCGAGACGCACGATTGCCTCCCACAGCTCGGCGCGGGATCGCGGATCGAGACCGGTGGTGGGTTCGTCGAGGAAGAGCGCGGGAGGATTGGCGACCAGGGCGGCGACCACATCAAGTCTGCGTCTCTCACCGCCGCTGTAGGTTTCGGCGATCCGATCGGCGAACTCGCTCATTCGGAATTCGCTGATGAGTTCCTCGATTCGTTCGTCGAGCTGCCGTTTGGGGATCTTGTAGAACCTGCCGAACAGACGGAGATTCTCCCGGGCGGTGAGCTTCTCGTCGACGGCGGCGGTCTGTCCGGCAAGACCGATGACCCGGCGCACGTCGAATGGTTGTGTCGCAACGTCAAACCCGGCGACTGCGGCTGAGCCGGCGTCGATAGTTGTCAACGTGGTGAGCATGTTGATTGTGGTCGTCTTGCCAGCACCATTGGGGCCGAGTAGCCCGAGCACTTTCCCGGCGGCAACAGTGAAACTCAGATCGGCCACCGCGATGGTGTCACCAAATGACTTGCGCAGGTTGCGTGCCGCAATGACGGACATCAGCTAGCTCCCTAGATGGACAATGTGTCCAGAGCTTAGTGCAGAATGTCTAGAACGGCAAGACGGGTGGAGGTCAGTCTTCCAGGACCCAACCCGGGCACACCGGTTCATTGCAGACTGCCCCTGCCCACAGTTCCACCGGCAGCTGGGCCATGCGATCGTCCGCAGCAGGCTCGGCAAGGGTTAGTCCTTGCGGTGTCCTGAGAACGCTGTCGAGCCAGTTCTGCAAGCTGTCGCCATCGGGGAGCGGCGCCGTCGTCGGTGGTGCAACCGAAGTCGACGGCGGCAGCGAGGTCGACGGCAGGAATACCGGGCTCGTCGTAGCCGTCGGGGTAGTAGTCGTCACTCCCACCGTCGTCGTGGTTGCCGGGCCCGGCGCCGCTGTCATCGTTGGGGTCGGCCCCGTGTCGGCGGCGCGGTAAGTGAACCCGTCGGGGAGGATGGCCTCCTCGCCGGTGGTCCTGTCTACCAAACGGACATCGACAGATCCGGGAGTCCCCGGGGGCAGATCGACGACGACGAAGGTGGGAGCCATTACGGAGACCAGCTGAGCCCGGCGTTCGGCGAAGTAGATGTCCACGAGTTCTGGAAGATTGCGACCGGTGATTGTGACCAGAATTCCACCTGAAGTCGGGCCTTCGTCCGGATCGATATCGACAATGCGGAGCTGATCCAACGGCGGTTCGGTGGTGGTTGGAGCTGCAGTTGTTGTCGGGTTGGTCGTGGGTGGCACCGTGGTCGTCGGGGGAGCCGGGGTGGTGACGGTGGGCAGTGTTGTTGAGGGCGCCGCGGTTGTTGCGGTGGTCTCCGGGGGCTGAGTCGTGCTCGCCGGCGGGTTGGTGGTTGCCACCGGAGCTGTGGTTGGCGTGGGCGAATTTGCGGTGGTGGTTGTCGTGACGAGTTGGGCAGCATCGGTTGTCGAGGTGGTCACAGCCGGTGCGGTGGAAGGCGAAGTAGTGGGAACGGGGGCGGCGCTGGTCGGGGAAGACGTGGGCGCGGCACTTGTCGTTGGGCTGGCTGCATCACCAATCGGTAGCTCCGGCATTTCTGCGACGCTGCCGTCCTCGTTGACGATGAAGAACACTGCCGAGGGGTCGCCCATCGTGACCGGGGCCTCAGGTTCGGTCATATCGACGACCTCCATCACGAACGCATAGGTGCCGGCCGGCAGCTCCATGGCCAGCGGGGTGAAGTCTCCGTCCTGGACAAACGCGGGTCGCTGTTGGCGTTCGAATACCTGTCCCACGAGAGCGCGACCGGTTGCATCGGTGGCGACGGTCAGGTCGCCGCCGTTGCCGGTATAGGTGATCTCGTGGCCCACCACGGCCATAGGCCGGCCATCGACCGGCACGTACAGGCCGGCCCGGTACATCGCCGGTGTTTGCGGTGGACCGATCCATGGATCGACCGTCTTCGCCACGATCGCAACCTGGTGCGGTGCCGCAGGCTCAAAACTGTTGAACTCGTGGAACGTATACATCAACGAGGGCTGAAACAAGCGGGTGTAGATCGAGCGCTCGATATTGAGCCGTCCTTCCGACGACGCCAGATCGCGGAATGCCGTCAAGCCATCGTTGGGCCCGTCCGACCGGTCGAGCAGCGCCCCCTTGACCTCGTCGTAGGTTGCCTGCGGGGTCGCCGCCCACAGCAGCGCCGCAGCTCCGGAGACCATCGGAGCAGCCATCGACGTGCCGCTATACACACCATATCCGCCCGGGACGGTGCTGATCACAAACTCACCCGGCGCAAACAGATCGACGGTGTTGCTCCCGTACCCGCTGAATGCCGCCGGCTGGTCGGTGGCGGTTGATGCCCCGACCGCAATCACGTTGGCGAAGGCCGACGATGCCGGGAAGACCGGTGAGGTGTCGATGTCGACCGGCTGGTTGCCCGCTCCCGTGACAACCAGAACGCCTGCTCGCTCCGCTGCGTCGAGGGCTAGGTCGAGATACGGCGCGGCCGCAGGATCAGCGATGAGCCAGGACGCGTTGATCACACGTGCGCCATTGTCGATCGCATAGGCGAGTGCCTCGAGGGCGGCGGAGAGGGCCGGCGCTCCATCGCCGATCTTGAGGGCCATCACGTTCGATTCATAAGCGACGCCGGCGACTCCAATACCGTTGTCGGCTTCGGCGGCGATGATGCCTGCCACGTGAGTGCCATGACCAACGAGGTCCTCAACCGTGTTGTCGTTGTTGGCAAAGTCCCAGCCGACGCAATCGTCGACGTACCCGTTGTTGTCGTCGTCGATGCCGTTTCCGCATTGCTCAGCCGGATTGCGCCACACGTTGGTTGCCAGATCGGGGTGTGCGATGTCGATGCCGGAGTCGATCACGGCAACAACGACACCTGCGCCACGGGTGCGGTGCCAGCCTTCCGGGGCATCGATATCCGCGTCCGCCGCAGCCGTCCACGAGTTGAGATTGGCGCCATCATTCTCCAATCCCCATTGCGACGGGTAGTACGGATCGACGGTCGCTGCGGTCAGCCCGGCGTCTACGGTCACGTTGCCGACCCCCGGGATCGCGGCGAGGTCGGCCATAGCCAGCGATCCGGCGACGGCATAGGCCCCGAAACCGATGGCGCGCACCGTGGCCACGTCGTCACGCCGACCAAGGGCGGCAACCACCTCGGCCGTACCGAGGGCTTGGGATGCCGCTGATCCGGCAACGGCGGCTTCCAACTCGTCGACGGCAATACCACCACTAGTTGGTGCGCTCGCGACGGCGACCAAGAGATCGTCCCGGCTTAGCTGGAGCCACCCGTCTTGGGTTTCGCTGGTCGACTGATTGATTCTCACCAGGAAATGGTTGAGACCGTCCGCAAAAGGTTCGCCATCCCACCCGAGAAACTGTGGGATTGGTGCGTCACCGGCCGCGGCGGCAGGGATGGCACCGGTCGACCGGGCCAAGAAAGTGCCGGTCAAAGCGAGGGAGAGCAGTAAGACGAGACCCAGACGGGCTCGCGGGGAAGATGCAATCTGCATTGGGGCGCAATCCTTTTGCTATGTCGCAGCCGGTCCGTCGGCTGCCGCAGTTGGTATCGGCATTACGGGCAAAAAGCTTGAACCGGGACAGCGGTCCGCCAAGGGTGGGGGTGACTAGACCGATGGTGACTGAGGCGAGGAGGTCTGCAGCCCGTGAAACCGGGGATGGATGGCCTGCTGACTAGACATGTTAGAAGCCCCAACAATGGCGCCGATATACCGATCAAGAACGAGGGTTAGTGGCCGATAGCAACCCTTATGAACAGCGCAACTGCCCCCAGCGGCCCCAAGCGGCCAAAGTTCTCTACTGCGCGTAGGGGATTCGAGAAGGACCAAGTCGAAGCCTACCTAGACGAAATGCGGACAACGCAGGACAAGCTGGCGTCTTCGGCCGCGCTTGCCGAGCGACGCTTCACCGACGCCACTGCGCGCCTGGAGGAATCCGAGAGGAGACTTGGCGACGCGGCAAGCCGGATCACCGAGCTCGAGACCGAGGTGCAGAAGCTACGGGATAGCGAGCCGATCGTGGCTTCGAGCGACAGCGACGAGAACATGAAATCGATGCTGGCCGCCAAGGAACGGATCATTGACCGCGCCAAGGAGCGTGCTCAATCGATCGAAGCTGAAGCTCATGAATCTGCGCGCAACATCGTTGCCCAAGCACAAACCCAGGCCCAGGCCATCGCCGACACCCAAGAAGCAAGCGCTGTTGCTCCAGAGGTTGTTGTCGTTGAACCGACCACGGGTACTCATGAGAGTGTTGCGCTTGCCAAGAAAGAAGCTGCTGTCATCTTGGCCAGGGCGGAACAGAAGGCCGCGAGCATCGTTTCGGATGCAAAACAGATCGAGTTCGAGGCGCGCCAGGCGGGGGTCGCCGGTGCAGACGTCGATGAACTCGTCAGGGGCACCCTCGATGCCGCTCGGGCGCGCGCTGAGTCGATCACGGCGCGGGCCGAGGCCGTTGCCGCTGAGGCATCTCAGGATGCTGCTCGGTTGCGTGCTGAAGCTGCTTCCGCAACCGCGCAGGCTCGCGAGAAGCTCGCTGCTTCGCGTGCCGAAGCCAACCGACTCAACGAGGAGTCGAAGCAACTGCTGAGCAAAGCCCAGCAGACAATCGCTGCCGCTCGTGATGAGGCCGACACCACTACAGCTGAGGCTGAGGCGAGGGTGCAGATGCTTACTCGCACCGCCGACAACTACTCCGCTCGGGTGCGTTCCGAGGCCGACCAGGCTGCCAAGCGGGTTCGCACCCTCGGGGACGACGACGCGACCAAATTGCGGGTTCAGGTCGAAGCCGAGGTTGCCGAGGCGAGGGAGAAGACGGAGTCCATGCTGGCTGAGGCCGCGGTTGCTCATGAGGCAGCCGACGCACGTCTGCGTGAAGCCAAGGCCGAAGCCAAGCTACTGGTAGACAAGGCCGCTGCGAGGGCCGACGGCATTCGCAACAAGGCTGCCAAGGCAGCGGAGCAAATGCGCGAGCAGGTCGAAAACGAGCTTGCTGCCTACCGCGAAAAGATGGAAGAGGAATTTGCGGCTAACGACCGCAAGACCAAGGCTGCCCTGAAGGAAGCCCGCAATCGCGCCAAGAAGGCCCGCTCCGACGAGCAAAGCGCCGCTGCTGCGGTCGTGGACGCCGAGGCCAAGGCCGCGGGCATCGTGGCATCAGCCGAGCAGGCTGCCGCCAATCGCCAGACTGACATCGAGCGCCAGGCCGAGCAGGCCAAAGAAGAGATCGCCGTCCGCATGGCCGCCATCGTCGAGACCGAGGAGACTTTGGCAGGGGAGCTGCAGGATCTCGAAGTGCAGCGTCAGGAGGCGGCGGTCGAGGCTGCCGCGATCCGTGATGAGGCCGGGCGTCTGCGGGAGAAGGCTGCGGCCGAGGTCGAAGCGGCCAAGGCCGAGCGAGAGGCCATTGTGGCCGAGGCCAACACTGAGGCGACTTCCATCGTCGCCGCCGCCGAGACGGCGGCACGCGATCGGGTCGAGGCGGCTGAGAACGAGGCAGCAGAGAGACTGGCCGCGGCGGACCAGCGCGGGCTCGAAATCACTGAGGCTGCAGAGGCCACGAGGTTGAGCCTGATCAACAAGGGTGAGGAAGCCCTGCAGGTTGCGCAGCAGCGAGCGGTTGAAGAACGCCGGGTCGCAGCCGAAGCGGCCGGTGAGATGCGTTCGGCAGCGGCAGCGGAGTGCGACATGCTCAAGGCGGAGTCCAGGCGCTACCTCGCAGATGCTGAGACCGAGCGCCGGCAGGCGCGCGATGAGCATGCCGAGGCCAAGGTCGTAATGGATCGGGCTAGGACCGATGCTGAGTCAATTCGTGCCGAAGCTGAGCGTGACGCCACCGCCAAGTCGATTGCCAACCGGGCCGAGGCGCAGCGACTTGCCAAGCTTTCCGAGCAACTCGAGGCGCAGCGTGCCGAGATCGAGGTTGAGCAGACCTCGCTGGCAGCTCAGAAGTCACAGACCGAAATGGCTCGCCGAGAGGCTGAGGAAGCTCTCGCCCGAGCCCGCAGCGATGTGGCGCGAATGCTCGAGGAGACCAGGAACCAATCGACCGAAGAGAAGGCCCAGCTCGAACTCCGATACGAGGAGATGACTCAGGAACGAGAGAGCATCGAGACCTGGCGTGGCGAGTTGGCCGGCTGGCGTGCGCAGCTCGACAAAGAGCGAGCGGCGCTGGATGCAGCCAAGGGCTTGGTCGAGCAGGAACGTGCCGGGGTCGAGCGCGAGGCACTTCGGATGGAGAGCCGCTGGACCGAGATGGAGCACAAGGGAGCTCAGTTGCTCGAGGGTGCCCAGCTCGAAGCAGATGCGATCATCGAACGAGCTTGGTCCGAGGCGAGGCGGGTGATCGGCAACACCGATGGCGGCGATGCAGAAGAAGCAGCAAAACTTGCGGAGCTTCGCTCCGAGCTGGAGAAGCAACGCGCCGACTTCGACAAGAAGCGAGCAGAGCACGAGCAGAGCCATGCTCAACTAGAGCTGGAGCGCTCCGAGCTCGCCGTCCAGAAAGCAGCATTCGAAGCGGAGATCTCAGCCAGGGCAGAAGAGGACGGAAACTCGACAATCAGTGCAGCCCTGAGCGAACTGGAAGAGGAGCTGGCCCGGCTCGACGCCTCCTCGCCAGAGCCAACGGGTCCGGAAGTCAAAGGTAACCGCGTAGTCCCTTCGATCACGGAGACCGATGATCCCGCTCGGGCACTGGGCAATTGGGACATGCTGTGGAGTGAGGGAGCCGAGACCGGCGATGGTCCCCAGGACACGGAGATCATCGAAGAGGTCGCGGCGGATACACCCGAGCCGGTTGCAGCTGTCGAAGAAGCTGAAGTCGAGGAAGGTGAAGTCGAGGAAGCTGAAGTCGAGGAAGCTGAAGCCGAGGAAGCTGAAGCCGAGGAAGCTAGAGCCGAGGAAACTGAAGCCGATGGCGAGTCCGACTCATCCGGGTACGGCGAAAGCCGCTACGCCCGCAAGTCACGTCACCTTCCGAGGATTGAGGACGAGACCGGATCATCGACCGGAAGCGGGCTGCGGGACGCAATCATTGGAGTCCACAAGCGCGGTGGCGGCGCCTCCTAAGGGCCAGCCAATATGACAGGGTTGAGACCTGATGAAGAGGAGTAAGCCGGCTGACGGCAAGCCCGATGCTGATTCTCTGAGTCCCTCGGCCCCAGGTAAGAAACGTAGCAGGGGCAGACGGCGGCGCGGCTCGACAGAGTCGCCGCCGGCCGGGTCTCCTCCGCAAGACCCGCAACCAACCGAGATCCAGCCGATTGAACGGCCGCCAGACGTCTATCAGGAA
>Ga0316201_10000352_pt1 | contig 25217 bp, 31 predicted proteins | sample CS6wburrow_MG_FD_204516 | JGI IMG/M metagenome (GOLD analysis project Ga0316201, IMG submission 204516) | Coastal sediment microbial communities from Delaware Bay, Delaware, United States - CS-6 worm burrow | ecosystem: Environmental > Aquatic > Marine > Coastal > Sediment | place: USA... | reverse complement strand
CGTCCGATAGGGTCAGGCCGTCGACCGCCGCCGGCCGGAAGGTCGCCGCCCCCGCCGCCGTGTCCCCGGCCGCGACCCCGTCGGACGCGCCGCCGCGCAAAGTACCGACCGCCGACGGGACGTCGCCGGCTTCGGCGCCATCGGTCAAATCGGTTCGAAAAGTCGCCACCGTTGCCGGGGCGTCGGACAGGTCGGCGCCGTCGCCGGCAGATACTAACAGGGTCGCCTCCGCCGCGATAACATCGCCAGCGTCGACGCCGTCGGTCGCCGTCCGGCCCCCGGTCAGGATCCGCGCCGGGGCGTCGGTCGCTTCTATCCCGTCCGCCGCCGTCGCCTGGTACGTTTGGGATGACGCGACATATTCAAAGGCACCAATATCCCATACGCTATTTTGAGGCCTTGATACTCCTAATATGTCGTAATCATAAGTTAGTGTCGCACCCTGATCTATTACAGGGCTTCCGGCCTTCAATGAAAAATCATCGCTGCTGTAGTCATTGAAAATATCAGTCCCGGCGTATCCTGAAAGATCGACGCCAGAAGAACCGGGATCACTGCCGGACGAATAAGCGTTATTTGTTATGGTAGAAGTTGTTGCTGTGCTTGTGAAAGAGTATTCTGTTGAAGAATTGAAAATTAGATTATTTCTAATATCTATTGTATCGCTGCCTCCGTAAAGGAGTATGTTCAAACCGCCAGCGCAATCAACAATAGTGTTATTTGAGATTATAAAAACGTCACTTGTTGTGCCGGATGAAAAACTGATAGCATCATTTCCGCAGTCATAAAGAACATTGTTGTAAATTAAATAAGTGTGTTCATCGCCTGTTTTATCAGTTCCACCGATTCCGTTGCTATTGTCTGATTTTATTATGCAATCGTAGACAGTTAAATCAGCAGCATCAGGGACAAAACGCCGACTTATGCCAACTCCATCCCCGGCATTGCTGCTTTCGTTTTGGATTTGAATGCCCGAAATTATGTTCACCTTGTGCTTTGGCACGATTGCGCCATAATATCCATCAGCGACCAGCCTATAAGCTGTTGTGTTCCACTTCCCGTCATGCCGGGCCTGATTTGCTTGTCCATCGTTGAGAGTTATCGGGCAATAAATACCCATGCTATCAGCATCGTTGTCGTCTAAATTACATACGGTAGTATCCGCAGACGTAAATGGCCCGACTATAATTAACTTCTCAGCGTCACCTGACCCGGCATTGGCATCCCTATCGGCTTCCCACGCAGACATGGATGTAAAAATACGAGTCGAATACTTCGCGTCCCTTGCGGCTTCAGATACCTCACCGCCCCAGGATTCGGTCCCGTCCCACCAGTCTGATCCTGATCCGCCCTCAATCAATATGGAATAAACATCTGCCATTTATTTATCCGTAGGCTCAAAGACAGAAATGTTCTTTGAAGTATTTTCAATGTACCTATCAAAGTTTTGTATAAATTCTCCATCAATAAATCGAAATTTATATTTAGGGTCTGTGACCAGTTCCTTCCAGTTATCTCCATCTTTCCATAAAGACTTTTTCTCTGGTTCATCGAAAGTCCAATCTAACGTCTTTGCTCTTGTTGCAGTTCTAATTTCAGGGGTAATGGCAGAAAGAGCCGCTTGTAAAGTTTTTGCGTCTTCCTTTACGGTTTCAAAATCAAACATCGCGAGTTCTCTCTCGCTAAAAACGTGAGAGTCATCAAAAACGCCGATGATGTCGCCGGGTTCGCACCTTCCGTCTACTGCTGATTTGTCATTCACTAAAAGTAATTTCGCCATTTTTAAACGCCCTTCGGGTTTTTGCCGATCAAATAGTCCTTCAGGCCCTTAGTCAAAAAGTAAAAACCAATGATAATCAAATAGGCGCCGCCGATCGTGATCTTCGCCGACCCCCAGGTAAAAATTTCGATCCCGATCTTTTCCGCGATTTCCGCAGCGTTGTTCCCGGTCAAAATAACCCACCAAATGAAACCGTGAAAGGTCAGGGCGATCACGGGCCTGACTTGCCGCGAAAGAAAACCGCTTTCGCGGATATCTTTCCGGCGGTCGGCTTCGTCGGCAAATTCCGCCGCGTCGTACTTGATCCCGGCGTCGATCAGCGACGCTTCCAGCTTTAGGACCAGTTCCGGGTCCGCTTTGACGGATCGGATTGCTTCGCCTGGGTCCTGAATCCCGGTGACGGCTTTCGCGACGTCTACGACCTTCGAAGCCGTCTTCGCCGCGTCCTTGCCAATCAGCTTCCCGGCCAGCCAGGGGACGACTTCGACCAGGGACATCGCCAGCGGTAAAATTGGAAGCATTGTTTCCCCCTTTCAGGCGACCAGACCGGCCCGGAATCGATCCATCCCGAAGGCCTTCCCCGGACAGGTTTTGTCGGCAAAGTCGCAGTGGCCCCGGACGCGATCGGCCGGGATCCCGAAGACGTTCATCAGGGACCGGACCAGGCCCAGACCCTTGACCCACATTTCCGGGGGGGGCGGACCCATGTCGTAATTGCCGACGAAGCAGATCCCCAGGGACCGGGAATTCTGCCCCCGGCAGTGGGCGCCCATCCGGTCGGGCATCCGGCCGACCAGGACTTCGAAGGTATCTTCGATCCGTTCAATCCCAAAGTGGTAGCCGATATCGGACCAGTGATTCGTCCCGACGTGATAGCGCCGGATCGCGTCCCAGGATACCGTCCGGGAATCCTTTGTCAGGCTATGGTGAAGGATGATCAGTTCGGGCTTCATAGGCTTTTCGTCCTTATCCATCGCGCCGTCATGTGAACCACTATCGCCAGGATCGCAAGGCCGAAGACGACCGTCCGCGCCGACCACCACCAGGACCCCATAAACGCGATATATTCCGCCGTGTCCCGCGCCCTTAAAATCCGCGCCCAGGTGTTCGTCCAAAAGGTCAAGGCGATCCCGTAAAACATGACGGTTACATAGGCGTAAACGGGGCCGACTTCCAGGTTCGTTCGGGTCGCGATTTCGACGATCCGGATCGTGAAAAGTACGGCGCCCCAGGTAGCAGTCGCCGCCACGAAAAGATAGGCGAAAAGGGTGTAGTCGCAGTTCATCCCGGCATCCTTTCGTTAAGTTGACAGGCGCAAATGATGTCTGCCTTTTCGAGCTTATCGGCGAACCACTTTTTTTCGCCATTCAATAGCAATCGTTCCGCTTCTTCAATCTTCGCCGTCGTGTCGGCTTGCGCTTCTTCGATTGCCTCAAGTCCGGCCGGGACGGCGATCATCTTCCGGCGAATCAATGCCGCGTCCTTAAAAAATTTAATCATTTTTAAACCCCGACATGACGTTGATAATGGTTGCCAGCTTATTGACCGCCGTTGTATTCGCGACGATCGCGTCGTTCTGCTTTGTGATATACCGCATTAGCAAAAAAATAACGTACAATAGCGCCGCCGTGGGGATGATCCTGATAATGACTTCGGCCGGAAGTGCTTCGACGATCTTCGCGATTTCGCCCATCATGTCGCCACCCGCCACCACTTTTGATTGATAACCGCGCCCGTGATGGCCCTTTCGATCAGGATGAATTTCTCCGCGACCCATCCGGCGCCGTCTACCGAAGGGCCTTCCAGGACGTCCAGTTCCGCCGCGTCGCCTTCAACGATATCAATACAACGGAAGGCCGGTTCGCTTCTTTCGACGATATCGTGACGAAACGCGAAAAGCGATAGGTATCTTTGCGCCAGGACCCGCGCCGTCCCTTCGTCCTGGACGTCCGGATATGATAGCGTGACCCGTGGCCTGGTCCCGTACTGGTAGACCGAAAGCCGGCAAAGACTATCGTTCGTATAGTCGAAAGCCATTTCGCTTTCGTAAGCCCCGGTCGACGGATTCAAGCCGTATTTTACCGATAGATCATTGACGACCTTCGAATCCGGGGTCCTGGATATCATCACGACGTCGCCGGCCTGGGAAGACCGTCCCGACCGATAGACGACCGGGGCGTCCGGATGGATCCCGAAGACCGCCGCCGCCCCCCGCGCCTGGGTCCTGGCGTAAGCGCATTGCCCAAGGATCCGATCGACGACCGCGATCGCGTCGGTCGCTTTGTTGATGATCGTCGCGAATTTTACGCCGGGAAGCCGCGCCGCCATCGTCTTTAGCGACTGGACGTCAATTCGATCGTGCGCCGTCTTCGTTTCCGTCGCTATCAAGTGGTGGACGATATGCGCCGGATGTTCGATCAGGGCGTCCGTTGTCCCGGTATAGAATCCGGATGAATCCGGGATCCCGCGAATTGACGCCGACAAAGGTTCGGAAGCGACTTTGTCCGCCGTGAAATCAAAGTAGCTCACCGCCCCGCCGTTGCCGTCCCTACCGGCCGGGTAAAACGTGAAACCGCCGGCCGCGACGACGGCGCCGTCCTTGTCATAGACGTTTACCGTGGTCGCCGTGTAGTCGGCGTCGGTCGAATCGCTTTCGCCGGCCATTGCAAGGTACTTATATGCTGAAGTGTCGATACATTTCAGCGGGACGCCACGGGGCCAGTCGCCGTAGACGATCGCCTGTGGTAGTCCGGCGACGGATCCGGCGCCGCCTTCGGTGCGGTGCGACGGCCAGGTCGCCGCGTTGATCGTCGTCCTGGGGATCGCGCCGAATTCAATCAACGGCGATTCCGTGACCGTGAAAGCGTATCGCTTCGCGTCGTGGCTTTTTTTTGCGAAGTACCCGCGAAAAAGGACGCCGTTCGTGGCGATGTCGGCCCAGTCAAGACCATCGGCCCACAAATAGACGGTGACCTTCGCGCCGTCCAGCCGGCGCCGGACTTCTTCGTCCTGAAGCCGTCCGTCGTTCGCGATGGTCATTTCCAGGCTTCGAAGACTACAGGTCATTGACTCAAGCGAAAAGGACGTCCCTATCGCCGGTTCGGCCAAAAGTCGTCCTTCGAAAAATAGCGGATCCCCGGCCGAATACGGGACCGAAAGGTTTTTCACGGCCCACCGCTTCAAAAGCCCCTGGAAGTCCGCCTGGACAAGGACCCAGGGCTTCCGGGCGATCTTCAGGGCTTCGGCGATCGTTGTCATAAGATTTCTTCCAGTTGCAGGGTAAAGTCGAAACGGGCATCGCCGCTTTTGTGGATCTGGCGGATATCGCCGATCGACTTCACAAGGTAAGCATTGGTCAGGGTCGCCGCGTCGGGGATCAAAGCGATGTTCTTCCCTTCAAGGTAATCGACCAGGGCCAGGACTTCCTGGGTCGTGTCTTCGTCCGAAGACCAGCCGACGGAAAAAAGCCGCTTCCGGTCGGCGCCCTTTATCGGAATTAGCCCGCCGTGTGGCGTCCGGATCATTTCGATATCGTAGACGTATGACCGACCGTAACCGGGCTTCCAGGTCCGGGTCAGGGCGATCGATAGGCCGGCGACCATCGTCCCGATCTGGTAAAAGCCGTCCGCCGTTTCCTGTGCCGCGATCGCGATCCGGACAAAGCGATACAGCCCCCCCGTGAAGGTCTTCGCGACGCTTGCCTGGAATATTGCGAAAGTGTCCGCCGCCCCGACGCTATGCGCCGCCGTCGTGTCGAGCATGATATAGGATCCGACGTTGTCAAGGATCCGCCATGTGACCCCGTCGTCGGTCCCGGACGTCGGCCGGAAGAATAGGTTTTTCAAGGCGTGGTCTTTGTACCCCGCCAGAAGTGAAGTGTCCTGAATCGCGTTCCCGGCGACGGCGTCGACGGTCCCGGTCGCAAGGTCAAATGAAACGCTTTCGTCGACGGACGGGGATCCCCAGGAATCGGTCGCGTTCATCTGAAAAGAAAGGGTCCGGACGTTACAGCCAAAAAAGCCGACGCCGTCGACCATGTGCCGGACGTTTTCCCCCATGTCGATAACGATCGCGATCGCCGCGTCGTCCTGTTCCGATCGCCACGGCCGGGAAGGCGAATCGGTGATGATGTTCGACGCCGCGAAGCCGTAGTCGGGCGAAATGGTCCAGGCGTCGCCAGCGACCCCGGCGCCGCCGTGCCAGGCGATTTCTACCCCGACCGCCAGCCGTTGATCTTTGACGTCGACCGCGACCGGACAGGCGTTCGCCGAATAGGCTTCCCAGGCGCCGCGAAAGGCGACATAGGTGTCGGTGAAATCGGTCCAGATAACAACGGCCAGGTGACCGTGAACCATCGAAAGACTGATGTTTTCGACGGACCCGCCCGGACTATAATTAACGGAAGCCGACCAGGTTTCGCCGTGGTCGTCGCTGTAAACCGTGTAGATCGTGTTCGACGCCCGGTAAGTGACATAGATCCGACCCGAAGGATCGACAGCCGCCGTTGGGTATTGTAGATCGGTCCCGCCAAAATTCGCGACGGCGATCACGCTTCCCCAAGTGACGCCGTTGTCTTCGCTGATCTTGCACTTGATTTCAAAATCGGCCAGGGAATCTTCGTCGGAAGCGTAGACACAAACTATGTTCCCGTTCGCCGCGACGACCGCCGTCGCCTGTTTCTGGTCGTTCGTGTCGGCGATCACTTCGGCGGATTCTTCCCAGGTCAGGCCGCCGTCCCGCGAAACCTGTCGCCATATCGAATATGAGTTCGACCCGATATTGAGGATCGACCCGTCCGGAAGAAGCATATTAGATCCGGTCATGCCGTAAGCCGTCGAAGCGATTTCGTTCCAGGTCTGACCGTGATCGTCGCTGTAGACCATGACGTTATTCCGGAAAAAGCAGATCCGGCCGGAAGCCAGGACGACCGGCGCCTTACAGCCGGGGTAAGTCGTCGCCGCCGTTATTGCCGCGCCCCAGGTAAGGCCGCCGTCGTCCGAAATATAGGCCAGGATTTCGCTATCGCCTGACGAACCGAATAGGGCGACCAGGTCGCCGTTCGCCGCTTCGACGATATACGGCATTTCACCGCCGCCAGACAGCGTTCGCTTCCCGACGAAATTATTCTGGGCGATCGCGTCGCGCCCTAGCCAGGTCGTCCCCCCGTCGTGCGACCATTTAAAGGTCGCCGTTCCGGCGTCGCCGCCGGCCACAAGTTCGACCTGGATTTCGCGGGTTGAAAAAGGCAGGGTCACCGTGAAGGTATCGCCGGTCAGGGTCGAGTTGACCGCCCCGGACCAGGTGATCGTCCCCGTCGCCTGGGCGAAGTCCGTTATCGTCGCCGTTCCCGACGTATTTTCCCCGCCCGTGAATTCGATCGTCGCGCCGATCAGGTAGTCGTCGCCCAGGGCCGACAGGACGGAATCGACGATCGTCGTTGTAGATCCGTCGCCGGTTGCCGTCCCTGAGTACACCAGATCCGCCACGTCCCCCGAAGCCAATAGCCTAAAGGCGCCGGTATTGCCGGCGTCCGGCGTCGGTTGTGCGGCAAATGGCGCCGCCTGTTCGGTCGCCGAAAGGAAATGACTTTTCGCCAGTATGTTTTCCGCGATCAGTTTAGTTGTCATATATCGATCCCCGCTTCCGCCGCTTCGACGTACTGGATCCGATTTCCGACCCGGCCATCGTTTACTTTTTGAAGCATATCGGCAAACCATCGGGCGACGTCGTCGGTCGCGATCACACCCTTATTGACGAAGACGATCGGCCGACTGTCCCCCCCGGCGACGGCCCCGGCGTTGATCGCATCGATCGCCGGCTTCCCGCCGATCGCCTGGGTCGCGGACCGCGAAAGGATCCCTTCCCCGGTCTGTGCGACGACCAGCCTTTCATCGGCGCCCAGGAACATTCCGCCGTGAGCTCTAGGGACGATTCCGCCCTGATGAAAAATTCCCCCGATAAAATCGCCGATTCCGCCGACGACGTCGTGAATCACGTTCCCGACGCCGCTGAAGACGTTGCTGGCCGCTTGTCCAAGTCCGCCGGGACCCAGTAACAGAGGAAGCGATATCGGCGCCAGGAAGGGCAAAGCCGACGCGAATGAAAACCCCGACCCGATTCCCGCTTCCGCCGCCGCCAGTCCGGCGACGTTGGCTTCGCCGGCCATCGAAACGCCCCCCAGGGCCGTCGCGCCGTAACCGCCGCCGCCGCCGAATAGGCTTGAGATCCCGTAACCTTGTAAAGCCGACGATACCAGCCCCCCGCCGCCGCCGGGGACCGGAAGGCCGACCATTCCCATAACGGACTGGGTCCCCCACTGGACGGCCATCTGGGCGATCATATCCACGAAGGACCGAAGCATCGAATCAAGGAAGCCCTGCCAAAGGTCGCTGAAGTCCGAAAGGTCGCCTTTCATCGCCCGGAAAAGACCGTCGGAAAACATTGACTTCGCAGAACTGGTGAAGGTATCGAAGACCGCCAGGCCACCTTGCGCCCATGTGTACTGGTCCCGAAGCATACGGCGATAACCGGCGCCGACCCCGTCGAAGAAGTTACCGTGGGCCAGGGCGCGTTCGTCCAGTAGGTCTTCAAGTTGCGATTCGTACCATCGATCGACCGTCGCCTGGTCGCGGGTCAAAGCCTTGTAGTTGTCGCGTTCCTTGCGTAAGGCCGCGATCTTGAAATCGAAATAACCCTGGGCCTTCCCCTTTAGATCGCCGTACATTTTACCGTAGGCTTTCGCGATTTCCGAAGCCAGCTTCAGTTCCGCCTTCGCCGCTTTTGCTTTTTCCTTCGACGTCTGGACGACCGCGTCGGTGATCGCCGCGTATTGCTTGACCTGGGCCTTTTCCGCCTTCGCCGCGACGACGGGGATCGCCGCGACCCCGTCGCGCCAGGCCTTCAGCTTCTTTTTGACGGCGTCGTAGCCGGCGTTCGTCTTTTCGATATCCGCGACGATTTCGGCCGTGACGTCCCGCGTCGCATATTTAAATTGTTCGGTGCTTCGGGTCAGGGCGTCGAAGGGGTTCGAATCGATCGCGCCCAGGGCGACCAGGGCCTTCATGAGTTCGTCCAGCGGGAAAAGTAGGATCCGAAGGCCCTTGATCAGGACATCGATTGACGTCGCCAGGACGTTTATCGCGGTCTGGCCGACCATCTTCAGGCCCAACCATCCATTGTGGAAAAAGCGAAGCGTTTCGATCGCGACGCCCATCTTGTCGACGACGTACAGGATCCCGGCCTTCGCCAGGTTTTGCAGGTCGACCCGGTTGTCGGCGATCGCGTTCCCCCAGGCGATGAACTGGGCTTCCGCCATTTTGACCAGGTCGGTGAAGAATTTTGACCGCGTGATTGTGAAGCCCAATTCTTCCTTCATGTCCCCCAAGGCGTTGCCGGCCGCCGTGACCGCGCCGCCGAAGGTTTCCCGCGCCGCCGCCGCCGCTCCGCCGAATTCGGACTCAAGTTCGGCCAGGATGATCGCTTGCGCTTCCGCGACCCGCCCCGACTCTTGAAGGGCCGCGATCATCCTTTTCTGTTCGTCGGTGAAGGTAACGCCGACCCGCGACAAAGCGGACAGGCCCTTGATCGGGTCGTTGACCGCTTTCCCGATCTGGACCATCGCGGAATTCAGGTCGGTCCCCATCACGTCCGCCATGTCCAGGGCCGCCATTGTCGCCCGTTCGAAGGCTTCCCCCCGGATCTGCTTGAAGGACGCCAGGATCGCCTGGCCGCCCAGAATGACTTCGTCGCCGACGGTCGTCACGGCTTGCATCGACGACGCCATTTTTTTCATCTGGTCAAGGTTGTAGCCGGCCGCGTTGCCGGTCGCTTGAAGGACGGCGCCCAGTTTCGCTTCCGCCTTTTCCTGGGTATTCGCCAGGGCGACGGCTTCGGACATGACCCGGTTCGCGACGTAAAGGCCGCCGACCAGGGCCGCGACCCCGGCCCCGGCCGCGACGGCGCCGGTCTTTGCGACGTTCATCGCGGTCTGGGCGTGCTTCCCGAAGGCTTTGACGACGACCGACCCCTTATCGTCGACTAATAAATCAAGTTTCAGCTTTGCCATATTTCCGCCGTGCTTCCCTTAGTGCTTCGATAACGACCAGGCATCGATCGTATAAAATAGGCCTTTGACCTTTCGGGACGCCGGCCAGGTCCATCGCGGACATAAGCCCCGAAAAGTCGAAACCGCCGTCGGGACGAACAACGCCGGGAAGATACTTTTCGGCGAAGGCCCACGACCGGCGGATCCGGTCAGATAGCTTCGGGATCGCGTCGGTCGGCCGTTTGCACTTTTCGACATAATCGATCCCTTCGCAAGTTATGTTGATGAATCCGTCCCGTTGTGACCGCCGGCAGGTCCCGCAGTCCATACGCTTCGCCGGGGGCGTGAAGTACCAGGTCGCCCAGGCTGTCAGTCCCGTTCGGACGCCCCCTTCGCGTCCTGGAAGTCCCGCGACCGCTGGATCACGAAGTCCCGGATCCCGTGCGGGTTGTACTTGAAAAGTGCTTCCTTGACCCCGTCGGTCAGGGTCAGGGCGACCCCGTCGGCGCCTTCGAAGTTGTAAAGGTCGGTCAGGCAATAGGCGAAGATCTCCATCGTCTGCGCCCCGTCGACGACCATCCCTTCCGGCGTGATGACGACCTTCGTCAGTTCGGCCGGATAGGGGCGGACCCCGACGGCGACCCGGTCGCCGGCTTCGGTCAAAAGTTCGCCGGTTTCAAAGTCGTAAACTTTCGGGTCCATCGATAGGCCGGTGAAGTCAAGTTTCATTTTCATGGCGTTTGTTCCTTTCCCTTCCGTGGTTTTTGGTTCCCCTGGTCTTTATGCGTCTTCGGTGAAAGCGACCCCGCCGTGAACCGTGAACTGTACGGGTTCCTTTACGACGTCGCCGATGGTAGCCGCGACCGATAGGCCGTTGATCGTTGCCCAAAGGTCGAAGTGATCCCCGGTCGCGTCGGCGTCTGGGTCGTAGTTGAAAAGCCGAAGGAAAAGATACAGCCCCGTTCCGTCGGCCGCGTCGATCAGTTCATTCAGGAAGGACTTCGACCCGATCAGGAAGGCTTCCGCGCCGCCGGATCCGCCGGAAAGACCCGGAACGGCCGTTTTCCAGTTTTGACCGCAACAGGAAACGTCCGCCAGGTCGACGGACAGATCCAGGGACCAGCCAAGAAGATATCCGACTTTTTCAAGGGCCGCCGCCGGAATATAGCCGTCGTTCCCGGCGACCGTGACGGTCCCGACGTTCGCGGTAAAACCGGCCAGGCCCCGGACCAAATCAACGGTCAAAACGGTTTCGCCGCCATCGTCGGTAAAGGTCGGAAGGGCTTCCGGGTTCAGAATCCGCTTCGTCGCGTCCGTGATCTGCGCGTCCGTCCCGCTTTCGGTCGTCGCTTCCGCCGCCAAATTGCCAATGACCCATTTGTCGCCGCTGGTATGACCCGTCGTCGCCGCGAAGGTAACCGTTTGATCGTCGCTCAAGGTTTGCGCCGCGCCCGTTATGGCGACGCCAGAAGTCCAGGCGCCGCCGTCTTTTCGCCAGCGGAAGGTATCGGGCGTCGCTTCCCCGTCGATTTCGACTTCAAAGTAGGCCGACGCCCCGCCGGAATACCCGGTCCCGAAGGTCAGGTCATTAAGACCGGACCCGACGAATCCGTTCGGCCGGCGCCGATAAAGGGCCGCGTGTTTTCCGTGCATCGGTGTCGTAGGTGATCCCATACTTTCCCCCTATGCGTCTTCCGTAAACGCGACCCCGGCGACCAGGCCGAACTTGATCGGATCGGTTACTATTTCCCCGATAGCCGACGAAGGCGAAGCGCCTTCGATGATTGCCCAGGCGTCGAAGTGATCCCCGGTCTGGTCTTGATCCGGGTCGTAGTTGTAAAGCTGCAATAGGCATAAAGGCTGGCCGCCGTTTGCCGCCGCAGTTAGGACTTCCAGGCCGGCCGCCGTGCCGATCAAAAAGGCGTCGGCTTCGACTGACCCGCCGGAAAGTCCGGCGACCGCCGCCTTCCAGTCGTCGCCGCAGGTTTCGACCTGGGCCAGGTCGACGTTGATCGACATGGACCAGCCGCGAAGATATCCGATCTTTTTTAGCGCTTCCTTCGGGATATATTTCCCGGTCGCCCCTACCCCGCCGGCCAGGGATGAAACAAAAGTCGCCTTCCCGCGAACCGGGTCGACTTTCAAAACAGCTTTTCCGTCGACGACATCGACGAAGTTCGGAAGATCGTTCGGGTCAAGTAATCGCATCGCGGCATCCGTGATTTGAGCCGTCGCCCCGTCGACCGTCGTATCCGATCCGAATAAAGCGCCTATATACCAGCGATCCCCGGCCGTGTGTCCTGTCGTCGCCGCGAAAAGGAATCGCATCCCCGTTCCGAATTCCGTGACGCCTTGCAGGGCGCCGGTTATCGACCAGCCGGCGCCGCCGTTGTCATACCATGACCCGCCCCTGTACACCTTGACCTTGTCGGGCGTTCCTTCCGAGAGTATTTCGACGCCATAAACGCCTTCTGGGGACGCGACCCCGACTTCCCAGGACAGATCGTTCAGGCCGTCGCCGACGAAACCGCCAGGCCTTAGAAGATATAAAGCCGCGTGTTTTCCGTGCGTGGGCGTTGTCGGTGATCCCATCGGCCCCCCTTGCCGTTAGGCCGCGTCGGTCAGGGTCAGTGCGCCGTCGCCTTGGAAGTTGATCGTGAAGCCGACCTTCCCGCCCACGGCCGGGTTGATCGAAAAACCCGTGACGTAGACGTTCCCTGTGAAGGCGTTCGTCGCGCCGTCCAGAAGAAATTTCACGTCGGTCAATTTCGTCCCCGGCGTCGCCGCGATGATGTTATCGAAGAAAGCCTTTTGTTCGGTGTTGCCGGCGACAAAGGACCCGGAAAAAGACCCGGACCAGGACGCCAGGCCGGGGATCGACTCCTTCCAATTCTGGCCTTGGCGACTGATATCGTCCATGTCAAGGCTGGCGTCGATCTGCCAGCCGTCGGTGTATTCCATCGCGACGTTGTTCTTTTCTACCCGCGCCGCCTTGCCGTGAAAAGGTGTCGTGTTATAGGCCATTTTCCACCCCCAATTCCGTTAGGTTGTTATTTTCTTTTTCCCGGACGTCTTCTTCGGTGCCGGCTTCTCCCATTTCGATCGCGGCTTCAGCGTTGCCAGGACTTTTCCGTCCAGCCCGACGATCGCGACCGTGGCGTCCGGGCAGTCGCAACAGGCCGGCCGGACGTTGCCGTCGGCGGTCTTTTGCCGACAGGTTTTCGCGTTGCAATCGATTTCGATGATTCCGCGATATCTGTTCATACGTCGTCCCCTTTTATTCGAAGTAATCCGATTCCCCCTGGTAATACGGACGCGTCAGGCGGACTTCCACCGACGACAGTATGAAGGGAAAAGATTCGATCGTGTCGAATTCGACGTCCGCGACGCCGATTTCCCAGTCGTCGATATCGACCCCGTCGATCGCCGCGACGACATACTTCGTGAAGGTCAACAGGTTCCCGATCGACTTCTTTTCGACAATGTTCCCCCGCGCCTGGACCGACGCCGCGTCGTCGTGGAGTACGCAAACGACCCCGAAGGACCGGTCCTTTTGTTCCAGGTCCATTCCGTTGATCTGTCCCATCGGGAAGACGTGGACCAGGGGACAGTCGCCTTCGGCCGGCGGATCGCGCTCGTCGATCCCGACATAGACCTTATGCGTCGACCCGTATTCCGCCGCGCACCAGGCCTGGGTCGTCGCGTCGTCGTGGATCGCGTCGCGGATCGCGTCAAAGTGGGTCTTGAAATCGGTCATATCCGTTCCCCGGCCATTTTGCGTTCCCAGTCGCGTTCGATATTTCGAAGGGCTTCGGTCATGTTTGCCCGAATAAACGGGTCAATAACCGGCCGCGCCGGAAGGCGCATCGCGCCCCGTGTCGTCTTTTTTAGGAAAAAGAATTTCGCCGCGTTGCCCTGGCCCCGCTTCAAAAGTCTTGCGCCGATGTTCGCCAGCCAGGCGCCTTTCAGCTTTCGCGCCCGGTCGTAGGCGACCCCGCCTTCCTGCAATCGGTTGACCAGGTCTTCCCACCCGCGTCGCTTCATTTTTGGATGGACAAAGCCGACCGCGACGTTCAGGTTTTTCCCGGTCTTTTCCGCCTTATACCGGATCAGGTACTTCATGCCGGCCAGCGGTTTTCGGGCGTTTTTCTTTAAGTCGCCGGACTTCTTTCTTCGTGCGATCTGGGAATAGGGCGCCAGCCGTGCGTTCCCCGGCCGCGAAGAAGCCAATTCGGATTGAAGTTTCCCGCGAAGGCGGAAGCCTTCCTTTTTCGTCGCGACGTGCGCCGCCTTCACTCGTTTGGTTTCGACGGCGTCCAGGTCCTTTTTGAACTGGGCCGCGTTCCGCCATATCAGCGCCGCGCCTTTCATAACGGGACCCTTTCGCCTTTGGAGCATTCACAAAGCCATTCCGCGTCATGGTACGGGCTGGCCTTCAGTTCCCGGACGCCGTCGTCGACGATCGTCCATGTGTCCGACCCGATCAGGAAGGTCGACCGATACGTCGGACGGTCGGCGACTTCGGACTGGCGGACCTTGATCCGCGCCCGGTGCCGCCTGTTCGCGCCGTCCTTTTCCAGATCGCCACCTTCCCGGAAAAGGACGGTCACGGCGGACCCCGATCCGCCCGACGGCGTATAGGTCGCCGCCAGGCCGTTCAGGTTGTATATAGTGTCGGTCGCGGTCATTCAGCGTCCCCGGTTCGCGGTTTTCGTTTCGGCCCCGGCTTTTTCTTCGGCGCCGGGGCGGGTTCGAAGTCTTCTTCGGGTTCGGGAGAATTGCCGTCGGCGTCGACCGGGTCGACCTTGTGGACCAAATGCTTCGGGACGTCGCCGACGATCCCGACGACTTCCCCGGCCTTGAACTGGACCAGTTCCCGGACCTGGTAAACGCCGTCCTTGACTTTCATCAGCTTGCGCCGCCTTGGCCCCGCCTGGGCGTCCGTTAAGGCGATCGTCCCTTCGCCGATTTCTACCGTTTGGTTTGCTCTAAAGTAATTCATACCGCGTTCCCTTCCCTGGGGTTTATTGTTATTGGTTCCCGGCCGTTTTAGGCCATCGTCACCAGGCAGGAATTCTGCCACAAACCGTAGCCGACGTTCCGCCAGGTATCGATCCCGATCTGCCAGGCGTCGTTGTCGAAGCAGTAATCGGAGTCGTCGCCCTTGACCTTCAGCGTGATCCCGGTTTCTTCCTGCCGGATGAAAGACTTGACCCGGCCGTCGGTACGGAAGACGGCGAAGTTCGTGGTCCAGTCCGCCGCCAGCCGGACGTTGACCGCGACGTCGATCTTGAACTTGTTTTGCAAGGCCACCAGCGCGGTCTGAGTTTCCGCCGCCTGGACCGGGGTCTGGACGGCCTGAAGGGTTGCGTTCATGAAGACCGGCGGGATCATCACCAGGAAGGACTGGGCGTTTTCGTTCATCGGTTCGCCCTGATCGTCCTTGAAGGAAGCAATCTGGCCGATCGCCTGGGCGATACAATACTGCATCGCGGAAACGGACGGCGCCGTCGACGTCCCGTCGGTTTCGACGGGGATCCCGGACAGGGTGACTGTGATGTCGTTCGACTGGGACCCCGAATCGCCTTCGCTGTGATCCGTGTCGAAGAAGTACTGACCGTCATAGCAGACGGTTGCCGCCGCGTTGATGATCAGCGTCGAAACCAGGCTAGCCCAGTGGGCGTTCGCCCGGTCGGCCATTTCCTGAATCCGGAGCATCGCCTGGCCGCTTTTGTCCCGGCGAAGGTGCCGGACCAGGATGTCGATCGTGGATTCGTAGTGTTTGTTCGCGATGGTCAAGCCGTTTTCGCGGAATCCCTTCGCGTTTCGACCGCCGACCCATTCGCGCATCGCCGGGGGCATCCCCAACCATGCGTATTCTTCGGACGCCTGGTCGCTGGTGAAGTAGTTCGTCAGTCCGGGGATCCAGGACGCGCCCAGGTCCTGTTCCAGGGCCTTGAAAAAGGTCCCGATCACTTGCCGTTCGGTAAGTCTGTCGATTGCCATTTTTTGTTTCCCCCTTATGACCGGCGGTCATCTACCCGCCGGCCGGTTATTCGTTGTGTTAGGCTTCCTTCGTCCAGGTGCCGACCAGCAGCTTCGCGATCCAGCCGGTAGCGTCGCCATATTCCAGATCGACCATATCGCCACGGTTCGCCGTTGCCTTCGTGTTCAGCAGGTCCTTGTCGTCGGTCGCCGCCAGGTCCGGCATCTGGATATTGTCGGAAGCGTTCGGCGAAATGGTGACCAGAACGGTCCCGTATGCCCCCGCGTTGACGATCCGGAAGGACATTTTCGCGACGGCCGGAAGGGTGATTGTCTTCGCGTCGGTATCGACGAAAAAGACCTTCCCGGTGTCCAGGGCGTCCAGGGTTTTGTTCGCCGAAACGGTTTCGGCGGTCAGGCCCAGGTGCGGGTCCGTGTAGTTGTCGACGTCGAATTCGACGATCATGTAGCCGGCGGAAACGAACCGCCGCGCAAAGCCGACGAAGACACCGGACGTCTTGATAAAGCTGAAGGTGTTATCGTCGCTTGCGTAGACCGGAAGGCCGACGTCGGTGATGACGGCGCCGGTCACGGCCAGCTTGACCGCGCCCTTTCGCTTCACCCGGACGTTGATCGCCGCCGCCGCGCCGGACGAATTGTCGGCCTTGTCTTCGGCAAAGCCGACGAACTGGTCGGAAGACGTCAACGGCTGTGCGTGACCGGAAGCGGTCACAAGGCCGACGGCCGCGCCTTCATAGATGATGTCGGCCGCGATCACGGGAAATTCGTTCACGTCGCCGACTTCGAAGTCCCTGGGAGTGTTTGCGCTTAAAGTGGTCATTGTTCTTTCCCCCTTTTACTTTTTGGAATGTTCGACGGGTTGTCCCGTCTTATTTTTTGCCCTGGATCCGGACCTGCCCGGAAGCGTTCGCCTTCGCGTAGGCCAGAAAGGCGTCCTTGTCGTCGTCGAATTCCGCCCGGACTTTCGGGTCCTTTTCCCATCGGTCTTCGGGCGACAGGTTTTTGACCGGGGCCGGGGCGTCGTCGTCGGTCGACGGTTGTTCGACCGGCTTCGGGGCGTCGGCCGCGTGGTTGTCGATGGTCGTCGCCCGGATCTTCTTTTCGGCCGCCAGGACCTTGATCGCCGCTTCGGCCGGCGTTGTCTTGCCGTCGAAGGCCAGCGAATTGACCAGGTCTTCGTGACCAGGGATCGACTGTTCCAGGACGCCCTGGATCCGTTCGCGTTCGGCGGTCGCCCCCGCTTTCAGGGTTTCGGGTTTGCCGTCTTCGGCCAGTGCCTTCGCGATTTCCGGGAATTCGGCCTTGATCAGATCGGCGTTGATTTCTTCCGCTTTGAAGGTTTTCATGTCTTCTTCCTTTCGTGCTTCGGGTTGCTGTTTCTGGCCGATCACGGCCGTCAGGTTTTGCGGGACGTTGCGATATTGGTTCAGGATTTCTTCCCCGCCGAAGTTGTTCGTCGCTTCGACGCGACCGATCACGACGTCGGCGAAACCCAGTTTCACGGCTTCGCCGGCCGTCATCCAGGTTTCGTCGGTCATCATCGTCGAAAGGTCTTCGGCGTCGACGCCGGTCTTTTCGTGATAGGTCGCGATCAGGCCGGTTTTCAGTTTGTCCAAAACGTCCGCCATTTTTTCCATATCTTCGGACGTTCCGGCGACGACCCCCATCGGGTCGTGAATCATCATCATAGCGTTTTCCGGCATTTCGACGGTATCGCCGGCCATTGCGATGATCGACGCGATCGAAGCCGCTATGCCGTCTATTCGGACCGTGATCTTCGCCCGGTGCGCCTTCAAGGCGTTATATATCGCGGTCCCTTCGAAGACCTGCCCCCCGCCGCTGTTGATGTGTAGATCGATCGCGTCGACGTCCAATGCGTTCAATTCGTCGATGAACTTCTTCGCTTCTACGCCGCGCCCGTCCCAGGTCTGGCCGATGTAGCCGTAGACCATAATTCGCGCCGGCTTTTTGTCGGTCGCCGCTTTGATTTCATACCAGTTCATTCGTCGTCCCCCCGGTCTTCTTCCGGCGCCGGCATCGGGGCCGGGGCCTGTTTGGTTGCCGCCGACGGATCGGGCTGAAGACCGTCTTCGACCCGCTTCCGGACTTCCTTGACCCGTTGCCGGTGCTTCTTAGACCAGTCACCGCCGGTCAGGGCGGCCGTTTCTTCGGATAGGGTCGAAACGCCTTCCGCGACCCGTTGCGCCGCCGCGTCGATTTCTTTCTTTTGATCGATCTGGCCCCGCGCCGGACCGATCCAATCGGCGCCCAGGTAGGCTTCGCGAACCAGCGGGTCGCCGGTCAAAAAGCCGGGGGCATAGATCCGGCCCAGGGCGACGGCTTCGGTCATGAAAAGTTCATAGACAAGCTGGCAAAGACTTTGCGCCAGCCAGACCCGTCGGGTCATGAAGAACTTCCAGGCTTCCAACAGCGCCGCCTGGGCCGCCGAATATGACGCCGTAAAATGCTTGACCAGGATTTCATACGGAAGTTGAAGGGCGACGCCGATCTGTCGGGACAGGGCCAGAACGAAGGGGTCGAAAGCGTCGTTGGGGCGCCCAGGGTTCGCGGTCGTGACGTCTTCGTTCGGGAGAAGTTCCAGGATCGCGCCGGATCCCATTTTATAGTCCTTGTCGGACGTCTTCCCCCCGACGTCGGCCGTCGGTTGCATCGGCCCTAAAAGCGGATTGCCGACGCCCCCGCCCCCGTATTCGCTTTTGACAAAGACCGTAAAAAAGGACGAAATCACCGCCGCCTGGACTTCCGCGTCGGTGTAGCGCCCCATTTGCTTTAGGATTTCGATCACGGGCGCCAGGTCCGGGACGCCCCGCGTCTGGCCCACCCGCTTTTTGTCGAATAGGTGAATGACGTTCCGCCGCCCGGTTTTTGCGCCGTAGATATCGACCGGGATCCATTCGTTTTTTGACGAATACGGGTTCCCAGGGTGTCCCTTCAAAACGTGGATCCGGATCGGCCGGCCGTTTGCGTCCTTTTCGATCCCGCCGGCCAGGCGATCGGTGTCGGCCCTATTGTTCGGGTTCGAAACCCTATCGGCTTCGACGGCTTGCAGTTTTAGCCTGTACGGCGTCCGCTTGTCTTCGACCATCGGGGTCAGGATAAAAACGTCGCCATTGATCAGCGTCGACCGAAGCGAAAGGTCCTGGAATCCTGGCGTAAAGGGAAGGACGTCTTCGACGTCGCAATAGCGACAAAAAAGGGCGAATTCGGCTTCGGTCCGGCGTTCCCAGGCGTCGGCGAAGTCGTCGTCCCATCCCAGGACGTCGCGGTCGACCTGGGCGTTCAGGTTCAGGCCGGTCCCGACGATCGACGTACATTTCGTGTTGATCGCGCCGGTCGCCAGCGGGTTGTTTCGTTCAAGATCCCGCGACCGTTCGCGAAGGTCGGGAAGTTCGGCGATGATATCCGCGTCCGCGTCCCCGGCCGAAGGCGACCATTCGGAAAGGGCCTTTCGCTTTTTGCTGGCGCCGTGATACGCGCCGGCCATCGCCAGGATCGCCCTTGACCGAAGGCGCCGGACGCCGGCCGCCGGGTTGACGGCCGCGACGATTCGGTCGATCGTGTTCAGCTTTGCGGTCGACGCCGCTTCGACGATTTCCCTCATGCGTCGACCGGCGTCGCCTGGCGGACCTGGATCCCACCGCCCCCGGCTTCCCTATCGGCCAGGACCCGCAGTCGCTGTTCGGCCTTATACAGGGTTTCTAAGTTCGCCTGAGTGACCGCCCGTCCGTCGCCGTCCGTCATCGACTGGGCGCCCGTTAGGACGTTCGTGATCGCCGTCTGGACTTCTTCTAGCTGTTCCGCGTATGTCTTGACCGTCATCGGCGCCGCCCCCCGTGATTCGGGTTCGATTGATGCCCCAAGCATATAACGGGTTTTGTTACATTTTTGGGAATTGTTACGAAAATGTCACACTAATGGCGGGAAAATACGATTTCGAATACAAGGAAAAGGCTTGCAAGGGGGGCTGGAAAGGTTACTTCGGAAGGTCTTCGGGGATCGTGATCGTCGCCTGGCCCCGGAAGGTATTTCGGCACCAGTCGTCAAGGTTGTCCGCGTGGGCATACTGCCGGCCGTTGATAGTCGCGACGGGAAGGCCGATCTTCATGAAGTGGTCAAAAAGCGGTCGACTGATCTGAAGGTAACCCATGATCGCCTTTTGACCGACGATGAATTTTGTCGACGCTTTAATCGTCATGCCGCCACCCCCTTCGATCGGACCCGGCGCCCCGGCGTCCGGTGTTCGTTCCCGGCTTCCGGCTTCGGCCGGTACTTTATCCCGCTGATTTCGTGCGCCACCAGGGACAGGACCGCGCAGTCCCATAAGTGGTTCGCCTTGCCGCCGGGACATTCCCAGTGACCCTTCGCGTTGATATATTCGGCTGTCATGTGTTGCGCCATGTCCCGCGTAAATTCCGCGTTTTCGTGCCAGGCGCCGGGGTCGTCCGGTTCGATCGATAAAAGGGACGACAGTTCGTCTTTGAAGTATTTCGTATTGACGTTGATCCCGCGAAGTCCGCCGGGGATCGCTTTTTTCGTCCCAGGCCACCATTCAAGGTTTGTCCAGCTATAGGGGGCGGTCATTGTTTGACGGCCAAACGACGGAAAGATCCGCCCACGGTGCTTCAGGCAGAACTTGTAGACGTCCGCCGTCCTATGCCCCAGGGCGTCGATGATCGCAAGCTGTACGACGTACTGGACCCCGTCGGCGTCCATGTAGACGTCCCGGAACAGGACCTGTTCCAGGTCCGCGTCCGTCCGGACAAAGCCTTCGCGGATCCCCCATGATTCTTTCGTAAGGTCGGCGCCGCCGAAGCCGAAGGCGCGGATCCGATACCAGTACCCGTCGTCCTGGGTATCGACCGACCCGAAGACCCCGGCGACGACCCCGCCGCCAGGGACGCGCCCACGGGGGCGATCGTCGCGAAGGACCAGGATCGCGTCTTCGGTCCGAATCCGTTCGTATTCGGTCCAGACGTCCGCCATACGGGTGTTGTGCCAGACCTTGCGCTTCCCCGGCTTCCCCTTGCTATCAACGAATTCCTGGGCGATCGTAACCCAGGAAACCCACCCGACGGGCGAATAGAGTCCATTGATTTTAAAACCGCGTTTTTTCCGGTCCGGGTATTTGTGGATAAATCTGGCGCCGTTGTCCGGGTCCATCATCCAGGTTTTTTCATGTTCTTTGATCCTGGCGCCGCAGTCCCGGCAGACGTACCAGGCCGCCGTGACCTGGCCGTCGGCGTCCCTTTCGAATTTGATCCCGAAATCGACGTCGGTCCCGCCCCACTCCAAAAATTGAAGGAAGCCGCAACAGGGACAGGGGACGCTGTAATGCCCTTGACTGGAAGTGTCGAATTCCGCCTGGATCTTCGATCGGTCTTTGACCGTCGGTGTGCTGTTTGTGTAGATTTTCCGCCGCCGGCCATAGGCGTCGGTTCGTTTTTTCATGAGTTCGCCGGGGTCGCCTTCGGCGCCGGCTTCCGCGATCCAGCCGTCGTAGTCGTCGCGGACCAGGAAGCGGACGGAATCCGACCGCGAAGCGACCGGAGAATTGCAGCCAGTAAAGGTCCAGTTTCCGCCGGGAAATTCCTTCAGCCGCATCGTATTCCCCGCGTCCCTGGTCCGTGGGTCCTTGATCTTTCCGCCCAGGTTCCCCATTGCCCGAAGCGACGGATTGATTTTCTTTTTGACGTGCCGTTCGACTAGCTGGTCCGTCGGCATGCCAAAAATACATGGCGCCGGGTAAAGATCCGCGACGCAAAAAAGCAAATTATTCCCGACTTCGGTAAAACCCGTTTGCGTCGGCTTTACCGCGACGACTTCTTCGGTCGGACTGGTCGGCGATAGTTCGTCCATGATTTCGATCAGGTACGGGGTCCGGCTTGACCGATACTGACCCGGTTCAGGTGACGCCCCCTTCGCCAGCTTTCGGCGACGATCGGACCATTCCGTGATGGTCCAGTCCGGATCGGGTTGAAGGCCTTCGGCAAAGGCTATTTTATACGGCGTCGGCATCAGTTCGTTGCCCCAGGCAGTTTCGAAAGAAGTTCGGCCGCGCCGCCGGCCGCCGGGTTGTATTCCAAAAGGCGCGACAGTTCGGTTCGGGCGATACCGTAGGCCCCCGCGTTCGCCGCCGTTGCCCCTAAAAGCCATAGGACGGTTTCGATATCTACTTCGCCGTCGTACTTGTCGGCCAGCCGCGTTGCTTTCAGGAATGCGACGTCGTGGCGTCCGCCATTGACCAGGCCCGTGATCAAATAATAGGCGATTTTCGAATCGTCCGGGTTGACGACGTGCGCCGCGACCGCCGACCGATGCCGACCGAATCCGGCCCCGAAGACGACGTCCGCGACGAAGGACCGGCCCCAGGTCGCGGCCGCGATAGCCGCCAGGAAGACCGCCGCGACAGGCCACCAGGACGGCGCCGCGTAGACGACCCCGGACGCCTGTCCGGCCTGTCCGACGACGACCCAAAAGACGACCATCGTCAGGGCGATCGATTGCGTATTCAGGAAAAGGCCCGAAACCATTAGGCAAACGATCGCCGCAGAAAGAAAGGGCGCCCCGGACTGATACGCCGCGAATGCGGACCAGGCGCCGATAGTCTGAAGGATGATCGCCGCCGGGATTCCGGCGTCCAGCGCGAGCTGAATCGCGTCGCTATGCGCCCACCGAAACCGGACGCCCCGCTTTATCAGCGATGACCGAATCTTCGAAACGCCGACGCCTTCCCCGACAAAGGCGTTCCGGATCCCGATCCGCCGGATCGCCGATCGCCAGACGTCCAGCCGGTACGAAGACCCGGTCCGTCCGGTCTTTACCGCGTAGACGATCGCGCCGGCCGCCGCCGCCGCGCCGGCCCAAGGGTTGACGACGAAGGCGCCGGCAACGGCCCCGACAAAGGCGCCCCGGCAACGGGACAGGGTCAAGGCGTAGACAAGTAAAGGGACCGCCAGGAAGTCGCCGTCGGCGATCGCGACGAAGACGACGGGGGCCAGGAAGGCGCCAGAAAAGTTTGTGTTTCCCGCCAGTCCTTCGGCCGAATATATTCGCCGGTCGATCGTCGCCCAGGTCGCCGGCCAGCGGCGTTGACAGACGACGAATACGGCGTGAACGACCCCGCCCATGACGACGGCGGTCAAAGCGGACCGCGTAGCCGCAAGCCCCAAGGCGACCGCCGCCGCGAAGCGAATCAGGCCCCGGATCGATATCGCCGGCCGGTCGGATAAGACGGTCGCCAGGGTCAATAGGGACAGCAGGGTCGCGACCAAAAAGAAAACGCCGGGGTCGATGTAGACCCCGCCGCCGGATAGGCCCCAAAAAGCGACGGAAACCGGAAGCGATAGGGCCAGGGCCGCGTCCCGTGGTCGCGAAAATGGTGCGACGGAAGCGTTCGGAAGGACGAAAACCAGCGGGAAAAGGGCCAGGAATAAAGTCATATCATCGGCCCCCGGCAGAACATCCCGCTATTTAAACCGTCCAAATAGGCGCGGTCGAAAAGTTTCGCCGAAAGCGAAAGGACTTCGTCGCCTAAAAAAAGAAGATCGTCGGCCATTTTCAGACGTTCGTCGTCCGGTAACTGGGAATGAAGGACCCGTTTCCTAATATCGTCGGCCACGGTCTTCAGGGCCATTAGTCTTGATAGTGGATGATGTCTTTCGTCCATAGGCTTCGCCCCCCCTTGCTGTTTTTGCCCGAAGAAAAACGTCCATGATCGCGTTCAGCCGCGCCGTTAAGCGTAACCCGTCGACGAAGATCTTTTCCAGTTCGTCGTCGTCGCCGAATAGATCCCTGACCTGGCGCCGAAGCCGACGGACTTCGATCAGTAGGTCCAGGACAATCGGGAATGCCGGGTTGTTGCTTCGGTAGTCCTGTGGGTCGACGTTGAACTGCAAGAAATCCGTCGCCCGTTTTTCCAGTTCGTCCATTTGCTTCGCCCCCTTGTTAAAATTTCCCGATCGCGTCGACCAGGGCCGCTTTGATTTCTTTCCTAAGAATTTCGTTGACCGCTTGCTGGTCGGTTTCCGCCGCCAGGATCGCGTCGACCCGGTCCGGGATCACCATCAAAGAGTCCCGAAGGATCCGGGCGACATCGAAGGCGTCCTTTTCGACTTGCGCCTTTTCGACCAGTAGGCCGGACGCCTTTTCATACTCAAGGCGCCGCATTTTCGCTTTGTATTGTTCCGTCGCGGTCCGGGCTTCGGTAAACGTCGACGCCGTCGCTTCGCCAGGCTTCGCTGGTGCCGTCTTCGCCGGGGCCTTGACCCTACCCTTCGCCGCTTTTTTAGGCGCCGGGGCTTTCTTCCTGGCCCCCTTCGCCGGGGCCTTTTTCTTCTTCCCGCCGCCGGTCGGTTTGTTTACCAGATATTGAGGATCGATGTTCGCTTCAAGTTCCTTGACCGCCGCCTGGTAGTCGATCCGATATCGGGTCTGGCGCCCGGTCCCCGTCTTTTTGACGGACTTCTTCAGGCGCCCCGCACGGATATGTTGACCGACCGCTTCGGCGGAAACGCCCAGGCGGACGGACAGTTCCTTCGCGGTAACGTATTCGATCTTTTTCATTGGACGGCCTTTCGCTTTTCGGTGTAGTCATATCTTCGAACCGCGACGGCATTAACGGCGACCAGGTTCCCCCGTGGGACGACGACCGGCGCCCAGTCCAAAAGGTCCACCAGGACATTGGCCGGCCCCGGCCCAGTCCCGACCGCCACGACAAAACCCGCCCGCCCGTGGATCCCCGTCGCGTCCCGTAGGCTTTCCCGATAATGCACCCTAACCGGCTGTCCGGGCTTCGGCCGCCAGATCATGGTTTCCCCCAGGCCCCGTAGGCTTCCAGGACCCGGAAAAACCGCTTCGCCCGGACGATGTATCGAAGTTGCTGGTCCAGCTTCAGGGCGTCGAAGTCCCCCTGATATGCGCCCAGTTTGAATTGTTTATCGTCGGCCATGATCAAACGCGCCACGGTTTCGATCTGTCGTTCCGTTGGTTCCATAGGCTTTTCCCCTTCGCTGGTTATTGTTTCCCCTGGTGCGCCCCGCCGATCTTCGGGACCCCGTAAGCCGTCGTACCGTAGGCCGAGACGACCCCGGCGTTTTCGTCGTCGCCGTCGTTCGCTTTCCAGCAGGTGTAGCAAAGAAAGCGGAAGCCCTTGTGGACCGGGTTAACCCCGCAACAGGAACAGCGGACGACCCGCCGCTTCGCTTTCTTCAAGGCGTCGATCCGGGCTTCGGCCCTGACCGCCGGGTTATCGTTGCGACGCTTTCGACAGGCGTGACAAAGATCCGGGATCTTCCCCCGCGCCGATACCGGATAGCGTTCGCCGCATTTGCAGACCAGGGACGTCGGTCGCGGGTTTTTGTTTTTTTT
>Ga0316201_10000351_pt1 | contig 25219 bp, 19 predicted proteins | sample CS6wburrow_MG_FD_204516 | JGI IMG/M metagenome (GOLD analysis project Ga0316201, IMG submission 204516) | Coastal sediment microbial communities from Delaware Bay, Delaware, United States - CS-6 worm burrow | ecosystem: Environmental > Aquatic > Marine > Coastal > Sediment | place: USA... | reverse complement strand
GGCGCCGATTGGATGGGAAAGGTGGCCGGCCAGCATCAATTGGGGTTGCGCCAGCGGGGCATCGAAGTCGGCGTTCGCGTAGAGGTGCACAATGACATCCTCGCGGACCTGTGCGATATCATTTACGATCCCACTTTTTTTATCCAGACCTCCAAATATGACGATCAAACCCGTACCTTCTGCACCAACCGGGGCGGCTACGTGGCCATGGAGAATTACAGCCGTTTCGTGTGTGTCAACGGCCATGCCCTTCGGGACAAAAAATCGCAGAACAGCAACTTCGCTTTTCTATCGAAAGTGGTCTTGACCGAGCCGGTGACCGACAATCAGGCCTATGGCGAGTCCATCGGGCAATTGGCCACCCTCATCGGCGGGGGGAAACCGATCCTGCAGCGCTTTGGCGATCTGAAACGCGGCCGCCGGTCAACCTGGCACCGCATCAGTAAAGGGTATATCACCCCTACCCTCACCAATGTGGTGTGCGGGGATATTGCCATGGCCCTGCCCGAACGGATCCTCACCAATATCATCGAAGGGCTGGAAAAACTCAACCGGGTTGTTCCCGGTGTCTCCAATGATGAAACCCTGCTTTACGCACCGGAGATCAAATTCTTCGCCACCCAGGTGGAGACCGACCAGAACCTGGAAACTGCAGTCCACGGGATGTTCGTCGCCGGTGACGGCCCTGGAGTGGCCGGCAATATTGTCTCTGCCAGCGCCACGGGTCTGATACCGGCCAAGGCGATCCTTGCCAGATTGTAGGCCATTGGGAGTTCCGTTTCGGACAGGACAACAGCGGGGCGGCTAATGCGGTGTCACCGCTCGCTTCACTGGCATGCGGGGCGGGGCCTCACCCCCGGTATTGCAGGTCATGCCGCTTGGCATCCTTGACAATGTCTGGGTGATCATTTCTGCAAGGTCACTACGCCCGTAAGGTTTTCGCAGGCAGCCATGCCTGCCGCGGGCCACCAGTTCGGAGATGCGGTCGTCAACCGCATATCCGGTTGTGATGATGACCTTAAGCTGAGGGTCTATTTTTTCGAGGGCGTAGAACAGCTCGAGGCCGTTCATGCCGGGCATCACCATGTCCAGGATAACCAGATCGAAGCCGCCCGGCTGTTGTTTGAACAGGTCGATGGCCTCGATACTGTTTTGGGTCGAGACCACCGTAAAACCAAGGCTGCTGATCATTTCCTGGCAATATTTGAGAATCAGGGCTTCATCATCCACCAGCAGAACCGTGCCGCTTTTCAATCCCGGATGCTCGCCTAAATTCGGATTTTCGCATCGTTCTGGGACCTGGTCGACAGCCGGCAGGGTCAGGGTAAACGCGGTTCCTTGGTTTGGTTCCGACTGAACCTGAATGTCGCCTCCGTGGTTTTTGACGACCCCGTAAACCGACGCCATCCCCAGTCCAGTTCCCTGGCCCATCTCTTTGGTAGTGAAGAACGGTTCGAAAATGCGGCCCTGGGTCACCTTGTCCATGCCGACGCCAGTGTCGGCGACCTGAAGCTGGATTTTCCGATGTCCACCGGCGGTTAGGCGCTGTGTCCCGACATGCAGTTCGCCCCCGCCGGGCATGGCGTCAATCGCGTTGAGAAACAAATTGAGCAGGACGAGCTCCATCTGGCCCTGGTCGGCTTGTATCATGGCGGGCGCTTCAGTGAGACGGCTGTGGACGACGACCCCCTTGTTGGTGCGCCGGACCACGTGTAAGGTCTCCTCTATAAGAAGATTCAAGTTGAAGGAGGTTACAGAATACTTGCCCTTGCGGGCATAGCCCAGCAGCTGACGTGTCAGAGCGGCACCGTTTTGGATCTGTTCTTCGATGCGAGCGGCCTTCTTTTCCACTGTTTCGTTTCTGCCGGCCCCCAGCCGAATCAAGGAGACGTTGGCCTGTATGCCCATGAGCAGATTGTTGAAGTCATGGGCAATCCCCCCGGCCAGCGTTCCAATGGCCTCCATTTTCTGGGACTGGAGCAGCTGCCGCTGCAGTTGCTGCTCTTCGGTGATGTCTTTGGCCAATCCGATGATGCCCGTGACCCGTCCTTCCACATTCGAATTGGCGGCGGCGATGGTGTAGAACAGGCGCTTGGTGCCGTCCTGATGAACGGCATGCATTCGGATTTCCGCCGTTGCCACGTTACCCTGGATCAGCTGCCTGAAGCACGACAGGACTGCGGTGCGATCCTCATCGGCGATAAAGTCGATGAAGGCGGTGCCCGCCACTCCCTTGCGATCGTGGCCCAATATGGCCTGCCATGCCGGATTGACATAACTGATGAAGCCGTTCTCATCCTGGGAGAAAACGATGATGGGCGCGTTTTCGCTCAACGACTTAAAGCGCTCTTCACTCTCCCTGAGGGCCAACTGGGTCATCTGCATATCGGTGGCATCGTGGATGGTGATCAAATGTCCCAACGGTTTGCCATTGGCAAGCAGAGGGGTGTCGGTGACCTGGCAGATGCGGCGTTGGTGGCCGATCTGCAGCTCTAAGTCGGGCAGCTCTCTTTGTCCTTCGATAGGATCAGAGGAGGACAGGTCGGGCCACCAGCCGATGAGATGGGCCGCACGGGCACCGATCACGTCATCTTTTTCGATTTGGGCCAGTTTGCCGGCTTTTTCGTTCAGGTCGATGATATAGCCGGCACTGTCCACGACAATAATGGCATCTTTTATGTTGTGGATAATGACATCCCTCGCGATGGGGACAATGTCCAGCAGACGATAGCGCAGGATGCCCCACATGAAGGCAATACCGCTGACGGCGAAGGCTGCAGTGGTCAGATCGAAGTGATGAAACTTGCCCACCTTGAAAACGAACAGTGCGTTGGAGACCCATGGTATCAATCCGCCCGCGAGCAATGGGACGACCTGGCGCCGGTAGTGGTCAGGTCCACCGAACAGGGGTCTGACCAGGAAGATAAACCCGATGAGCATGAGAAGGGTGCTATAGGCGGTATGAATCCAAAAAAAAGGGCCATACCGGGGGCTGATCAGCGCGTACCCGCTGGCTGCAACCAGGTCGGCTTGTCTGAACATGAGCTGGTGGTGGGCATTGGTGCCCACTAACCCGATGGTCACGGCAGGGACCACCAGTAGAAGCAAAAGCTGATGCCATTGAAGGCTGCGGATGCGATTGGAGTAGTAGAGGCAGAAAGCGAGCCACGATACGGGCGCGGTAACGATGAAAAGATGCTTGACCTGAAAGCTGAATATTTTAGTCTGCACATCACTGGAGCAGACCTCAAAGAGGTTCATCAGAGCCCACAGGGCAACGCTTGCCATGAGGGAGAAGAAAGCGCGGGACCCCAAACTGGGGCGGTGGTTTAGAATGGCAACGGCCAGAGCTGCCGGTATGATCACAGAAAAGATGAGCAGCAGACTGTAAGGCTGACTAAGGGCGAGCATGTATTCCAACCGTCCGTGTTTAAGTCGAACGCCGATATACAACAACTATCCGAGTATTGCATATAAAGATAGATGTTTATACAGACTGCCGGTTTTTGTCAAACGGTATGTGGGAGGAGTTGCTGTCGGTATCATGCGGCGGAGCCGCACGCATCACAGACCATGCCGGCTCTGCGACGGTCGTTGCGCTGCGATGATTCAGGCTACAACCGCCACAGGCCGGCATGAAAAGGATGCACAGCGGCGCTACAGGTCAGCGGCTCAAGGCGGATGCCAAAGCATCGCCCACCTGCTTTGAGAACCGCGACGGATTGTCCAGTTTGCCACCCTCCGCCACAATCGCCAGGTCGAATAGCATCTGGCTGTAATCTTTCAAAGCGGCATTGTCACGGTCTGCTTCAAACAAGTCTTTGATTTTTTCCATCAACTTGTGGGACATGTTCAATTCCAGTACCCGCTTTACCACCGGTGCCTGCTGGCCGGAGGCCTTCAGGATTTTCTCCATATAGGCGCTCATGTCGTGGTCTTCACCCGACAGGCAGGCAACAGAGTCTCTGAGGCGTGCCGATGCTTTGACCTCCTTGACTTTTGAGTCCAAGTGCCCCTTGATAAAGCCGAACAGCCCTTTGTAGTCGTCCTGCTTCTCTTCGTCCGCGGCGTCCAGTCCAAGGTCGCCTTTTTCTGCGCTTTTGAGGGGCTTGCCGTCATATTCGGTGAGGCTCTGTACCACCCACTCGTCCACCGGGTCCGTCATGAGCAGGACTTCATAGTCCTTCTCCTTAAGTTTTTCCAGGTGGGGACTGTTCAGCAGTGCGTTGAGATCGTCTCCGGTGATGAAATAGATTTCCTTCTGCTCTGTTTGCATGTTCTTGATATAGTCGTCGAGAGAAACCCACTTGTCTTCCGACTTGGTCGTTTTGAACCTCGCCAGTGCTGCAATCTTCTCTTTTCTCGATGGTTCGGTATGAATGCCCTCCTTGATGACCGGACCGAATTCATCATAAAACCCATCATACGTTTTGGAATCCATCCCAGCCAATTGGTCGAGGACTTTCTTGACGATGTTTTTCCGGATGTTCATCACCAGGCGATCCTGCTGCAGGATTTCCCGGCTGACGTTCAAATTGAGGTCCGGTGCGTCAACCACCCCTTTGACGAACCGCAGGTATTCCGGCATCAGTTCCTTGCAGTCTTCCATGATGAAGACACGTTTGCAATAGAGTTGAATGCCGTGCTTGCGCTCTGGCTGGAAGAGGTCAAAAGGGGCTTTGGATGGGATATAGAGCAGCGCCGTGTATTCGGTGGTGCCTTCGAATTTCAGGTGCAGCCGGTCCAAGGGGGGGTTCCAGTCATGGGCCAGGTGCTTGTAGAACTCCTCGTGCTCCTCATCACTGACCTCATCCTTCGGCTTGGCCCAGATAGCCTTCATCGAGTTAAGGGTCTCCTCTTTGATAACCTTTCGGGTGGTGGCGCCGATCGGTTTGCCATCCTTGTCTTTGATGATTTCCTTTTCCGGAAGTGGCTCGTCTTTTTCAACATCCATGACGATAGGGTAGGCCACGAAGTCGGAGTGTTGTTTGACGATTCGCCGGATTTGCCACTGGTCCGTGAAATCGGTGGCGTCCTTTTCCCTTTTTTTCAAACCCAGGGTGATGGTGGTACCGCGAGACGCTTTTTCTGCCACTTCAATGGTGTAGGAGCCGTCTCCGTGGGATTCCCAGCGGACGGCTTCAGTGCTGGCTGCGCCGGCCGCCCGGGTGAGGAGCGTGATTTTTTCGGCAACCATAAAAGCACTGTAAAAACCCACGCCGAATTGACCGATTAACTCCGGTGTCAAGGCCTCCGTATCGTGCGCCTGTTCGAGCATTTCCAAAAATCCGGCGGTGCCGCTCTTGGCAATGGTGCCGATGTTCTCCATGACTTCCTCGTAGGTCATGCCGATACCGTTGTCGCTGATTTCAAGGGTCTGGGCGATGCCGTCCGGCCGGATCTTGATTTTGAAGTCACCGTCATTCTCAAGTGCTTCCGTTTCGGTTTGGGCTTTGAACCGTAATTTGTCGATGGCGTCCGATGCGTTGGAGATCAGTTCGCGCAGGAAAATATCCTGGTTGGAGTAGAGCGAATTGATGATCAAGTTGAGCATCTGCTGGACTTCGGTTTTAAACTTGTGGGTCTGTTTGCTGGCTTCCATAAAAACACTCCTTGCTGTCTATATTTTTTGTCTACGGGTTCGATGGTCAAGTGACCATGGATCGTATCGGCAACCGTTCGGGTCGGTTCAGATCAGGATTGTGGTCATGCAGTGGAGGCATTGCTAAATTGACGCTCGGTTAATAACTTTATGCAGCAAATTCAGTTTCTTTGCGCGTTTTTGCAGCCGCCAATATAATGGGGTTTCTTTTCGGAATGTCAAGGCGTGAAGAGCTCCTCAGGGCCGCAAGATCAGAAATAATCAAGATCCGCAGGCGCATCGATAATGCCGCCGACAGGTCGACGGCATGCGGTGTCGTCAGGGGCCATGGGGGCGGCCCAATCAATGGCTCCGGAACACCTTGTGGGGGTGTCGTCGGTGAAACCACTATATCCTGTGCATTTCCCTTTTTGAATTTGACTCCACGGTGTCACGAAAGATATGGTGCCTCTTGAACTGGCCACCGATGCGATCAAAAGGGATAGGGATGCATACCACCAATGAACGCCAATTGAACGTTGGACTCCTGCTGATGCGGCTGGGTATTGCCGCCACCACGCTGGTGAACGCCATACCAAAACTGACGGGCGGGCCGCGGTCATGGGTACAGGTTGGCAAGGATCTGCAATTTTTACCATCCGATGTTCCGATGCAGGCGGTGGGGATCGTTTTATTGCTCTTCCAGGTGCTGGGCAGCCTGGGGATGATTACTGGCGGGTTTTTCCGCCTCAGCGCTGTATTGTTGACCACTGTCTATTTGCTCTATTTCATCGATTTCTTTTCGGTTGGATACAAAACATTGCCCCTCTATGCTGCAGCACTGGCCTGTATCTGCATCGGCCTGATGGTTACGGGCCCCGGGCGGTTTGCCGTTGCATTGAAAATAGAGAAAAAATAGTTTTTCCCCTCTGACGGCCCTGCCGGGACAACCCCACAGCAGCGGAGTGCTAACCATGGATCCACGACCGGATCGCATCGATCAAATCCGACTTTACAACAGACGGACCCAGGCCATTGAAACCGAGCAGGTACCGGCCGGGCGTCTCCTGGGCTACCTTTACAGTCGCACCTGGGGACGCAGGGCCTGCGATGCGGTGTGGAGCAGAATCTGGTTTTCGCGACTGTATGGCTGGCCGTTTCATCGTAACTTCAGTCGGCGGCAGATCGAGGGGTTCATCCGTCAGAATGCCATCGATATGGCTGAAGTGGCCCTTCCCGAAGGTGGTTTTGCCAGCTTCAACGACTTTTTCACTCGAAGACTCAAACCCGGCGCCAGACCCATCGATGAAGCGCTCAGCGCTGTCATCTCTCCAGCCGACAGCCGGTTGAAGGTCTTTCCCATCAAAAACGGATCGGTTCTTAAGATCAAGGGCGCCGATTTGACCTTGTCGCAGCTGCTGGGGACCACTGCCGCACCCGAGGGTTTCGATGACGGGTTGTGCCTGCAGTTTCGCCTGGCGCCCTGCGATTATCATCGCTTTGGGTACATCTCCGATGGCATTCAGGGGCCCATTCACGAGGTTATGGGCCGTCTATATTCGGTCAGTCCGCTTGCCCTGGGCCACATGCCGGACATCTGGTGGCGCAATCTGCGCCATTGGTGTTTTGTGCAGAGCCTTGCTTTGGGCACCATCCTGCAGATCGAGGTGGGGGCCACGGTGGTGGGATCCATCGTCCAGCAGCGGCCAGCGGGGGGGGCCTGCCGGCGCGGTCAGGAGAAGGGCTACTTCCAGATGGGCGGCTCGACAGTGCTGATTGTAGTGCAATCCGGGAAGGTTGCGGTCGACAGCGATATTCTGCACTATTCTGAAAAGGGGATCGAGACGCTGGTGAAATACGGCGAGACCATTGGCCGCACCCTGCATTAGAGCAGCACCCGGCGGCTGCATCAATCGCTATGGCGCCAGGGTTTAGGTGGGGTTGGGGTGTGGGACTGCCTACCGAAGGACCAGCAGATCGGTACAACGATCCTGACAGGCGACCTGGAGCTTGAATCGGTCTTCGCCGTTCAGGGCTTCCTGCACGGCCCGAAGTGCTTTTTCTGCCGTATTGTTGGTTTCACTCAGGTGTGCCAGCACGACATGGCAGAGGCCGTCATGCTTGATTTCTCCCAGCAGGTCTCTGGAATCCTGATTGGACAGGTGGCCGCTGCGGCTTTTGATCCGCTGCTTCAGAGGCCATGGATAGGGGCCTTCGGTGAGCATGGCCGGATCGTGGTTGGCCTCCAATACCAGCAGAGCGCAATTTTGGAGATGGTGCTTGACCATTCCCGTGGCAATTCCGAGATCAGTGGCGATACCGATTTTACGGCCGCTCCTTGAAATGGTGAATCCGGATGGGTCCCTGGCGTCATGCGAGATGGCAAATGGGTGAAGGGTCAACGCGGCAACAGCAAAAGAGCGCCCAATGTCAAAATGGCGAATGTCGCCGATGTGTCCCAATTGCCCGGTTGCGGCCGAGGCGGTGTTCCGCGTCAGGTAGACCGGCAAATCATAGCGCCTTGCCAGCACCCCGACACCGCGGATATGGTCGCTGTGCTCATGAGAGACCACAATGGCGCTCAGACCGTGGACATCGAGACCTGCGGCTGCCATGCGACGCTGTATTTCAATTCCGGACAGCCCGGCATCTACCAGTATGGAGGTCGTTCCGTCACTGACATAGATGGCGTTGCCCTTGCTGCCGGAGGCCAGGACACAGACCGACAGCGGGCATTCAATGGGGGATTGCGCATTTTCCACAGGGGTTGCCGTCATTTGCCGGTACTGCCAAAACCACCCGCACTGCGTCCGGTTTCATCCAGCCCCGCCACCTCCCGCACCCTGGCTCGCGAAACGTGCTGAACGACCATTTGGGCGATGCGTTCCCCCCTTCGGATGCTATAGGGTGTTGCCGATAAATTGATCAGGGCCACCTTCACCTCGCCGCGATAATCGGCGTCGATGGTGCCGGGTGCGTTGACTATCGTGATCCCGTGTTTGACGGCCAGACCGCTGCGTGGTCGGATCTGAGCCTCATATCCGGGGGGCAGGGATATAGCGAAGCCGGTCGGTATCAGCGCAATTGCTCCGGGCGATAACTCCAGGCGCTCCTCCACCGCAGCACAAATATCCAAACCGGCCGCATGGGCGGTCATATAGCGCGGCAGCTGGATGTCACTGTCGCGGCCTGGATTGAGTCGCATCACTTCTAGGAGGGGATGATCCATCATGATGATCGGTTGATGAGGGTATCGAGATTCATGGCTTCGTCAACTGGCCCGAGCACGGTCGCGGCAACCGTTCCAGGCTGCAGCAGTGACGCTGCCAGGTGATTGATATCTTCCGCCGTAACGGCCTCGACCTGTTCGATGACCTTCGAAACGGGAATATAGGCACCAAAATGGATTTCGTTTTGAGCCAGGCGGACCATCTGGTTGTCGACGCTCTCTGCAGCCAGGCAGAGGTTGCCTTTGGTAAACTCTTTGGCATCTTTCAATTCGGTCGCGGAAACCGTGGATTGACAGAGGCGTTGCAGGTTCTCAAGGACCAGGGCAATGGTTTGTTCCACATTCTTGGGGTGGACCCCCGCATAAATTCCGAACATTCCGGTATCTTCGTGTGACGCCATAAACGAATAGACCGAGTAGGCCAGTCCGCGCTCTTCTCTGATTTGCTGAAAGAGACGAGAGCTCATGTTGCCCCCAAGGAGGGTATTGAACAGGGAAAAGGCAAATCGCTGCGGGTCGGTAATCGACAGGCCCGGAGTAGAGAGGCAAATATGGGTTTGCTCCAGATCCCGGTGGTAGCCCTTGGTGCGGGGCGTGATGACCGGTTCAACACGATCGGGCAGGCCTTGACCATTGTGGATGGACTCGAAGGCCGGGCCGACTTGATCCACCAAGGCAGCGTGGTCCACGTTGCCCGCCACGGATATGATAATGCGCTCCGGGTGATAAAATTGGTGGAAAAAATCTGTTATGGATTGTGCCGTGAAGGTGAGAATGTTGTCCGGGGTTCCCAAAATGGAACGACCCAGGGGGTGATTCCCCCAAAAATCCCTCCCGGCCACCAGGTGAAGATATTCTTCCGGCGAATCTTCGACCATCCCGATTTCCTGAAGAATGACCGGCCGCTCCCGGTCCACTTCTTGTGCATCGAATTGGGAATTGAGAAAAATATCCGACAGAATATCCACCATGGTTGTCAGGTGGGCATCCAGGACCCTGGCGTGGTAGCAGGTATACTCCATTGAGGTGAAGGCATTGGTTTGCCCGCCGATGGCGTCGAAGGCTTTGGCGATCTGATAGGCACTGCGGCGGGCTGTCCCCTTGAAGATCATGTGCTCGATGAAATGGGATAATCCGCTTTGGGCGCTGGTTTCGTCGCGGGCCCCCACGCTGACCCAGACTCCCATGGAGACGGATCTGACGTGGGGAATTTTTTTGGAGACGACTTTTACGCCATTGGGAAGAACCGTTTTATTGATCACCCTGTCCCTTTTCTTCGTTCAGCACGGCTTTGTGGCTCAATCGAATGCGGCCATCCTTGGAAACTTCCAGGACTTTCACCTTGATGACATCGCCTTCCTTGACCACATCGGTGACCTTGTTCACACGGCGGTTGGCCAATTGGGAGATGTGCACCAATCCATCGGTTCCGGGGGTCAATTGCACAAAGGCCCCGAAGTCGGTGGTTTTAACTACTTTGCCTTCATAAATGGCGCCCTCCTCAGGCTCCATGGTGATGGCTTTGACTTGCTCAAGGGCAGCATCTCCATTTTCCTGATTGGCTGCGGCGATTTTAATGGTGCCGTCATCCGAGATGTCGATGCGGGTATCGGTTTCGCTTTGAATGGCACGAATTACTTTGCCGCCAGGTCCAATAACGTCGCGGATCTTGTCTGGATTGATCTTGATGGTTACGATTTTCGGTGCAAAGGGGGAGATATCATCCCGCGGGGTATCCAGCGCTTCCATCATTTTTCCGAGGATGTGGATGCGACCGTTGCGGGCCTGTTCCAGCGCTTTTTCCATGATGTCTTTTGACAATTCGAGAATCTTGATATCCATCTGCAGGGCGGTGATCCCCTGGCTGGTGCCCGTTACTTTGAAGTCCATATCGCCGAAATGGTCTTCATCCCCTAAAATGTCCGATAGAATGACCACCTGGTCACCCTCCTTGATCAGCCCCATGGCGATTCCCGAGACCGGCGCTTTGATGGGCACCCCGCCGTCCATCAGGGCAAGGCAGCACGAGCAGACGGTCCCCATGGATGAAGAGCCATTGGATTCGAATACCTCGGACACCAGGCGAACCGTGTAGTCAAAATCTTCCTTGTCGGGAAGGATGCGCGCTATGGCGCGGGTTGACAAACCGCCGTGGCCGATATCGCGGCGGCTGGGTGAGCCGACCCGCTTGACTTCGCCCACGGAGTACGGGGGGAAATTGTAATGCAGCATGAACGGCCGCATCTCTTCTCCGTTGAGGGTCTCCACGCGCTGCTCATCCTGGCCGGAGCCCAGCGTCAGAACGCCCAGAACCTGGGTTTCCCCGCGGGTGAACAGGGCGCTTCCATGGGGGCGCGGCAGGATGCCCACTTCGCAGCTGATAGGACGGATTTCATCGAAGCGGCGGCCGTCGATGCGGCGCCCCTCTTTGAGGATCATGTCGCGCGAGATCATTTTTTGAATGTCGCCCAGGAGGCTGTAAACTGCTTCTTTCCGGTCGGTATAATCTTCACCGAGCGCCTCGAAAATATCACTCTTGAGGGCCCGCATGGCGCCGTAACGTTCCAGTTTATCGGGGATGCTCAGCGTCTGGCCGATTCTGAGGGCGGCCATCTCTTTGAGTTTGGCGGCAAGCGCTTCGTCGTTGACGGGGGGGTCAAAAGGCCGTTTGGCCTTGCCCGCTTCGGCGACCAGCTGTTCCTGGATGGCGATGAGCGGCTGCATGGCCTGGTGACCGAAAAAGATGGCTTCCAGCATATCCTTTTCAGAGGCGATCTCGGCTCCGCCTTCTACCATGACAACCCCTGTCTTGGAGCCGGCCACGATGAGATTGATCTCGGATGCGGCGCATTGGCTGATGGTTGGGTTGGCAATGAGTTGGCCATCCACGCTGGCCACCCGGATACCGGCGATGGGGCCGGCAAAATGGATGTCGGAAAGGCACAGCGCTGCAGAGGCCCCCACCATGGCCAGCATATCGGGGTCGTTCTCCTTGTCCATGGAGAGCACGGTGGCAATGACCTGGGTCTCATAGCGCCATTGCTTCGGAAAAAGGGGCCGGATGGGGCGGTCGATCAACCGCGCCGTCAAGGTCTCTTTTTCGCTGGGGCGCCCAATTTCCCTGCGGAAGTAATTGCCTGGGATTCGCCCGGCGGCATAAATTTTTTCTTGATATTCCACAGACAGCGGCAGAAAACTGGCGGCCCGCTCCTCATTCGCTGCGACGACCGTTACCAGCACAACTGTTCCCCCGTACTGGACAACCACGGACCCGCCGGCTTGTTTGGCCACTTTGCCGGTGCTGATGGTAAGGGTTTTGCCCCCCACCTCAGCCGTTACGATTTTTTCCATTTTTTTCTCCTCATGATTGGCGGCACGAGAGCAGTCATACCATTATGTTAAAGCTTTGCACGGCAGCCACAATGGACCGCCATGGCAATGCCGAATTCCCGTGTTACCGAATCCGGCATAACAGCCGCCGATTATTTTCACAGACCGGAACGGATTAGCGACGCAATCCCAAGGTCTCGATGATGGTACGGTACCGCTGGACGTCATTATTCTTGACGTAATTGAGCAGGCGCCTCCGGCGTCCGACCAGCATGAGCAACCCGCGGCGTGAGTGATGGTCCTTTTTGTGGACCTTCAGATGCTCTGTAAGATATTGAATGCGGTGGGATAGCAGTCCGATCTGGACCTCAGGGCTTCCTGTGTCGGCATCATGCAGTTTATATTTTTCGATCAGTTCTTTTTTGTCCTGGGTTGTCAGTACCACTTTGGTTTTCCTCCTTAAAGTACAGTTGCCGGAATTTTGCTATGGTTTAATTAAAAACACAACAATAATCGTAAGCCGCACCGTCCGGCGACAATTTTAGTACGGCTTTGACATTTCGCTCCGTATCAACGATCTTCACGTGGCCACTCATGGCGGTATCCGACGGGGGCTCAACAAGTGCCGGCGGCAGTTGTTGAACGGTCAGCTTTCTTCCATTGGCCACATATTGCAACACATCCTCACCGGCGGTGAACGTCGGCATGGCCGTGAGCGCAGCGGCCATTGGGATGAGAGTCCTTTCGCTACGCACGTGCTGTTCCATCGCGTTGATTCGCTCCAGCGTCCATGCATCACCAATGTTGAAGCAGCTGCTGGCGGTTCGACGGAGGCCGGCCAAATGGCCGCCACACCCGACGGCACGGCCGATGTCGGCACACAGGGTGCGGACATAGGTGCCGCTGGAGCAGGTTACTTCGAACCGGACATCCGGCAGCGCAATGGCCGCAATCGTCAAGGCCGTCACGGTGATGGATCGGGCCGGTTTTTGAACCGGCTTGCCGCTGCGGGCCAGCTTGTACAGCGGCGTGCCGTGATGCTTGAGGGCCGCGTAAATTGGCGGCGTTTGCATCTGGTGCCCTTCAAACCGTCTGAACACCTGCTCCAGGCGGTGTGCTGAAAGGGGTGGCACCCGTCCCTCTCCGATGACTTGCCCGGTTGCATCCTGGGTGTCGGTGTCCACCCCAAGACGCAACACGGCGTCATACGTTTTGCTGCCTTCAAGGAAAAATCGGGCCAGGCGGGTGGCCTGGTTGATGCAACATATCAGCACGCCGGTGGCGAAGGGGTCCAGAGTACCGGTATGCCCAACTTTCCTTGCTCCAAGTAGTTTTTTGACCTGGAAAACCACCTGGGCCGACGACATAGCCGCCGGTTTGTCGATGATCAAGAACCCGCTTAATTCATTTCGCATAAGCCAGGTGTTGTTTCAATCAATTCGACCATTTTATCTTTTAATTCCGGCAAGGCCGCCTCTACGCTGAATCCTGCGGCGTTGGCATGCCCGCCGCCGCCGAATTTTGCCGCGATGCGAGCCACGTTGATGTTTCCGTCCGACCGCAGGCTGACATGGTATTGTCGGCGCGCCCGACCATTGCCGGCCACCTCGTGGATCAATGCAGCCACCTTGACATCCTCGATGCGTCTGGCGTAGTTGATGATCCCGTCAATGTCTTCGGTTTGTGTTCCGGTTTCGTCCAACATGCCTTGGGTTAGGGACATGATGGACATCTTGCCGTTTGGAGAGATCTCCAGAGAATCCAGTGCCAGGTTGAGCAGCTTGATCCGGCCCAGGGAATAGTGACCATAGACATGCTGCGCCACTTCATAGGGATTCGTCCCGCAGGTGATCATCTCTGAACAGATGGCAAACGCAGCCTGGTTGGTATTGGAAAAGCGAAACGAGCCGGTATCCGTCAAAATTCCTGTATAGATCGCCGTAGCCATAGGGCAATTAAAGGCAATGCCCAGTTGCTTGATCATCCGGTAGATGATTTCAGAGGTGGCGCAGGCATCGGGGTCGATCAATTGAATATGGCCGAACCGGGTATTGGTCATGTGGTGATCGATGTTGATGATGACGGGGGCCTTACGCAGGGTCGCTGCCACCTTACCGACCCGCTCGAAGGCGCCGCAATCCAGAACGATGACTGTATCCATAGCCTGATCGATCCAGGGTGCGCTGTCCTGGCTGATGACCTGAACCGATGGAAGAAACCGGTACACCGTGGGAATGACGCTTTCGTTGTAAATGTAAACCGTTTTGTCCATGGTTCTCAGTGCCAAACCGGTGGCCAACAGGGCGCCGATGGCGTCGCCATCCGGATTGGCATGCGAAACGACCACTATCGTTTTGCTTTTCTTGATCTGATTAATGATGTCCTGCATCATTCCTCTTTCACCATTTTGATCAATTCTTCGATTCGCGCGCCGCGGTCAATGGCGTCGTCGTAAAAAAACTTCATATCGGGCATGTAGCGCAGCCCAAGGCGCTGGGCCAATTCCTTTTTAATATACCCGCGCGCTCGGTTGAACCCTTCGGCCATGTCCAGGGAAGCGCTGCGGCCGCCTGCTGCCGCATAGTACACTTTGGCAATCCGCAGATCCCGGCTCATTTTGACTGCTGTAATGGTTGCACCGTCCAGGCGCGGGTCGCTGATCTCTTTATGCAGCAGCTCGGCCAGCACTTTTTGAATCTGGCCTCCGACCCGATCACTGCGGGAGTATGGTTTCATCATCGATTATTTGGTTTCGCATGCATTCAAGGTTATGGGCCCCCGCCGCTAGTCGATTCGTATTGGCGTCGGGATGGCGCCGCGGCGTTGTTTGCGGTTCTGCTCACAGGTGAAGGATCTCGATTTCAGTATCGATCAATTCGGCCAGGCCGAGTTCTTCCACAAAATTGATGACCTTGTCGATCTTTGCATTGATCACCTTATGGTCCGACCCGGCCATGGTGAACCCGATCTCCGCTCTTTGATACACGTCGTTGGCGCCGACTTCCGCCACGGATGCATTAAAGTGATTCCGCATCTTGGCAATGATGGATTTGACCACGGAGCGCTTGCTTTTCAGCGACCGGCACGCATGCAGTCTAAACACAAGCACGCCCATGCCGACGACCATGTGTGGCGACACCGCCGTTCTGCTGCCCATTATTCCATTTCCGGTCGTATCTCTTCCAGGTAGTAACTCTCGATGGTGTCACCCACCTTGATATCATTGTAATTCTCAAGTCCAATGCCGCATTCGTAGCCGCTGCCGACCTCTTTGACATCATCTTTGAAACGGCGCAGGGATTCGTTCTTACCGTCATAGATGACGATGCCGTCACGCAGCAGCCGTGTCAATTTCCCCCGCTCGATCTTGCCATCCGTAACGTAGCAGCCGGCGATGGTCCCCACTTTGGGAACGTGAAAGGTCTGGCGTACTTCGGCCCGGCCCAGCACACGTTCTTCGAAGGTCGATTTCATCATGCCCACGATGGCATCTTTAATCTCTTGAATCACATTGTAGATGATGTTGTGGTAGCGAATATCGACATGCTCTTCCCCCGCCATCTCCTGTACCTTGGCGTTGGCGCGCACATTGAAGCCCACGATAATGGCGTCTGACACAGCTGCCAGGGAAATATCCGATTCGGTGACGGTGCCGGTGGCGGCATGGACGATGTTGATGTTGACCTCTTCGTTGGACAATTTGAGCAGGGAATCCCGAATTGCCTCCATGGAGCCGTCGACATCGGTCTTGATAATCAGGTTGAGGTCCTGCAGTTCGCCTTGTTGCATCTTTTCGAACAGTTTGTCCAGGCTGAGGCGGCTGGTCTTGGCCAAGTCCTTGGCGCGCTGTTTCTGGGTCCGATGCTGGCTGACCTGCTTGGCGTCTTTTTCGTCTTTCACGGCAACCATCTCGTCACCGGCCATGGGGACGCCGGAGAGGCCGATAATTTCCGCCGGCATGGATGGGCCCGCTTCGTCGACCTTTTGTCCGCGATCATTCAGCAGTGCGCGCACTTTGCCGTGGTGCACGCCGCAGACCACCGGATCACCGGTTTTAAGGGTACCCTCTTTGACCAGAACGGTGGCTACCGGGCCGCGGCCGGAATCCAGCTTGGCTTCTACCACGTGGCCAACAGCGAGCTTATCGGCATTGGCCTTGAGCTCCAGGATCTCGGATTGCAGCAGGATCATTTCGAGCAACTCATCGATGCCGGTCTGGGCTTTGGCCGAAACTTGCACGAAGATGTTTTCGCCGCCCCAATCTTCGGGGACAATGCCGATTTCCGATAGTTGTCGCGTCACTCGCTCTGGGTTAGCGTCTGGTTTGTCCATCTTGTTGACGGCAACGATAATGGGCACCTCCGCCGCCTTGCTGTGATTGATGGCTTCAACGGTCTGGGGCATGACGCCATCGTCGGCCGCCACAACCAGGATAACGATATCGGTGATTTGGGCCCCCCGGTTTCGCATGGCCGAAAAGGCCTCATGGCCGGGTGTATCCAGGAAGGCGATCTCTCCCTTGGCGGAAGAGACCAGGTAGGCGCCGATATGCTGGGTAATGCCGCCGGCTTCTCCGGAAGTGACACTCGACTGGCGGATGACGTCCAACAGCGACGTCTTGCCGTGGTCGACATGGCCCATGATGGTAACCACCGGTGGCCGTGGCACCAGTTTTTCGGGGTCATCCTCCTGGGTGACTTGCAGGATCTCTTCCTCTTCGAAATTGGCTTTTTCAATTTCATAGTCAAATTCAGCCGCCACCAGCGTTGCCGTTTCAAAATCAATGGTCTGGTTCACCGTAGCCATGACACCCATACCCATGAGCTTCGCGATCATCTCGGCGGCTTTGATCCCCATGCGTTTTGCCAGCTCGGCCAGAATGATGGTCTCGTCAATTTTGATGCGCCGTTTGATGGCTTTGGCTGTGGTGATCTGGGTTTTCTGACCAATGGCGGCACCCCTGCCCTTGACCCCTTTGCGGCCCTTACGGCCACGCTGCCGCTTGGAATATAAATCGGCCCCCTCCACAACGGATTTCTTCCTGAAAGAGGATCGTTTTTTGGGAAACCGCTTCTCGCCCTGCGGATCTTCCTGGCGGAACCCCTTCTTTTTAGCCTTTTTCTTGCCGCGGTCGTCTGGTTGCGGCGGCTCGACCGGCGCCACTGCAACGGGCTGATTCAGCCCCCGCGGAGAGCGGGGAGCGGGTCTCGTTTTCGGGCTTGCTGCTTTTCGAGACACCGGAGCGACCGGTTTTTCGGGGAGCTTGATGATCTTGGCGGCAGCATCGGATTTCTTTTTAGCCTTGAGGGTCTGTTTTTGCTCGGGCCCTTCTTCAGTTGCTGCTGCAGGCCCAGGCTCGTCCACCTGCGCCACACCCCCCTGCATTTCTTCCTCACTGGTTACCGTTGCGGACACAGCCTCACCTTCTGTCATGTCGGCGTATGTGACAGCGCCTTTGGCTTCTGAATCCTTCGAATCGGGTTCGCCCGATCGTTCCAGGGTCTCCGGAGCGGCTACTACGGTAGCTTCTCCTGCATCAGCAGTTGTGCCGGCGGCGTTCTCTTCGACAGGTTCGGCGGCCTCTTCAGGTGCCGCATCCGCCGGCATTTCGACTTCTTCGCCTGCAGCAGTTTCTGCAACCTTATTTTCAGCAGCCGCTTGGTCTGTCTGCGCCTCTGCGGCGGCTGCTTCTGCGCTAGTTGCTTCAGGGGCTGGTGGTGCCTCAACGGCTTTGCGCCGACGACGAATGACAGTTGGCTTGACACGCTTTTCAACCAGTGTCGGTTCGGTTCCCCCCTGGATAAAATGGCGAATGCGAGCTTCAGCATCCTCATCCAAGGTACTCATATGGGAATTGAGGCCAAGATCGAGCGAGCTGATTTTTTCCAGCAGCGACTTGTTGGTCATGTTGAGCTCGCGTGCCAGCTCATACACTCTCTTCTTGGGTTGTGTCATCCATCCCCCTTCAATTGGAATATTGTTGCCTCTGAGGTGCGATACCTCATGTGCGTCATTGCATGGCCCCCGGAGTCCGATCGCAGCAGGCGTGGTGCCATGCCGATGCGATCTTCCCTGGCGGCTTCAGTTACGGTGCTGCCGGTTCATCTCCAGGGGAGGTCTCTTCAGGCGCCGCCTCCGGTTCTGCCGGGGTAAGGCCATCCGTCGTGCGCTCAGGGCCTTCGGGGGCTGTCTCCGCGGCCTCCGTTGTCCCGGCGTCCGTCTCTTCGACCTCTTTTGACTCGACCTCGGCCTGCTCGATTTGAGCCGCCTCAGCTTCCTGGGCGGCGATCGCTTCAGCCGCCTCGGCTTCCCGGGCGGCGATCGCTTCAGCCGCTTTGCGTTCCATCTCTGCTATCACCCACTCCTGCGCACTGGCGACGATATGCTTGGCCTTCTCCTCGCCAATGCCGCGGACTTCAACCAGGTCCTCTATGCTGGCAGTGGCCAGTTCCTCGGCGGAGTAGAGGCCTTTCTCAAAAAGCGCATCCGCCATGGTAGTGCCCACACCATTGACCTGCACCAGGGAGTCGTATCCGTTCTGCATGGTTTCGTTATATTGCGTTTCACTGTTTACATCGAGATGCCAGCCGGTGAGTTTTGAGGCCAGACGCACATTTTGTCCCCGTTTGCCAATGGCCACGGACAAGTAGTCGTCGGGAACGATCACCTCCATCAGCCGGTCCTCTTCATCGATGATCACCCTGGCGATCTCTGCCGGCGCCAATGCGTTGCAGACAAATTTGGCGGCATCCACATGCCATGGGATAATGTCGATTTTTTCACCCCGCAATTCTTGGACAACATTCTGAACACGGCTGCCTTTCATGCCCACGCACGCCCCAACGGGGTCGATATCCGAGTCCTGAGAGGCGACGGCAATTTTAGCGCGAATACCGGGCTCCCTTGCGGCGCCCTTGATATCAACGATTCCCTCGGCGATTTCGGGGACTTCCGTCTTGAACAGGATAACCAGGAAATCGGGATGGGTGCGGGTCAAAATGATTTGAGGTCCCCTCGTCTCGTAGAGCACATCCAGGATCAGGGCACGGATACGGTCACCGCGCCGGTAGCTCTCCCGGGGCACCTGCTCGCGGACCGGCACAACACCCTCGGTGCTTCCCAGGTTGACGATAATGTCGCCACGGTCGAAGCGCTGGACGATGCCATTGATGATTTCGCCTTTGCGATCAATGAAATTGGCATACACGGCATCCCGTTCGGCGTCCTTTAACTTTTGAATAATTACCTGTTTAGCGGACTGCGCCGCGATTCGACCGAAAGTTGACGCATCCATTTTGGTGCCGAGACTGTCCCCGACTTCACATTCGGGGTCCAGCAGGCGGCCCTCTTGAAGCGTGATTTGCAGATCCGGGTCTTCCAGGTCAGAGACCACTTCCTTAAATTGGAACACTTCAATTTCACCGCTCTCTTCATTGAAATGGGCCTCAATGTCCACCTTGGCTCCGAACTTCTTGCGGGCCGCGGAACGCAGCGCCTCTTCCAAAGCATCAATGAGAATCTGACGATCGATCCCCTTGTCACGGCTCACTTGATCGACGACCCGTTTGATGTCTGCTATAATCATGCTTTTTCTCCGTTACGTGTGACAGCTGCGGTCATAGCCAAAAGCCCCTCATTCGACCAGGTTCGCCTTTACGATATCGGCAAACTGAATGTCGACGGTTTTTCTTCCCACGGTTAATTGAACCGTCAAAGAGTTGATATCGTTCAATACCCCTGTATAATTCGTGCGTCCTTCCAGCGGGACGGCCGACCGTATGGTGATGCGTTTTCCCTTGTTCTGCTCAAAATCACGCCACCGGCCCAGCGGTCGGTTGGCCCCGGGCGAAGAGACCTCCAGCCTGTAGGGGGCCTGGCTGTCCAGCCCCACATCGAGGATGTCACCAAGTTGTCGACTGATGGCGGCACAGTCATCTAGCGTAACGCCCTCCGGTTTATCCAGATAGAGGCGCAAGATTCTACCGCCCCGCTCTCTCTGAAACTCGACGTGGACCAGCTGCATGCCTTCACCGCTGCACAAGGGCTCCGCCAGTTGCCACACCTTGGCCACGATGGGGTTGACGGCGGCCCCCACAACTTGTGCTATATCTTTGCCTGCATGATCGCTCATATTGTGGTGCTGACCCCTTTTGAAAAACAAAAACGGGCATAAGCCCGTCCCCTGAAAAAAGCAGATCTTTTCTTACCGGAGTGTCGGTTCCGTTTCCTGGAGCCTGTCATCTGAACGGCATCTTTAACCTGGCTGGGTTAACGCCTTTGACCGCCTACCCTGATCAGATGATCCACCGGACTTAAATGGTGGAGCGGGCAACGAGACTCGAACTCGCGACACCAAGCTTGGGAAGCTTGTACTCTACCAACTGAGCTATGCCCGCTTACCAAAAGGACTATATAGGACAACGTCATTGGCATGTCAACCGCTTTTAATGGTTGTGCCGGCATCCCAAGGTTTATGGTCCAGGTATCCGTTAACGACCCAACACGGCGCCGTATATGGTGAAAAGCCGAACTCCAAAATGTTGCCCGACACAAAGATCACAGAAAGCCTTGTGTCCGCATTCTGCTGTTGGAACTGTTAAATTCTGCGGTTTGGCCTTTACTCGAGCAGGTCCCTTATATTCCGCAGTTCATCCCGAACGAGGCGCGCAATGTCCTGCTTGGTGACCGAAGGGGCAGCGCCCACCCGCCCCTTCAGATGCTGGCGGGCCCCCTTAATGGTAAATTTTTTCTCATAGAGCAAATCCTTGATGGTCAGGATTAACTCAACCTCTTTGCGGCGATAGACACGCTGGCCGGAATCGGTTCGTTGGGGTTTGATACGGGGAAATTCCGTTTCCCAATACCGCAGCACCGACGATGGAACACCTGCGATGCGACTGACTTCACCGATGCGATAGTAGAGTTTGTCGGGAATAAGCGATGCGTATGGTTGTGTTGCAGCCACAGATGCTCACCCTCTCTGCCGTCAGAAGGCGTTACCGTTTGGGGATGTCACGGTATTGCGTCGATACCGAGGCCAGGGATGACAGATACGTGACATTCCAACAGGACACATGTAAAACGATATCCCTTGCGTTTCAACCCCTTTGTGGCCGAAAGGCGGGGGCGCCGGGAGTGATTTCACCAAAAGACAACAGATCGTACGGCTCATGCCGGCAGATCAGCCTTGAAATGGGAAACCAGACGATCGGTAATCGTTTTATGCAGCTGGTTGACGGTTTCATCCTCCAGCGTCTCATCGGCGGATCGGTAGATGATTCTGAATGAGACACTTTTGCGGCCCTGCGGAACCGGATCGCCCTGAAAGATATCGAACAGCTGGATCTCTTCCACCAGTTCCTGATCCATTTGGCGGATTTGTGCCAGAAGGGTGTCGGATTCCACTGCACGATCCACAATCAGGGTCGCATCCCTGGAGGTGGACGGATATCTGGGAAGGGGCTGAGCACTTATGGATTCTGTAATTAAATCAACAATTTTATCCATTTCAAGCTCAAAGACAAAGGCGGTTTGTTTCAGATCGTAAGCCTTCAAGACCGACGGGTGCACCTCTCCGATCGTACCCAGCACCTGGGCTCCGGCCAGAACTTGTGCCGTTGCGCCGGGTTTGGTGGTTGTGCAGGCCGACCCCGGCAGCCGGGTAAACTGAACATCGGCTATCCTGAGGGAGGCGAACAGGTTTTCCAGTGCGCCCTTGAGGTCGTAGAAATCGCACATTTCCGGTTTTGCATGCCATCCTGGGGTGCCCCTCTGGCCGGTCCAAAGGGCTGCGAGAATTTCATTCTCATCCGGTTGTGCGTCGATTCCGTTGCTGATGAATATTTTTCCTGTTTCAAACAACTTCAAAGATCTAGACTGTCTATAAAGATTTCGCTGCATGGATTCGAGCAGGCCGGGGATAAGGCTTGTGCGCAAAATGGCCTGGTCTTCCGTCAGGGGATTGAGAATTGTGACGGTGTTGCGCCGGCCATCCGTTTCGTTCAGTCGCAGCCGGTCGCAAGACTCCTTGTGGATGAAGCTGTAGTTGATGGTTTCCGAAAAACCCATACTGCAAAAAATGTCGCGGATCCGCTGCCGCTGGATGAGCAGCTTGGACGGAGGACGCGTTGCGGCCGGGATGGCCGTAAAAGTCGTCGGGATGTTATCGTAGCCCCAGAGGCGGGCAATCTCTTCCATCAGGTCCTGGGGGCGGCTGACGTCCACCCGGAAGCTGGGGGCTTCGACGCGGAGCATCGCATCTCCCCTCGGGCTGCAGTTAAACTCGATGGCACCGAGCAGTGTCGCCATTTCACCTGCACTCAGGTTAGTTCCCAGGGCCCGGTTGGATTGTTCAACACTCAAATCGATGACCGCTGGCTGCGGCAGGTTGAACTGCTCGTCGATGGCGCCGCCAATCAGGGAGCCCCGACCAAGGCGTGCCATCAATCCGGCCGCCCGGTCGAGGGCATACAAGGTGCCCCCCGGATCAACGCCGCGTTCGAATCGATGGGCTGCATCGGTGTTGAGTCCTAAACGCTTGGCGGTTTTGCGGATACTGACGGGGTCAAAACAGGCGCTTTCGAGAAGAACACGGGAGGTGCCGGGTTCGATCTCTGAGTTCATACCCCCCATGACCCCACCGATGCCCACGGGTTTTTCGCCATCGCAGATCATCAGCATGTCCTGAGCCATATGGCGTGCTTTGCCGTCAAGGGTGGTAAATGATTCGTTTTCATGGGCGGTGCGCACCACAATGCGATGCTCGGCCAAATTGTCGAAATCAAAGGCATGCAGCGGCTGGCCGGTTTCCATCATGACAAAGTTGGTGATATCGACCAGGTTGTTGATTGGACGCAGACCCACCGAGAGCAGTCGATCCTGCAGCCAGAAGGGCGACGGGGCCACTTGCAGGTCGAAAATCAGTCGCGCCGAATACCGCGGGCAATGGTCGGGTGCCTCAACAATGACCGATGTGTGGTCGTTGATTGCACCGATTTCGTCCGGTAGTTCGGTGTCCGGGCGTTTCAGGGAGCAGCCCTGGAAGGCCGCCACTTCTCTGGCGATGCCCAATATGCTCAGGCAATCGGGCCGATTGGGGGTCAAGTCGATATCCAGGACCGGGTCGGTCAGATCCAGGGCCTGATTCAAAGGGGTGCCGTGCTCCAGGGCTGAATCCAGAACCATCAGGCCGGAGCCGTCCGTCCCCAGCCCCAGCTCGATCTCCGAGCAGAGCATTCCCTGGGAGCGTTCCCCCCGAATGGTGGATTCCGCCAAAGGGGTACCGTCCACCAGTTCCGTTCCGGGAAGTGCCAAAGGCGCCAGCATGCCTTCGGCGGCATTGGGCGCACCGCACACCACGGTGCAGGTGTCGCTTCCCGCTTCAACAGCACAGAGCTTCAATTTATCGGCCCTGGGGTGTGGCTTTACCGAAATGATGCGTCCTACCAGCACAGTCGATAGATACGCGTACCGGTCATAGACCGAATCGACTTCCAGACCTGCCATGGTGAGCTCATGGGCCAATTGATCCACACCCATTTCAATGTCGACGTAGGTTTTAAGCCAGCTCAGACTTGCTTTCATGGATATGCAACCTTCATGATCCGCGATGGCGCGGTTAATTTCGTAACGGTCAGCCCAACGGTCCAGGGATCGGCATCCGGTTAGAACTGCTTTAAAAATCGAATATCGTTGTCAAAATATTTCCGTATATCATCGATGCGATACTTCAGCATGGCGATCCGTTCGACCCCCATGCCGAAAGCAAACCCGGTATACCGTTCGGTATCGTAGTTCACGTTTTCAAAGACGGCCGGGTGCACCATGCCGGATCCGAGGATTTCCAGCCATCCGGTTTGGGAGCATACGCGGCACCCTTTGCCGCGACAGGTCACACACAGGATGTCCACTTCGGCGCTGGGTTCCGTAAACGGAAAGAAGCTGGGGCGAAACCGCAAACGGGTCTGGGTATCGAACATTTGGTGCACAAAGCTGGTCAAGGTTCCCTTCAGGTCGCCAAAGGAGACATTTTTGTCAACGAGAAGGCCCTCGACCTGGTGAAACATCGGCGTGTGGGTCAGGTCCGAATCACAACGGTAGACCTTTCCCGGGGCAATGATACGCACCGGGGGGGGCTGTTTTTCCATGACCCGCGGCTGTGTGGGTGACGTATGGGTCCGCAGCACGATGTCTTCGGAGACATAGAATGTATCCTGCATATCCCTGGCCGGATGGTTTTTGGGAATGTTGAGGGCTTCAAAATTGTAATGGTCGCTTTCGACTTCGGGGCCTTCTACCACTTCGAACCCCATCCGTACGAAAATGCCACAGATTTCATTGGTGATCTGCGTAACGGGATGCTGTGAACCCAACGGCTCGGGGCGGCCCGGAAGGGAGACATCGATATCGTCCGCCGATGATGCGGAAGCATCTTCGATCCGCTCCAAGGCCTGCCCGCAGAGAACTTCGATCTGACGTTTGACCTGGTTGGCTTTTTGACCCGCGATGGGGCGCTCTTCCGCCGGCAGGCTTGAGATATTTCGCAGGAATTGGGTGATGATCCCCTTGCGGCCCAGATACTTCGTGTTCATCATTTGAACGTTATCGACGGTGGCGGCCGCATCGATTTCCTGAACCGCTTCCGAATAGATTTGATCGAGGGTTGAGTCCACTTTCAGTCTCTACATGAGGTTGCAGGCATGGCCGGCGACTGCCCGGAAGAACCGGCAGCCGCCGTCGAATCGGCTTGTTTGGAAAAATGGAACGTTTTACTATTGCTGTGAGGCCATTGCGGCGATCTGCGAAAAACCGGCAGGATCGGATATGGCGAGCTCGGCAAGAACTTTACGATCCAGGGTGACATCGGCTTTTTTCAAACCATGCATGAAGCGGCTGTAGGTGATCTCGTTCATCCGGGCGGCGGCGTTGATCCGGGCGATCCACAGGCGTCTGAAATCGCGTTTGCGCTGGCGCCGATCCCGATAGGCATACATTAACGCTTTGTCCACGGCATCTGCTGCAGTGCGGTATAGGTTGCCCCGTCCACCGCGGAATCCCTTGGCCAGCTTCAATACCTTATT
>Ga0316201_10000350_pt1 | contig 25235 bp, 26 predicted proteins | sample CS6wburrow_MG_FD_204516 | JGI IMG/M metagenome (GOLD analysis project Ga0316201, IMG submission 204516) | Coastal sediment microbial communities from Delaware Bay, Delaware, United States - CS-6 worm burrow | ecosystem: Environmental > Aquatic > Marine > Coastal > Sediment | place: USA... | reverse complement strand
TCACCCGTATCGGCCTGATCCTGACGGTCGCCGATCTGTGTGGGCAATACGGCGCGCTCGCTGCCGGGACCAGCGACCACTTGCGGCTGGCCAGTCGTCTCGGCAGCGGTCTGCGCCTCGATTTCCACGGCTTGCGGCTCGTTTCTCGCCCGCGTCTCCGCGACGACCGCTGTAGGCTCGGCCGCGGACAGCGCGGGTGCAACGGGTGTCGCGGGCAATCTGGATAACAGCCCCTGCAACTGCGCATCGGCAAAATCCAGAACATTGTCCGCATCGCCGCGATGTTCACCCAGGGCTTCGAGATAGTATTCCAGGCTAACCACGACCTGCGACAGGGCGTCCAACTGGCCGGTGTCCAGGAACTCAACCACGTCGTAGCCCCTTAGGTAGGTCAGCAATCCATCCACCACGGCAACCGCTCGCGGTTTGCCGAGCAGCTCCAGCGCGCCTCTGGATTCCTGCATCAGCGTAACGCACAGATCGATATTTTCGCCGCGGCTGGAGTCCTTGATAAATTCCAGGATCGCGTTCTTGGTTTTCTGGATATCATCGAGTGTGGCGGTAACCACCGCTGTCAACACATTATCCAGTTCGTAGTCACGAGATACATCGCTTTCAGTTCTCGCCTGGTCGGTGGTGGCGGGCTGACGCTTTTGCATCTGGTCGAGCGACTGCTCCACCTGCAGCAACTCCGCCGCCATCGACAGCAACTGCTCTTCATCCGCGGCCTTGTTGCCTGCGACAATGTTCTTGACGACACCGATTTGCGTTTCGATCAACTGGCGCTGCAATCCGAGCCCGATCATCGCGAGGGTATCGGATATGACATGCATTTCCTGCGGTAGATCCTTGAGCGCGTCGACCTTCGACAGGTCGCCATTAACATAGACCTCGAGCGTCGATTTAACCGCCTCGATATCGGCCTTCATCGCTTCGGCGACGGTTTTCAACAGCGCCTGGTTCGGGCCCGCGATATTATCCAGCACTTCACTGCGCGTCGATTCCGAGGGCAGGAACTGCTCCAGCCGATAAGCGGTTTTTATCGCCTGGGCCTTGGGTCCATCGCATTCCGGCTGGGCGATGTAATACAGGAAATTCTTGATTAATTCGACCGGCTGGCGTTGCAGCAACCCGCGCTCGCCGATGATCAGAATTACGCGGAAAAGCGCGTCCACCTTGCCCAGGAGATTCTTGATCGACACCCCAAGCTCGAGATGCTGACGCGCGACCGATTCTATCAGGGCCCCGACTATCCACCAGATGCGGGCAATCTGTTCTGAAACCGACCGCTCTTCGAGGGTTTCGCATACTTTTTCCAGGCGCTGCAGGCTTTCCTCAACCGACTGCTCCTTAATCACGTTCAACAGCGCCAGCTGGTAAACCGGGCGTAGTTTTTTCGCCAGTAGCTTCGAAGCCTGGTTCTCGTCGTTGCCGATCGACTGCAGCTTGGCGTCCTCCTGGTGCATCGAGAGATCGGGCAGGAACAGGAGTTTCTCGGAAAACAGGTCCTGGTTTCTAACCGCGCGGATATCGTTCAGCAGGGGCAGGATCGCAATCGGGATATCGCGATTCCCTGACTGGATATGCTCCAGGTAGTCCGGAAGCTGCAACACCGCGCGCAGCATCACTTCCAGCGCCTGCTCGCCCTGCTGGTTTTCGCTGCTGGTGATAAAATCGGCCAGCGCCACCATTTCCTCGGTCAGCATCGCTGCGCCGTACTGCTCGATCATCATCAATACGCCCTTGATGAGGCTCAGCCTTTCCTTGACCCGTTGCAGCAGTTCCTCGTCTTCATCCTCGATATAGAGCTTCAGATCAGTCTTGATCTCGGACAGGTTGTCATCGATGGATTTCTTGACCCATCCAAGCGCACTGTGTTTGATCGAGGTTTGCTGCAGACTCATCGAATGATCTATCCCGTCGCCTCGTTATCCAGGCCCAACGCGGCCAGGTCGTCCGGGTCCTGCACCATGGTGCTTTCGACCGAACTGACGCCCGGCAGCTTGAAGCCGGCGACCGAGGTCTGCATATCCTTGACCATATCCGACAGTTCGCCGATCGATGCGGATGCCAGGTTCGAGCCTTCCGAAGTCTTGGCCGTGATTTCCTGGATCACGTCCATAGTCTCGGTAATCCGTACACTGTCCTGGGCCTGGTCACGGGTGGAATCGGAGATTTCAAGGATACGTTGCGCCAGGTTCATCGACACCTGTTCGATACGGTCGAGTGCGCTACCCGCGTTCTCGGTGAGTTTGGCGCCCTTGACGACGTTAGCGGTGCTTTGTTCCATCGAGACCGTGGCCTCGTTGGTATCGGCCTGAATGGTCTTCACCAGCGCCTCGATCTGCTTGGTCGCGTCACCGGTTCTTTCCGCGAGCCGCTGTACCTCGTCCGCGACCACCGCGAAGCCGCGGCCAGCCTCGCCCGCCATCGACGCCTGAATAGCGGCGTTAAGCGCAAGTATGTTGGTTTGATCGGAGATCTCCGTAATCAGGTTTACGATATCGCCGATTTCCTGTGAAGATTCACCCAGCCGCTTGATTCGCTTCGAGGTCTCCTGTATCTGCTCGCGAATCGTTTCCATGCCATCGATGGTCTGGCGCACGGTTTCGCCGCCCTTATGCGCAATGCTTACCGATTTGCGTGCTACCTCCGCCGAATCGGCTGCGCGCTCGGAGACCTGCGACATCGACCTTGATATTTCAGTTACCGCACTACTGGCCGCGCTTATCTGGCGCGCCTGGGCGTCACTGGCCTCGGCCAGTTCACCGGTCATGTTCTGGGTTTTACGTACCGCGCTGCGAACCTGGTTCGCCGTGTTGTTGATGGTGCTGACGAGATCGCGCAGCGCGTCGATGGAATAGTTCACCGAGTCGGCTATCGCCCCGGTAATATCTTCGGTTACCGTGGTATGGGTCGACAGGTCACCATCCGCCAGGTTGGTCATTTCATCCAGCAGACGCAGAATCGCGCGCTGGTTCTTTTCGTTCTGCTCCTGCGACTCCCGCAGGCTTTTCTGCGATTCGCTCGAAATAATCAAGATCAGCAACACCAGCAATACCAGCGCCAGCAGGCCAAAAACGTAACCCGTCATGGTGTAGACATTACTCTCCACATCTTTGCGCTCGATCGCCTTGATCAAATCGCCGGATACTTCCAGCATCAATGGGCTGAGCTGGTCAATTCTCAACGCCGCCTCGTGCACCTTGAAAATCTGCGCGGAGTTATCGAGAATCTCGCGCACGTTCTTACGAACCACCGAGTAGAGATCGGCAAACTGCAGCAGGTTTCCGACCACCGTGGTGCCGGTGAACTTGCTAATTCCAAGTTCGGCGTCACCCTCGAGCATGCCCAGCAGTTGTGTTTCTACCTGGGTTGCATCGGTCGCAAACCGGTCCGCGGCGGCCATGACAACTTCGCCGTCCGTCAGGATCTGGTTGAGACTGTGCTCGATACCGCGCACCAGGGTCACCTGGCGCGCCGCTACCGCAATATTTTTCCGCGGGGCGTTGGAGTTGACCAGCTCCGTGACCACGCTATCTGAAAGCGACACGAGCTCCGGCAGGGATTCATTGATTTGCGTGACATAGTCGCTAACCGTGGCGATGGAATTCTTGGCGGCGACCACCGTCGCGATGTCCTTGTCATAGTCACTCCAGACGGCTTTCAGGTTGGCGTACTCGGCTGAGAAATGCTCCGGCAGGGAGGGCAAATCCTGCGCCAGATCGCCATTGTTGTAACGGTCCAGGTTGGCGAGGAAGCGATTCTGGTTCGTGGCCAGGTTATCGAAGGCCTGTTCCTGGCCGGCCGCAGCCTCCAGAGCATTGACCGCTATCTGCTGGGAAATAACCTGCTGCTCCGAGGCGATAGATGCATAAAGTTTATTCTTACGCGCCTGGCCGGCCTCGATGGCGAACATAACGACCATGGCCACTACCGAAAGCAGCAGCAGTGCACCAACGAGCATTGCCTTCTTGTTAATGCCGCTACCGGCTGGTGCACTCGTCAGGCTCCCACCTGGCGATAGCCCCGGTAGCAAGTTTTTTATTTTGTCTACTGCTGCCATTGGTTCCTCAATGCAAACACGCTGCCATTAAACTACTCTCAGGAACTGCTCAGCCCTGGCCAGTCTTTCCACGCTGAATACGTTCCAGCGTTGCACCTGGTCAACAAAAGTACCTGCGAGGTACTCTCCCACCGAGCCCATGTCCTCCTTGACCTGTTTTTGATGCTCCTCGGGTTTAAATCGCCGCAACCCGAAAACCTCGTCCACCAGCAAGCCGGCGACGATACCCAGTTTGTTAATGATCAGAATCCGGCTTTCCTTGCGAACGTTAGTTGGCTTGCCGTAAAAAAAACCATTCATATCCAGCACCGGCATCAAGTTGCCGCGGATGTTCGCCAGGCCATTGACCCAGGGCACAACACCCGGCACCCGGATCGTATCGGGAGGCGGCAGGATTTCACTGACGTCATCCATTTTCGCGATCAGGGGTATACCGTTAATCGCAAAGCCGATACCGATCCAGTCATCGACCACCGACGTGGCTACCGGCAGGCCGCTCGAATTTCGACGGAATCGGCTATCCAGCGATTTCAGTATTTCATAAGGCGAGGTAATAGGCATTGTTACCTGTGGCTCAATTTTCGTAGCTACGGTCGAAGCCAAGAACCTTGTTGATGCGCTCAATCAAGTCGCGTTCGTCCGCGGGCTTGACGATGTAGTCCCTGGCGCCCTGGCGCATGCCCCAGATCTTGTCGGTTTCCTGATCCTTGGTCGTGATGATAATGACCGGTATCGACGAGGTTACCGGATTCCGGCTAAGGTCCCGGGTCGCCTGGAAACCGTTTTTGCCCGGCATCACAACATCCATCAGAATACAGTCCGGCTTGGTCTCAATCGCCTTTTCGATGCCTTCTTCACCGTTCTTGGCAACCGACACCTCGATATCGTTGTTGAGCAACATGTTTTTGAATACATGCACCTCGGTAGGCGAGTCGTCTATTATTAAAATATGCGTCATTCGTGGCTTACCTCTAGTTTCGCGGACCGCTTCGGTTTAACCGACATGCGTGGTGATGGCATTTATCAGGTCTTCCTTCGAAAAGGGCTTGGTCAGGTACTTTTCTGAGCCCACGATACGACCGCGTGCCCGATCAAAAATACTGTCCTTGCTGGACAACATGATGACCGGCGTCGCCTTGAAGGTTTGATTATTCTTGATCAATGCGCAGGTCTGGTAACCATCCAGGCGCGGCATCATGATATCGACGAAAATAATATCGGGTTTGTGTTCAGTGATTTTTGACAGGGCTTCGAAGCCATCGACTGCGGTGATCACCTCGCAGCCCACTTTTTTTAGCAAGGTTTCAGCGCTACGACGGATAGTTTTGCTGTCGTCGATAACCATGACTTTGACATTCAGATTTGTCGATTGCTGTGCTCCATCTGCAATTTGAGACTCGGTGTTCACGTAACCCCCAGGGATCAACCGTGGGTATCCCCCACTTTATAACGACAAGATTATATGGATTTTCTCAAGTAAAACCAGTCATTTAAAAAAACTATATGATGTGAATTCTACCAAGCAAATCCGTCACTTACTGACAAAATCCTGAAATTCCGTCCTCTTCAAAAGTAGTTCATAAAAGTGGGTTTAACAAGCGGTAGATTCAGTGTCCAGATCCGGTTGCGCGGGGATTTTTTGATGTTTTTGGAACGCTTTATTCAGTAAACTCGAGGTCACCACCAATACCGCAGTCAAATACCAATTTTATGCCCCCGAATCGCAAGCTCGGAATCGTGATGGATTCGATCGAAGCCATCAAACCCTGGAAGGATTCCAGCCTGGCCATGCTGCTGGAAGCCCAGGCCCGTGGCTGGCAAATTTTCTACTTCCTGCTGGATGACATTTTCCTGGATGACGGTATCGCCATGGGACAGTTTCGCGGGCTCAGCGTTTACGACGACAACGACCACTGGTTCGACTACGGCGACGCGGGTCGATGCCGACTGGATGAGCTGGACGTCATCCTGATGCGCAAGGATCCGCCGTTTGATCTCGAGTATATCTACTGCACCTACCTGCTGGAGCAGGCCGAGGAAAGCGGTGTCCTGGTCGTCAACCGCCCCGCCAGCCTGCGGGACTGTAACGAAAAGCTTTATACCCGCGAGTTCCCGCAGTGCTGCGTCGAAACCCGGGTCAGTCGTAACCCGGAAATCCTGAAAGAGTTTATCGACGAACACAAGGATGTCATCGTCAAGCCGCTGGACGGCATGGGCGGGCAATCCATATTCCGGGTACAGGCCGGCGACCTGAACACCAACGCGATTATCGAGGCGGTCTCCAAGCACGGCAGGTCGCAGACCATGGTGCAGCGCTATATTCCCGAAATCCGCGACGGCGATAAACGCATCCTGTTGATCGACGGCGTCGCCATTCCCTACGCGCTGGCGCGCCTGCCCGCCGCCGGCGAGAACCGCGGCAATATCGCGGCCGGCGCAACCACCCGTGGTCAGGCCCTGAGCGAACGCGATCAATGGCTTTGTGACCAGGTCGCCGAGGATTTACGCGCGCGCGGCCTGCTGTTTGTCGGCATCGATGTCATTGGAGACTACATCACCGAGATAAACGTCACCAGCCCGACCTGCATTCGCGAACTGGACCGGGATTTCGGGCTCAACATTAGCGCAGACCTGTTCGAGTGTATCGAGCGACGACTTTCCGACTAGCGCCAATCTACCTGCTGCTGCTCGTTTCGGTTTTCGGCGGCTGCGAACGCAGACAACACCTGGTCGAGCAGCACCTGCTCGAATTCGGCACTATCATCGAAATCACGTTGATCACCGGGGATTTGCCCCGGGCCGAGTCGCTGCTGGAGGAAATCGAAGCCCGCCTGCGGCGCTACCGTGGCCTGTGGCACGCCTGGGAAGATAGCGATTTAACCCGTTTCAACGCCGAACTACGGCAGAGTGGGCAGGCCACGGTACCCGACAGCCTGGCGGAATTGCTGCAATTGAGTCGCGAGTATCACGATGCCAGCGGGGGGTTATTCAATCCCGCGCTGGGAAAACTGATCGCCGCCTACGGATTCCATGACGGCAGGATCGATCGCGCGGCAATCGCGGCAATCCGGCAGGACATTCCCAGCATGCACGACCTCGCAATCGTGGGGAATCGAGCCACCAGCAGCAACCCTGCCCTGGAAATCGATCTCGGCGGCATTGCCAAGGGTTATGCAATTGGCTTGATCGCCGATTTCCTCGATGCGAGCGGCATTGGTAATTACATCATCAACGCCGGGGGCGACATGAAGATCGCGGGCAATCGCTTCGGTCGCCCATGGCGACTTGGCATCCAGAATCCTTTCGCACCCGGTGTCGTCGCCAGCCTGGAGCTCGAGGGTAACCACAGCCTGTTTACCTCGGGTAATTATCACCGCCAGTACTGGCGCGGCGAGGAGTGGACACATCATATAATCGATCCGCGCAGTGGAAAATCCTCCCGTGGGCAAAGCTCGGCGACGGTCCTGGTGCGCGACCCGGTGCGCGCCGATGTCGCGGCGACGGTGCTGATGATCGATGGTCCGCGCAAAATTGCCCATTTAGCACTATCCTTAGGTATCGATGACTTTCTGATCGTCAGCGAGTCGAAGGAAATCCTGGTCAGCCGCGCGTTTTTCGACAAAATCGAGATAACCCTGCCATGGCCAGTTAGAATTGTTAACTAATTCAACGAGTTTTGCTGGTTATCTAGATTTATTCTTGGCACAATAGACACCCAATATGGCTCAAGCTCAAGCAATCAAGCCTCGCATCACCGCCAGTGATCGACTCGGTTTCACTTTATTCCTGGCACTGTCACTGCACGCGATTGTAGTGCTGGGGGTCGGCTTCACCCCCGCAGACCGCAGTAGCGTGGAACCGCTGCCCAGCCTCGACATCATTCTGGCCAATTCAAAGACTTTCGATGAAGTCGAAAATCCGGATTTTCTCGCCCAGGAAAACCAGGCCGGAGGCGGCAACGCTGACGATAAGGCCCGCCCCAGCGCACCGGTTTCGGCTGCCACCCCGGTCGACCAGAAAGGCCTGTCGGACCGCGATCGGGCCGAGCTGCACAAACAGCAACTGGCGATCAGCAACCTCTACTACCTGACCCAGAACGAATCGGATACCAGGACCAGTCAGCAGAAACAGCAACGTACGCAGGACTCCAAGAGCAAACAGGCTAGCGATGCAGAGCAGCGCGAGACCAGGATCGCCAGGCTGCAGGCGGAGATCAGGCAAATGGCGATTGATTACGCCAAGCGTCCGAAAACCATCACGCTGACCGCCAGCACGCGCAAGGCGGTCGAGGCGAGCTACCTGGCGACCTGGGTACAGAAAATCGAGCATACCGGCAACCTGAACTATCCCTCCGAGGCCAGGGTCAACAACCTCGACGGCCGCTTGCGCATGAGTGTACGCCTGAATGCGCAAGGCGAGGTGCTGGATATGCAGATTACCAGTTCCTCCGGCACCAGCGTGCTGGACGAGGCCGCCAGACGCATTCTGCGCATGGCCCAGCCATTCGCACCGTTTTCGGAAGAACTAAAGCAGCGCGCCGATCAAATCGTCATCATCAGGACCTGGGATTTCAAAAGCAATCGCTTTAGGACGCAAAGCGGAGTAAGCTAACGCCTTGCAATGACCCAGCAAACAGCCAGTCTCGTCGACAAGTGCCTGATTGCAACGCCTGCAATCAAGGATCCCATTTTCGCCTCCAGCCTGGTCTACATGTGCGAACACAGCGAGCAAGGCAGCATGGGCCTGGTCGTCAACCACGAAACCTCCCAGGTGCTGGAAGACATCTTCGATCAGCTAGGTATCAGCTGCGATGATGAAATCATTAAAAATCAGCCGGTCTATATCGGCGGGCCGGTACAGCTGGAACAGGGCTTCGTGCTGCATTCCACTGCCGGCGGCTGGCAAAATAGTGTCGAGGTGTCCAGCGGCATCAACCTGACCAGCTCGGTCGACATTCTGCAGGCGATCGCCGACGGCAAGGGCCCCGAAGACTACCTCGTTATCCTCGGATTTTCCGGCTGGGCCTCGGGACAGCTCGAGTCCGAGCTACAGCAGAATTCCTGGCTGACCTCGGCCTGCAGCCCGGACCTGTTGTTTCACGAAAGACCGGAAAACAAATGGCAGGCTGCCTTCGACTCACTCGGTTTCGATTTAAGCTCACTATCTCCCGTCAGCGGTAACGCCTGATTTCTCGACGCATGGCTGAACCGGTCAAGACGGTCATCGGTTTCGATTTCGGTAGCCACTGGATAGGAGTCGCGGTCGGGCAGACGCTGACCTGTCAGGCCAGCCCGTTGACGGCGGTCAAAAGCAAGGACTGGAAAGCGATCGAACGAATCCTGCGCGAGTGGCAGCCGCAGCTGCTGGTGGTTGGCCTGCCGCTGACGATGGCGGGCGAACAGCAGGAAATGAGCGCACGTGCCACGCGTTTCTGCCATCAGCTCGAGGGTCGTTTCGGCATCCGCAGCACGCTTATCGACGAACGCCTGACCACGCGCGAAGCTTACCAGCTGGCAATCGAGTCCCGGCGCAAGAGATCAAAAACCGAGATCGACAGCCTGGCCGCCGCGCTGTTAACCGAATCCTGGTTACGCGAGAACGCCAGAACCTAGCCTGTTTCAGGATACATCGGGGGGCATAATACTTAATTCCACCGGGAATTAAGTATTGTGCCCCAAAAGTCGGTGCGCCCCCCAAGACAGTACTGTTTTCGAAATGAATTTATGCTATAAAGCGACCGCACAGACCAGCGGAGTTTAAGTGTCCCTACCCTCAGTCGAATCACTGATCGAAAAGCTTAGCCAGGCACTGACCCCCTATTTCTCTTCTCCCGATTCCCAACCCATCCTCGTCGGCATCGAAACCGGCGGCGCCTGGATCGCGGAACAGTTGCGGCAACGCATCGCGCCCGAATCGGAGCTGGGCAGCCTGAATATTTCATTTTATCGGGACGACTTTACCCGCAGCGGCCTGCACCCGACGGTCAAGCCATCGAGTTTGCCGACCGACATCGATGACCGAACCATTATCCTGGTAGACGACGTACTGCATTCCGGGCGCACCGTGCGCGCCGCGATGAACGAGATATTCGATTACGGACGCCCCAGGAAAATTGTCCTCGCGATCCTGATCGATCGCGGTGAACGCGAAATCCCGATACAGGCCGATATTGTCGGTGCTACCACCGAACTCGATTCCGGTAGCCACATCAAGCTGGAGGGCCCCGAGCCGCTGCGACTGGTTATAAAAACCCTGGAACGTCATGCCGGGTAACGACAATTTGCAGCTCGACGACAACGGCAGGCTGCGCCATTTTCTCGGTATCGAGGGACTGAACCAGGCCATCCTGACCGAAATCCTCGATACCGCCGAATCCTTTACCTCGGTCGCCGACCGCACGATCAAGAAGGTTCCCATACTGCGCGGCATTACCGTCGCCAACCTCTTTTTCGAGGCGAGTACGCGTACCCGATCCACTTTCGAACTCGCCGAGCAGCGCCTGTCGGCCGATATCCTGAGCCTGAACGTCGATACCTCGGCCACGGTCAAGGGTGAATCGCTACTCGATACCCTGCAGAATCTCGAGGCGATGCAGATCGACATGTTCGTCATTCGCCACCAGGATAGCGGCAGTGCATATTTTTTCGCACAGCACGTGCGCCCCGGGGTATCGGTGCTTAATGCCGGCGACGGGCAACACGAGCACCCGACCCAGGCCATGCTCGACATGTACACCATCCGCCACTACAAGAAGGATTTCAGGAACCTGCGGGTAGCGATCGTGGGCGATATCCTGCATTCGCGCGTCGCGCGTTCGCAAATCCACGCCTTGAATCTGCTCAATACCGCCGAGGTCCGGGTGATCGCGCCACGCACGCTGCTGCCGGTTGCCGCCGAGTCACTTGGCGTCAAGGTATACGAAGATCTCGAGCAGGGGCTCGAGGATGTCGACGTCGTCATCATGCTGCGCCTGCAAAAAGAGCGCATGCGCGGGGCCCTGTTACCCAGCGAAAAGGAATACTTCCGCAAGTACGGACTGTCGCAGGAGCGCCTGCGGCGCGCGAAACCCGACGCCATCGTCATGCACCCTGGGCCCGCGAACCGCGGTGTCGAAATCGAGTCCAGCGTCATGGACGGGGAACAATCGGTCATCCTGCAGCAGGTAAGCTTCGGCATCTCGGTGCGAATGGCCGTCATGGCAATGATTGTCGGGCATTCCGGGAGTGCCTCGTGAGCCTGCTAATCAGGAACGGCCTGGTGATAGCACCCGCCGCGTCGACCCAGCACGAGGCCGACCTGTACCTGCAGGATGGTAAAATAGTCGGCATCGATAAGGCGCCGGCGGGTTTCGAAGCGACCGAGACCATCGATGCCACGGGCCGCTGGGTCATGCCGGGGCTGGTCGACTGCCAGGCGCGCCTGCGCGACCCGGGACAACCGGAGAAGGCCAATATCGAGAGCGAGACGAATGCCGCGATCAGGAATGGCATAACTACCCTGTGTCTGCCACCCGACACTCAGCCGGCGATCGACAATTCCGCCACGGTCGAACTGATCCATCACCGTAACGAAATGTTTGGCCACCGGGCGCACGTCTACCCGGTTGGTGCGCTGACGCGAGGATTGGGGGGAGAGCAGCTCAGCAACATGGCTAGCCTGCGTGACAACGGTTGTATCGCGTTCAGCAACGCCAGGTTTCCGTTGGCCAACAACCTGGTGCAAAGGCGCGCCATGGATTACGCCGCGGGGCAGCAGGCGCTGGTCATCATCCAGCCCCTGGACCAGGAACTGTTGGGTAATGGCTGCGCACACGAGGGCGCCATTGCGACGCGGCTCGGATTGCCGGCGATACCGGAAGCGGCCGAAACCGCGGCGCTGGCCAAGGATATCGAACTGGTAGCGCAAACCGGTGCGCGCACGCATTTCGGCCAGCTGTCCTGCGCGCGCTCGGTAGACATGATCCGCCGCGCCAAGGCCAAGGGTTTACCGATCAGCGCCGATTGCGCAATCCATCAATTGTTTCTAACCGATCACGACATCGGCTACTTTGACAGCAACATGTTTACCATCCCGCCGCTGCGCAGCGCGTCAGACCGTGACGCGCTGCGCGAGGGCGTGGCCGACGGCACTATCGACTGCCTGTGCTCGGACCACCAGCCGCACGAAGTCGACGCCAAGCTGAAACCCTTCCCTTCCGCGGAACCCGGCATCAGTGGCCTCGATACCCTGTTACCGCTGGCGCTGCGTCTGGTCGAGGAAGGGTTACTGCCATTACCCGAACTGATTGCCAGGCTGACGCTGAATCCCGCCAGAATCCTGGGGCTGCCCGGCGGTGACATGGCAGTCGGAGCCGCCGCCGACCTGATCATCGTCGATCCCGAAACCCACTGGATCTGCCGCGCGGCCGACTTCGTCTCCAAGGGCAAAAACACCGCATTCGAAGGCTGGGACTTCAGGGGCAGCGTCACCCACACCCTCGTTGCCGGCGACATCGCCTACCAGCTGTAGTTTCCGGTTCCCGGAGCGCTCAATGATCCCGGGGCCATCGATGCTTCGTCCCGGTTCGAGAAACTCGTCACGAAACGGATTTCACCGTCCGGATTTATGCTCCTGGAGCACCCCTGCCGGGTTTTGCGATTCCCCGCCACTTTCCGAAACAGGTCGAGCAAGGTATATTAAACGCTCGGCCTTCGGTTTTGGAATATGTGTATCCAATGGCGACACAGAAAGAAGTAGCAGCGGCCCTCGTGCGCGAATCGAAACTGGTTTGCATGAAAGGTTTCCTGGCACCGGTAAAGCCCACGACCTATCGGCTTCACAGGTTTTGCGAGCGTTAATGAGGCAACTGGTATCCCACATGAGTAAACCGCGCAACCGGATATTTTTTCAGCAGACCAGGGGTCACCTCCGTGTCGATTGAAATAAATCCCGCGCCGGGCACCATGCAGGAGATGCCGCTTAGGATAGGAAAATACGAGGTGAGGTCCTTGCTGGGCGAAGGCGGGACGAGCATCGTTTACGAGGCATTCGATCCTGATATCCAACGTCGTGTCGCAATCAAGGTCCTGCGATCGCATCTGTTGGGCGGCAAGGTGGGTGCCGAACTCCTGGCGCGATTCAAACGCGAGGCGATCTCGGCAGCAAGATGCGTGCACCCCAATATCGTAAGCATCCTCGAGTACGGGCAGGACGGGAACAGGCCTTTCATCGTGATGGAGTACATCGACGGGATATCGGTGCATCGTTTAATCAAGCACCGGCTTAAATACGGACGCGGCATCAGCCTGAGACGCAGCCTCTCCATCATATCGCAGTTGCTCAAGGCACTGCATGCGGCACATGAATTAAACATCATTCATCGGGACGTCAAGGCTTCCAACGTGATGATCGTAAACCGGCGTGGCGGTATCAAGCTGGCCGATTTCGGCATGGCCAGGACCATGGAGAGTCCCGATCTGACGATGATCGGCAGCATGATCGGCACACCGAGATACATGGCGCCCGAGATCAGGTTCGGACTGGAAGCCGATTCGCGTGCCGATGTTTTCTCGGCGGCGAGGCTGTTTCTCGAGTTACTCAGACTGCTACCCGCCAGCTCCCCGGTCCCGCGCTCCAGCTTACCAGAAATTGCCAACATGCCCCCCGGAAACCGGATCGATTACTCGGTGGTCTACCCGACTGCTCTCATCCCGGTTTTGACCCGGGCATTAGCGGTTGATAGAGACGAGCGCTATCAAACCGTACTGGAATTCATGCTGGCGATAAAACGGGCATTGCCCGGTCTAAACCGCAAGACGCTAAACGCCGTCCCCGGCTTTCTGCAGAAGGCCGCCCTGGCCTCGTCCGATCTCCGGCCAAAGACGGCACCCACCCCAGGGCAAGCCGCACCGGTCGCAGGAAGTTCTGTTTCGAATTTGCCGCCCAGCGAGGACGAAGTGGATTCGATGAGGCTCCTGCTGGCGGATTTCGTTGGTCCGATTGCGACACTCATAATGGAGGAGCACGAGACCAGGAGTACATCGGCAAATAATTTAGCGGTTGAGATTTCAAAGGAAATCCCGGAACGCGAGCAACGGGAAGAATTTCTCGAGCGCTGGCAAATGATGAGCCTGTCCAGGCAGGCGGCCATCAGCGAACAGAGATCGCATGTCGCCGCCGACGGCACGGGGGAAAAAATCCCGAAATCGGAGCTACTGAATAGAATTGGCCATGATCTCGCCCACTATATTGGGCCAATTGCAAACAAACTGTTCAACCACTACTCAGCCAGAACGAATGACGTCAACCAGCTGGTAAAAATTCTCGGCAGGGAAATTCCCGATCGCAAACAGGGACAGAAATTCGTCAAATCCTGGCTGCGTGACTGATTATTGCGAATGCGCCGATTGCCCGCGTCAACGACGCGGGAACCAGCAATTGCATCATTCAGCTGGTTCAAACCAGATTCGCAACCCTGCCGTGGGTCGCTGATCGCTGCCAGGATCCTGATTCCGGGCGCCGGCTTTACGCAAACCAGGCCTTGAAGCGTCGATATCGAATCTGCCGCGGGCAGTCCAGGGACAGGCCCTGCCGGACGACCTGGACTAGTCTTCTTCGGAGGGCAGGGTTAGTTCCTCCAGGGCGCCCTGCTTGTTTAGCTGGTGGCGAGTATCCTGGGTTGACGGCTGTTCGCCGCCGAAGTTGATCTTCCATTCCAGATTGGTGCTGGAGTCCGCGTAGGCGAGCGCGTTCTTGATAGTAATCTTGTCCGACTTGTAGAGATTGTAGAGCGACTGGTCGAAGGTCTGCATACCGGTGGTATCGCCCTTCTCCATGATCTCCTTGATCTCGTTGAAATTCCCCTCACGCAATAACTCGGAAATGTAAGGCGTGTTCATCATGATCTCGACCGCGCAGGCCAGTTTGCCCTGCATCCCGGGCACCAGGCGCTGGGAAATAACCGCCTTCAGGTTGAGCGATAAGTCCATCAACAACTGATCGCGCATGTCGGTCGGAAACATGTTCATGATCCGATCCATCGCCTGGTTCGAGTTAACCGCGTGCAGCGTGGTCAGGCACAGGTGACCGGTGTCGGCGAAGTTGATCGCCGCCTTCATGGTCTCGGCATCACGGGCCTCACCGATCATGATGACTTCCGGGGCTTCACGCAGCGCCTCGCGCAGTGCGTTGGCGTAACTGAGCGTATCGATTCCGACTTCACGCTGCGAGACGATAGACTTGCTGTGCCGGAACACGAATTCGATCGGATCCTCTATCGTCAGAATATGTCCGCCGACGGTCTGGTTGCGATGATTCAGCATCGACGCCAGCGTGGTCGACTTGCCCGAACCGGTCGACCCCACCACCAGCACCATGCCGGTCTGGTTCATGACCACTTCTTTCAACACCTGCGGCAGGCCGAGCTCGTCGATGGTCGGAATCTCCCACTTGATGTAGCGGATGACCATCGACACTTCCGAGCGCTGAATGAAAATATTGACGCGGAATCGACCGACGTCGTTGAGCGTGAAACCGAGATTCAGTTCACGGTTGATTTCGAAGTCGCGCACCTGCTCGTCGTTCAGCAGGCTATATGCTAGCTTCATGACCTGGCCGCTCTGAAACGCATTCTTGGCGATCGCCGCAGTGTTACCCTGGGTTTTCATATTGGGCGGCGCGCCGGTAACGAAATACAGGTCGGAAGCCTGTTTCTCGACCATTATTTTCAGGTAGGGTTCAAGTAATTGCGTGGTGGGTTCGCGGGCCATATTGCTGCTCCTGCTAGATCATGCCGCCGGCGACATCGTCATCCGATTCTTCGAGTTCGAAATCGCGATGATCCTCGACCACGCCGGTCTTGCGCGCGGTATCGCTTTCGAGCTTGATGCGCAGGCGAATATCGTTGACCGAATCAGCGTTACGCAGGGCGTCTTCGAAGGTGATTTTCTGCTCTTCATAGAGATCGAACAGCGCCTGGTCGAAGGTTTGCATGCCGGCCTCGCGGGACTTCGCAATCAGCGATTTCATTTCATGCACATCGCCCTTGAATATCAGGTCGGCCATCAGCGGCGTATTCAGCATGACCTCGATTGCCGGCAAGCGGCCAGCACCATCTATTTTGGGAATCAGGCGCTGCGATACCAGCCCCTTCAAATTGAGCGACAGGTCCATCAGCAATTGCTGGCGGCGCTCGTCGGGGAAAAAGTTGATGATACGGTCCAGCGCCTGGTTGGTGCTATTGGCGTGCAGGGTCGTCAGGCACAGGTGCCCGGTTTCGGCAAAAGCGATGGCGTGTTCCATGGCTTCGCGATCCCGGACCTCGCCGATCAGAATGACATCCGGGGCCTGGCGCAGGGTATTCTTGAGCGCGATTTCGTAGGACTCGGTATCGACGCCGACCTCGCGCTGGGTGACCAGGCAGTTGCGGTGGTCGTGCACGAATTCGACCGGATCCTCGATCGTAATTATGTGACCGTGAGAATTGCGATTTCGATAATCCACCATTGAGGCCAGCGAGGTCGACTTACCCGAACCGGTACCGCCGACGAAGATGACCAGGCCGCGCTTGGTCATCGCGATGTCCTGCAAAATAGGCGGCAGGTTCAATTCTTCGAAGCTCGGTATTTCGGAATTGATAATCCGTAGCACCATGCCCGAACTACCGCGTTGCACAAAGGCGTTGACACGAAAGCGCGCCACACCCGGCAATGCGATCGAAAAGTTACATTCCTGTTTTTCCTCGAATTCCGAAACCTGTTTGTCGTTCATGATCGAACGCGCCAGCATCTGGGTATGATTGGGCGACAGGTTTTGCTTGGAAACAGTGGCGACCTTGCCGTCGATCTTCATCGCGGGCGGCGAACCGGTGGTAATAAACAAGTCCGATCCATCCTTGCTCACCATCATGCGGAGCAAGTCATGCATAAAACTGATTGCCTTGTTACGATCCATTAGATTCCCCTGCTACCATTTAATCACTCGCTTACAACGAATCCGGATTTGCCGCTTTACGCTGTGCTTCGTCCTTGGAAACCACGCCCGAAGCAAGCAGGGTTTTAAGGTTTTGATCCAGCGTCTGCATGCCGACATTCTGGCCAGTCTGTATCGCTGAATACATTTGCGCAATCTTGTCCTCACGGATCAGGTTACGAATCGCCGGCGTACCGATCATGATTTCATGCGCGGCGACTCGCCCGCCACCGATCTTTTTCATCAGGGTTTGCGAAATTACCGCTTTCAGCGATTCCGACAGCATCGATCTGACCATCGCTTTCTCGGCTGCCGGGAAGACATCGACGATTCGGTCGATAGTCTTCGCCGCCGAACTGGTGTGCAGGGTGCCGAATACCAGGTGCCCGGTCTCGGCCGCGGACAGTGCCAGGCGAATGGTTTCGAGGTCGCGCATCTCGCCGACCAGGATGGTATCGGGATCTTCCCGCAGCGCTGAACGCAGCGCCTCGTTGAAGCCGAGCGTGTCGCGATGCACTTCGCGCTGGTTGACCAGGCATTTCTTGCTTTCATGCACGAATTCGATCGGGTCCTCGACCGTCAGAATATGGCCGTACTCGGTGTCGTTCTTGTAGTCGACCATGCCGGCGAGCGTGGTCGATTTACCCGAACCGGTAGGACCTGTTACCAGCACGATGCCGCGCGGGTACTCGGAAATTTCCTGGAAAATCTTGGGAGCGCCCAGGTCTTCCAGGCTCAGTATCTTCGACGGAATGGTTCGGAATACGCCGCCGGCGCCGCGGTTGTGGTTAAACGCGTTGACGCGAAAACGTGCCAGGCCGGGAATTTCAAACGAAAAGTCGGTCTCGAGATACTCTTCATAATCCTTGCGCTGCTTGTCACTCATGATGTCATAAATCATGTCGTGAACCTGCTTGTGATCCATTTCCGGGACATTGATGCGACGTATATCACCATCGACTCGAATCATAGGCGGCAATCCAGCAGAAAGGTGCAAGTCAGAAGCGCCCTGCTTGACGCCAAATGCCAGGAGTTGAGCTATATCCATGAAGTTTCCTTAGATCGGTTTACAGGTATTATAGATTTCTTGACGGGTTTTGCTTATCGACCGCTAACAAACTGATTATAATCGGGGCTCGCTATAGCCACGCGTTGACAAAATGACTATAGCAAAACCTATGCAGAATATTGAAAAAAATCTAAATCGCATCCGCGCTCGAATCCTGACTGCCGCCGAGGCCTGTGGCCGTGATCCGGATTCGGTTTTGCTGCTCGCCGTCAGCAAACGCAAACCAGCCGGCGATATACGTCAGGCCTTTGCGCTCGGCCAAAAGCACTTTGGCGAAAACTACCTGCAGGAAGCACAGCAAAAAATGCTGGAGCTTCAGGACCTGGACATTTGCTGGCATTTCATCGGCCACATACAGTCCAACAAGACGCGCGATATAGCCGCCGCCTTCGACTGGGCACACTGCGTCGACCGCATCAAGATCGCGCGACGCCTGAGCGAGCAACGTCCCGCCGACAGGCCGCCGTTGAACGTTTGCATCCAGGTGAATATCGACCACGAGGACACTAAGGCCGGCATCGACCTGGCCGACGTTCCCGAACTGGCCGTGGCCATGCAGTCACTGCCCGGCATCCGTCTGCGCGGCTTGATGACGATCCCGGCACCGCGCGCGGGCTTCGACGAACAGCGTCCCGCCTTCGCGCAACTGGCGGCCGCCCTGGCAGGGCTACAGCGGCAGGGGATCGACTGTGATACCTTGTCGATGGGTATGACACAGGACATGGACGCGGCCATCGCGGAAGGATCTACCCTGGTCAGGATAGGCACCGCGATATTCGGGGAGAGAACTTGAACCAGACAATAGCCTTCATCGGCGCCGGCAACATGGCGACCAGCCTGATCGGCGGGCTGATTGCGAACCAGTACCCGGCCTCGAAAATAATCGCCTGTGATATCGACGCGGATCGACTGCGTCAATTGCAGGAACGCTTCGGTATCGGGACTGCCAGGGATATCGTCGAATGCGCGCGGGCTGCCGACGTAGTAATGCTCGCGGTTAAACCGCAGGTCATGCGCGATGTCTGTAAGCCACTGGCACAGACTGGCGCCGGAGCCGAACCCTTGTTCATCAGCATCGCTGCCGGCGTGCCGATTGACGCGATCGACAGTTGGCTGGGCGGAGGTCGAAGCATCGTTCGCTGCATGCCGAATACACCGGCATTGCTACAACTGGGGGCCACCGGCCTGGCCGCCAACGCGCGCGTGACCGTACAGCAAAAGGTCGCGGCGGAGCAGATCCTGCAGGCGGTCGGTATCGGTATCTGGGTCGAGAAGGAGGATGACCTCGATGCAGTCACCGCGATCTCGGGCAGCGGCCCGGCCTATTTTTTCTACTTTATCGAGCTACTCGAGGCGGCCGGCGTCAAGCTTGGACTCGAACCGCAAACCGCGGCTCGCCTGGCGCGACAAACCGCGCTCGGCGCCGCCAACATGGCGCAGGACGAAGACGTCGTCGAATTGCGCGCCCAGGTAACCTCGAAAAAAGGTACCACGGAACAGGCCATCCTATCGTTCCAGCGAAACCAGTTGTCGCGGCTGGTCGAAGAGGCCACCGCGGCGGCACAAAAACGGGCGCAGGAACTGGCGCGCGAGTTAACCGACGACGAGGTGTAGACGATATGGGCTCAGGCTACCTGCTATCTCCGTTGATGTTGATTATCAATACGCTATTCGATCTCTACATCCTGCTGGTGCTGTTGCGGTTTATGCTGCAAATGTTACGCGCCGATTTTTACAACCCGGTTTCGCAATTCATTGTCAGGTTGACCACGCCACCGCTGCGAATCCTGCGGCGCTTCATCCCCAGCGTCGCCGGCCAGGATACCGCCGCGATCGTGTTGTGCCTGCTGCTGATCTACGCCAAGTTTCTATTGATGCGTGTGCTGTCGATTCCGGCGGTTCATATCGGCGGGGTCATGGCACCGCTCAGCGTTAGTTACGGCGGCCTGATGATTTTTTCGATCGCCGATCTGCTTGCCCTGCTGCTCACCGTGTTCCTGGTCGCGATCATCATCAAGGTCATTCTGAGCTGGGTCAATCCGGGGCACTACAATCCGGTAATCGGGCTGGTCGACAAGCTAGCCGAGCCGGTGATCAGGCCGGTGAGAAAATTCATGCCGCCCATTGGTGGGCTAGACCTGTCGCCCATGTTCGCCATCCTGCTGGTGCTGGTGGCAAAGATGTTGCTCGTGCCGCCGCTCATCTACCTCGGCAATTTCTGACAGGCCGCCTGGAGAAGCGCCCCTGTCGACCGCAGACAACTCAGGATTGCTGCTCGGCCCTGTGTCGCGCCTGGATAAATTCGCTGTGCGAAATATAAAGCAGATCGGCAACCTGGCGAATCAGGTGCTCTTCGTAATGATCCTTCTCCCCGTCGGCGTAAACCATTTCCCACATCATCTCGACGACCCGCACTTTCATCGCGTGCTCGAAGTGCTGGTTTAACAAACGCGTCACGTGCTGAGTCGAAACCAGCCGATCGGCATCCGCTTCGGCTTCCTCCATCAACGCGTCCAGTTCGGCGTTCGACAGTTTGAACTGCTGTTCCAGCAAGTGCCGCAAGCGCGCCTTTTCGGCAGGTTGAACAATGAAGTCCGCGCGCGTTACCTCGACCAGTAAAACCGCGGTCGCAACCCGCAATGCGTGGTCCAGATCAACGGGCTCAGAATCAACCGTCTGGATCGTCAGGAATTTGAGTAGAATTTTTTTCATAGCGATTATTGATTGCAAACACGATCGGTTTATGCAAAATCTATCATTATATTTAATAAATTTTAACTATTATGACGCTTACCGAACTCCGCTACATTGTCGCGGTTTCACAAAAGAACCATTTTGGCAAGGCGGCTCAGGCCTGTTTCGTGAGCCAGCCTACCCTAAGTATCGCGATAAAGAAACTGGAGGAAGAGCTTGGCGTGCGCCTGTTCGAGCGCAGCTCGAAGAACGAAATCCGTATCACGGAAATCGGTCAGCAAATCATCAACCAGGCCTATATTGTGCTGCAGGAAGCGCAGATTCTTACCGAGATTGCACAGCAGGGCAAGGATCCGCTGTCGGGTCAGTTTAAGCTCGGCGTGATCTACACCATCGGTCCCTACCTGTTGCCCAGCCTGATTCCCAAGTTACGCAAAACCGCACCCAACCTGAAGTTGATTATCGAGGAAAATTTCACCGCGAACCTGTTCCAGTCGCTCAAGCAGGGCGCGCTCGACGCGATTGTTATTTCCTACCCCTTCGACGAACCAGGTATCGAAACCGCGCCACTTTACGATGAGCCCTTCATCGTGGCCCTGCCGCGCAATCACGAATGGAAACAGCGCGAACAGATTAGACCCGAAGACCTTGCGTCCCAGGACTTAATGCTGCTGGGTGCCGGGCATTGTTTCCGCGACCAGGTCATCCAGGCTTGCCCGGATTGCATGTCTGGCGACAGCGAACTGACACGCACGCTCGAGGGCGGATCGCTGGAAACCATTCGTCACATGGTGGCGGCCGGCACGGGTATCACGGTCCTGCCGCGCACCAGCATTACGCAAAGCCAGAGAAACGAAGCGCTGATCGACATCAAGCCGTTTACCGAACCTTCCCCGAGTCGCACCGTGGCTATCGCCTGGCGCAAGCACTACCCGCGGAAAGAAGCGATTTTCACGATTCGCGACACCATTCAGACTACCCCGCTGGAAGGCGTCCATATTATCCAGTCTGTCGCGTGATCGAGGAACTGCTGCGACAGGACCGCGAACTCAAGCGCGCCAGGCTTAACAGCGAAACCGCAAAAATTCCGTGGCTGGAGCTGCAACGTTTCTTTGCCGCCGGCAAGGTCATGCGGGTGGCCGCCGAGCTGGACCTGGTGGAGGTCGCCTATGCAATGGAGCAAGACGATGTCGAGCAGGTAAAGGAATGGACGCTGGCCAGTCAGCTCGAGCCAGTCTCCGATAACCAGGCCCGCCAATGGATCGACGGCCAGGCCTCGCTCTGGGCCGTGGTGGTAAAACCATGGGTGCTGGTGCAGGAGCCCCACCAGGGACGGCCGGCCGCAGACGAAGATCTATACTCCAGGGACACAGCGGGGTCTTGAAGTTTGACGTGGTAGCCGGGGCATTGCTTATCTCGCAGGCGATCCTGATCTGAAGCACAAGGCCGCGGTCAGGTCGGTTAACCTGAAAACGGGACCCAAGCCAGACGACAACATCGACCAGTTGCTTGTCGAGGTGCGCACCGTGGGTAAACTGCAACATACCAAAAATCGCCGGCATACGCCGCAGGCAGCTTCACGATCTTCCCGATCGTCGTCAAGCAGGCGCCCATTGCCCTGGCCCATATCGACAGCGCGAACGCCGGGCCCATCAATGTCGGCGATAACCAGTTAAGCCTGCTGAAGACCCTGCGTAACCAGGCGATATTCGCGCTAAAAATCCTGGGTTAGTCCGCATATTGCGCCGCTCGGTATCTGTAGTAGAATTGCGCCCCCTGTTATTGTGAGATCAGGCCTGATGTCCCGAGTTACCGTATACAGCACCGCCAACTGTTCCTTCTGCACGCGCGCCAAGATGATGCTGGAGAAATGGGATATCGATTACGACGAGGTCCGGATCGACGGCGACAACACGGCGATGAAAGAATTCCTCGAGGTCACCAACGGCGCACGCACGGTGCCGCAGATCGTCATCGATGGCCGTCCGATCGGCGGTTTCACCGAGCTTACCGAGCTGCATATGGACGGCGAGCTTGACGAGTTGATGCAGTCCGACTAGGTTTACGCAATGTCGAAGTCTAACAAACCCACTTTCCGCATCCAGTTTCATAATAGCAACAAGATTTATGAACTCTATGCGCATCAGGTCAGCCAGTCGCAAATGGCGGGTTTTATCGAAATCGGCGAAATTATCTTCGGTGAACAGTCAAAACTGTTGATCGATCCCGCCGAAGAAAAGCTCAAGCTCGAGTTTGCCAACGTCAAGCATACCTATATCCCGCATTTCGCCGTGATCCGCATCGACGAGGTCGAGCGCAGCGGCAAGAACCGCATACTCGACAGCGACGGTTCGAGCGTTACCAGCTTCCCGGGGCAGACCATCATCCCGCAGAAATCCTGAGCGGGCTACCGCCGCCGGCAGCCATGCAAATTTCCGCCGTCATCCCCAGTCACAATCGCCGTCATACGCTGGAACGCGCTTTGAGATCAGTGTTCGAGCAGAGCTCGGCGGTAGAAGAAGTCATCCTGGTCGACGACGGTTCGACCGACGGCAGCGCCGAAATGGTGGCGTGTGAGTTTGCCGAAGTAAAAATTATTCAGCAACCGAATCTCGGCGTCAGCGCGGCACGCAACCGGGGCATCGAGACGGCTCGCCACGACTGGATAGCGCTGCTGGATTCGGACGACAGCTGGCTAGCGCACAAGATCGAGAAAATTCGGCTGGCGCAGCGTCAGCAACCCGGCTTCGTACTGTACCATTCCGATGAAATCTGGATGCGGCGCGGGGTGCGCGTCAATCCGATGAGAAAGCATCGCAAACAGGGTGGCTGGATTTTCGAACAATGCCTGCCGTTGTGCGCAATTTCGCCCTCCGCCGCGGTGATCAGAAAATCCGTGCTGCAGGAACTGGGCATGTTCGACCCGGGCCTGCCCGCCTGCGAGGATTACGACCTGTGGCTGCGATTATGTCATCGCTTTCCGGTTCACTACCTGGAGGAAGCGCTGATCGTCAAGTACGGCGGCCATGACGATCAATTGTCGCGCCGACACCCGGCGATGGATCAGTTCCGCGCGCGCTCGCTGCATCGACTGCTTCGCGAAGCCAACCTGGCTGACTCACAGCAGGAGGCCGCGCGCGAAGTGCTAATGGCCAAACTCGATATCCTGCTCAAGGGCGCCAACCGGCATGGTAACCAGGCGCTGATCGACGAGTTTGCCCCATTGCGTGAATACTGGCGCGGACCGGCGCAGCGGAAGGCGTCGTGCTGATCTGGGTGTGTGCGCTGCACTGTGAAGCCAAACCGGTAATCGACTATTACCGCCTGAAAAAATCGCATGATGAACGCGCATTCGACATTTACCGCGGCGATGACATGGTTTGTGTCATCAGCGGTATCGGCAAGGTAGCGAGCGCCGCGGCCTGCGCCTGGGTTGCGGCCCGCTTCGACGGCGAGGCCGCGCTGGCCTGGATAAACCTGGGTGTCGCCGGTGCCGCCGAACACGAGGTCGGCAAACTGTTCGTGCTGAACAAGATTGTCGATGCGGACAGCGGCCAGAGCTATTATCCGGTACCGACGACAAGGTCACCGGCAAGCAGTGCCTGCCTGACGCTGAGCCTGCCCAGCGACGATTACCGCGAAGACAGCCTGTTCGACATGGAGGCGAGCGGCTTTATCTACAGCGCCTTGCGCTTCAGCAGCGCGGAACTCACGCAAAGCCTGAAAATTGTCAGCGATAACCGGCGTCAGCAAACCGGCAAGAACCGTCAGCGCGTGAGCGAGCTGGTGCAGCAAAGCATCGAATCGATCGACCGACAGGCCACGGGATTACACTCGCTGAAACAGGAAATCGCGGCGCTGGATATCTCCTCCGAATCCTGGCAGCAGCTACTCGCGCTAGCGCATTTCTCACAAACCCAGCGCAATCGGCTGAGGGTGCTCTGGCGCTACCTGGGTAATCGCGACTTCAGCGCCGAATCGCTATTGCAGCGCCTGGCAGCGCAGAACTCGGCTAACGCCATCATCGAGACGCTGGAACAAATCAGCTTTCGCGACAGCGAGAATCTTTAGGCATGGTGAGCTGCGTTTACATTGAGTCGTCGGTACGCGAACATCCGCGGGCGCTGCAGCTGCTTGAACGCCTGCACAAACTTCCGCTCGTTGAAATCGATCACTACGGCGAGGTTTTCAACCCGCGCGCGCAAAATTTCCGCCTGCAGAAAAAGAATCCGGCCATCATCATCGCCCACAAGACCAAGGGCCAGGTACTGGCGGCACCCGAGGGTTACGGACTCGGCGGCGAGCATAATTATTACTTCTCCCATATGCTTAACTGCCTCTACGATTGCCGCTATTGCTTTTTACAAGGGATGTACCAATCGGCGCACCAGGTGCTGTTCGTCAACTACGAGGATTTTGGCGATCAAATCAGGCAAACCGCGGCAAGACACCCGGGTA
>Ga0316201_10000348_pt1 | contig 25290 bp, 22 predicted proteins | sample CS6wburrow_MG_FD_204516 | JGI IMG/M metagenome (GOLD analysis project Ga0316201, IMG submission 204516) | Coastal sediment microbial communities from Delaware Bay, Delaware, United States - CS-6 worm burrow | ecosystem: Environmental > Aquatic > Marine > Coastal > Sediment | place: USA... | reverse complement strand
GGTATTGCCTGAATAGGAAGAACAAATTACAAGTGTATTTTCATTTACCCAATTTGGCAGTGAATAATTCCTAATTACACAAAAAGGAATCTTTAACTCATTGTGAATTAATGTTCTAACTACATCTCCACCAATGGCAGACCCACCCATTCCTGCGACGACTATATTCCTACATTTGGAATAATTATTTTTCAAGTTTATTTGTTCACCAATTTCAATAGCTTCTTTAATTTGGTCGGTAAAATTATATATTGCTCCAAACATATCCAGTGAATCAAATTGTGATTTATTCATATTACTTTTTCCTTTTCCAAACAAATTCAGTTAATTGTTCTAATTGTTTTCTTTTTTCTAGGGGAATTATCAAAAGATTTTTTTGAGCAGCTTCTGTATACTCTTTTGCTATTTTCTCAGCGGATTCTAAAACACCATTATCGATAAAATATTTTTGTAATTTTTCTAAAGATTTCTGAATATCGCATTCTTGGATTTCGTTCCATTTTTGTTTCCACTCATTAGAATCTTTTTGGCGTGCTAACACAGTTAAAATAGTCTGTTTTCCTGCAATTAGGTCGCTTCCTAAACTTTTCCCCATTGATTTTGTATCACTAAATATTTCTAAAATATCGTCTTGAATTTGAAATGCTATCCCTAAGTTTAATCCATAAGAACGTAATTCATTTATTGTTTTATCAGGTTGATCGCCGAGTATGCCACCCAATTCAGCACAGAATCCAATTAGCCAGCCAGTTTTCTTTTTAATCATCGTCAAATACTGGTCTAATATGATCTCGTGATTATGCTCAAACTCCTTATCATATGCCTGCCCTTCACAAACGAATAAAGTAGCTTTATTAAAAGCGTGGACTGCTTTTAAAGGATTAACCTTAACTTTAGTAATTAATATTTGTGCAATTGCATAAATACCATCACCGGCAAGTATGGCTGTTGATTCATCCCATTTTTTGTGTACGGTTTCCTTGCCATGTCTGAGATTATCTTGATCCATGATATCGTCATGTACAAGTGTAAAATTGTGTAATAACTCTACGGCAAGTCCTGCGTTCAGGCGATCCTCTTTGCCAACTCCATATACCTTACCAACTAGATTTACAATAATTGGGCGAAGCCTTTTTCCACTACCTTCCATAATATAGCGGATTGGATCATAAATGTACTTTGGCTCGGAATCTAACGGGAAATTGCGAAGTTTATCATTGAATTCAACCCGCAGATGCTCTATGTGATCTATAAAAGAATCAGTGACCAACTTCTATCTCCAGTTTTCCAATAGTTAACAATTTAGTTAATACCAAATCTTTTATTTCCTCCATACGTTTCTGTGTGTTCGCTTCAAATCTGCAAACTATTACAGGCTGTGTATTTGATGACCGCACTAAACCCCAACCATCTCCGAATTTAATTCTTACACCATCGACGGTGGAGCACTCAAAATTAGCGATAAAATATTCTTCCGCTTCTTTAGCGATTCGAAATTTCTCCTCATCAGATACGCAAGCCATACGCATTTCAGGTGTGGAATAATATTTGGGTAAAATTGACTTTAGTTCTGATAGTGTTTTATCTGTCCTTGATAATAATTGTATAAGACGCGCTGCAACATAAAGAGCATCATCAAATCCAAAGAAATCATCAGCAAAGAAAATGTGGCCACTCATTTCACCACCGAATTTGCAGTTCAATTCAGCCATTCTTTGCTTAATTAGTGAATGTCCCGTTTTCCACATCACTGGTGTACCACCGTATTTTACTATCATTTCTTCTAATGCTTGTGAGCACTTAACATCAAACAGGATTTCATCTCCTTTTTCTACGATTTCGGGTAAAAATAATGCCATTAATTGATCTGCCCAAATAATTTCACCTGTTTCATCAACAACTCCAATGCGGTCGGCATCACCGTCAAAAGCGATTCCCGCATCATATTTGCCCGTTTTCATTAATGTTATCAGATCTGCTAAATTTTCTTTCACAGTTGGGTCAGGATGATGATTTGGAAAATTCCCATCAACATCACAAAATAATTCCTCTAGTTCAATACCTAATAATTTGAATATTTCAGGACCGTTTACACAGGCAGCTGCATTACCACAATCCATAACGACTTTCATCGGTTTCTCAATTTTGATTTTCTCAAGGATCATAGCTTTATAATCTGGTAAAATATTATATTCAGAATATTTTCCGCTTCCACTGACAAAATCTTCTTGCTCAATAATGTTGCGAATTTCTTGGATCGCCTTACCGTAAACCGCTTTTTTAAACAATGACATTTTGAAACCGTTAAATTCCGGAGGATTATGACTGCCTGTTATCTGAACAGCACCATCTATATCTAATTTAAACATGCTGTAATAATTCACAGGTGAAGGTAAAATGCCAATATCTACTACATCGAGACCAGTTGCTAATAACCCTTTCTTAAAGCTTTGTTTTAGGTCTGGTGTTGTCAGTCTAACATCTCCACTCAAAGCAACTTTTTTTGCTCCCTGCCTTGAAACATAAGTACCATATCCTTTCCCTAATAGTTCTACTATATCAGAAGGAAAATCTTTTTTTACTTCACCACGTATATCGTATTCTCTAAAAATATATTTATTAATGTTCATTGTGTCTTTATCCAATTATTTATATTATCAAAATTAAGGTATTTCGATGATTTAACGAATTGTTGATTCTGTTTATTAGATTGAATTATCACCAATAATTTTTCTCAAATTCCCTTCAAATTTATTAATTAATTTTTCTGCTTCTAATTTGGTACAAGATTTATTTACCATGATTAATGCAGTTTTCACCGATCCTCCTGATTCTATCAAGGCTTTACCTGCTTCGTTGTAATTAAGAGTAGTTAATTTTTCAATAATTCTTGTACCGCGGTCACGCAATTTCTCATTTACCACCTGCAGGTCGACCATGAGATTCCCATACACTTTACCCATTTTAACCATTGTTGTGGTGGATATCATATTAAGTATCAATTTTGTGGCAGTACCAGCTTTCATTCGTGTTGACCCCGTAATTATCTCAGGACCTAATTCCACGGAAATAACCACATCATAATTTTCTAAATCTATAGGATTAGGATTACATATTAAAAAAACGGTACAACAACCGATTTGTTTAGCATATTTCAATCCTGCAATTACATATGGAGTTATGCTACTACTGGCGATACCTATTAGAATATCACCCATTTTTATACCAATTTCATTTAAATCGGTAATTGAGTCATTCGGTTTATCTTCGGCCGATTCGATCGATCTGAAGACTGCTTCAGGACCTCCGGCAATCACTCCTGTAAACCATTCTCGTGGTGCTGAAAAAGTAGGTGGTATTTCCGAAGCATCAAGAATACCTAATCTACCGCTTGTGCCGGCGCCAATATAAATAATACGATTACCGTTTTTGATAGCAGTAACTGCAAATTCAACAACTTTTTCGATTTCAGGTATTGCTTTTTGGACGGCAGATGAAAGTAAACTATCTTCTTTATTTATGAGATTGAGTATCTCTAAAGTTGATAATGTATCTAAATCCATAGAATTTGGATTTTGTTTTTCTGTTACTAAATCACTGGGCTTAATATTCACGTTTAACTTTCCATGTTACGACGAATCGGTTTACCGAATATCATTAATACACCTAAAGCTAGTATACTACCAAGGATAAGCGAAAACCACAGATTACCACCATAACCAATTACAAGATAACCCACTATCAGTGCAATTATTCCAACGGTTAAAGCATAAGGAAGTTGCGTTCTTACATGGTCTATGTGATCGGCCCCTGAAGCAGTTGATGACAATATTGTGGTATCTGAAATCGGTGAACAATGGTCGCCCAAAACTGACCCGGAGAGAATTGCTGCAAAAGTGCTTACAAAAATTGGTGAAGCAACTATTTCATCTGGAGTTCCCTGTAATAGTTGCATAGCCATGGGCATTACAATTGGAACTAAAATTGACATGGTTGCCCAAGAGGAACCGGTTGAAAAACTTATTGCTGCTGCTGTTAAAAATATTACAGCCGGCAAAATTTGCGGTGTGAGAAAATTCGATGAAATATCAACTAAGAATTGTGCTGTTCCTAAATCTTCCGATACCTTACCAAGTGTCCAAGCTAAAACTAAAACTGCACAGCCAAGCAACATTGATTTTGCACCATTAAGCCATGCCTGCATAACTTTTTGAAGCGACATCAATCTTTTGCTGACTGTTATTATTATTGCAATTACCCCCGCTGAGTAAGATCCCCACATTAAAGCAGCGTAAGAATCAGCTCCGCCAATAATATTTCGAATTGAAGGAGCCATTCCTGCTTCCAGTGCCCGCTTTCCTGTAATAAACAATCCCAACATAGCAATTGCTATAACTGCAATTATTGGGACCATTGCATTTGTCCAATGGGTCGAATGTCCATATTCGTCTTTGGATTCAATTTGAGAAGTATCCGTCATTGGGTTGGCCCCCGGCTGCATTACTGCGCCGGTTAGAACGGTTCGCCTTTCAGCTTTATACATAGGACCAAATTCTCGCCTGGATATTGTATTAATTAGAATAAATACAAGTGTTAATATGCAATAAAAGGAATATGGTACGCTTCTAAGAAATGTTATGTAAGGATTTTCGGCCACGCCAAATTGTTCGTAGGGTCCATTTAATAGACTCATTTGAAATATAGACCAAGTACTAATTACCGCTAAACTAGCGACTGGTGCAGCTGTTGAATCTACTAAATATGATAATTTCTCACGAGAGATGCGGAGTTTATCAGTTAGAGGACGCATCATATTGCCAACTAATAATGTATTAGCATAATCATCAAAAAATATAATAATTCCCATAAAAACGGTTGTAATTTGTCCTTGTCGTCGAGTTTTTGCTCGGTGTATTGCAATATCAACAATACCACGCATACCACCATTTGCTGATATAACACCAATCATGCCACCAAACCCTAATGTAAATAATATTATTGCGGCATGACTTGTATTGGCTAATGAGCCAACTAAATAGGTATCAAGTGTTGTTAGGAAACCTTCAATTAAATTTGCTTTTAAAATGGTAACACCAATCCATATCCCAGCGAATAATGAAATCAAAGTCTCTCTGGTAACCAACGCTAAAATTATCGCTGCTAAGGGTGGTAAAACTGATAGCCAATTGGGATCACTTTTTACTCCATTTTGTTCAGCTACTAAGATTCCGCAGGAAAAGAAAATTATTAAGGAATATTTTATTCGAGTTGACATATAATCATTAAAGTTAGAGGAGTTATCAATATTATTGCAATTTATTATAACGTAAAAATATCATGTTTATCACTTAAATTTGTAAACTAATTTTTAGAAATATATATTAAACTATTAATTATCAATGAAGAAACTTGATATATACTTGCTGCGGCAATTTGTAACAATTCTGACATTTGCAATCTTAGGATTTGTCATTGTTTTTGTAATTGTTGATTTGATCGAAAATATTGACAAATTCATAGATAATTCAGTACAGTTAAAAATTGTATTTCTATTTTATTTCTATACATTGCCGTGGTTCTTTAGTATCGGTTTACCGATGGCAACGCTAATAGCAACAGTTTTCAGCATTGGATTATTGGCAAAACGGAATGAATGGACAGCCATGAAATCTTCAGGAATAAGCCTGTATAGAATTGCCATCCCATTATTATTGGCAGGAGTTGTAATAAGTTTTATATCATTTGAGCTTGATAATAATTTTGTGACTAAAGGTAATGAAAAAGTAACTGAGATCGAACAAAAATATATGCGGCATAAGGCTCGCAGAAATACATTTCGTACAAATAAAATTTTACATGATGTCCTTCTTCAAAAACATGAAATAACGCATATATCTCTTGGAAAATATTCTATCAATGGAATGGAAGCTGATAATGCAACAATACTAGCATTAGAAAATGAATTTCTTACCAAAAGAATCGATGCTCGAAAAATGTTTTGGAATGATTCTCTCATGCTTTGGAATATTAGCGGTTACTCAATCCGTGAATTCGATGAAATAGGTAAAGAAGTTGATGTTATCATTTCTGCAAAAGATACTCTAATTAATGCAAATTTCATTCCTGACGATATCACCAAACAATTCAAATCACCCGATGAGATGAATTATAGTGAGCTTACAGAACGGATATTATTATTGAAAGAAAACGGTGTAAAAACAGTGAGATGGGAAGTTGCTCGTTACAATAAAATATCTTTTGCATTCACAAGTTTGATTGTTATCCTATTTGGATTACCCTTATCAGTCTTTAAACAGAAAGGTGGTTTGGCATTTGCTGCCGGTATGAGTGTCTTTGTCATCTTTTCATATTACGCATTTATAAAATTCGGACAATCCTTAGGATATAAAGAAGTCCTCGATCCATTTATTTCTGCATGGATTGGTAACGTAATTTTTGCTATTGGAGGGTTTATATTATTATTTTCTGTCAGAAAATGATAATATTATTAAAATATTGCGTGTCTTAGGAACAATATTCAATTGTATGATTTTAATTACAGTAATTTCAATATACAATGAAAGATTTATAAAAAGGAGATATCATGAAAAATATTACTATTATCAGTTTAATAGTTCTTATGGCTTTGGGGGCAATGAGTTGTGCCTCATGGACAGGAAAAGAAAAAGGTGTAGTTATTGGTGCTACTACTGGTGGAGTAGTTGGTGGAATAATTGGTCAAAAATCCGGTAATACAGCTTTAGGTGCGATTATAGGTGCTACTGTAGGTGGAGCAGCTGGAATATGGATTGGTAACTATATGGATAAACAAGCTGAAGATCTTGAAAAAGTGCTTGGTAAAGATGCTTCAATTGAACGCGTTGGTGAAGGAATTAAAGTGACATTTGGCTCTGGGATATTATTTGATTTTAATAAATCAGATCTTCGTAAGGAAAGTAAAAATAGCTTAGCGAAATTCGCCAAAACTGTAAATAAATATCAAGATACTAACATATTCCTCGAAGGACACACTGATAATAAAGGTTCAGAAGAATACAATCAAAAACTATCAGAAAAACGAGCAAAAGCAGTCTCTGATTACATACAGAGTTTAAATGTTGATAAAATCAGACTAACTGAATTTGGTTACGGTAAGACTCAGGCAATTGCAGACAATGATACAGAAGAAGGGCGACAACTTAATCGTCGAGTAGAAATAGCAATATTTGCAAATGAAAATCTTAAGAAAAAGGCTGAAGAGGCTAACACTAAAACTACAAATTAGAATATAGGTTGTATTTATATAAAAAAGCCACCAAATAGGTAGCTTTTTATTTTAATAGATATTATTATTTAATACCGATAATGATCCGGCTTATATGGTCCACCTTTGGGTATTCCAATATATTCTGCCTGCTCGTCGGATAATTCAGTTAGAGTAACGCCTAATTTATCGAGATGGAGTCTGGCAACTTCTTCATCAAGGATTTTCGGCAACATATAAACGCCTATTTCAGGTCTATCCTTAGCAAGCGCAATTTGCGCTAATACTTGATTGGAGAATGAATTTGACATCACAAAACTCGGATGACCTGTAGCACAACCTAAGTTTACTAATCTTCCTTCTGCTAACATGAATATTTGATGACCATCAGGGAAAGTATATCTATCAACTTGTGGTTTGATATTTTCACGGTCAATATCTTTAGCATCATTTAATGGATCGACCTGTATTTCATTATCAAAATGACCAATATTACAAACAATAGCTTGATCCTTCATTTTACGCATATGCTCAACCGTTATCACGTCACGGTTTCCAGTTGCAGTCACGTAAATATTAGCTTCCTGTAGAGCTTTTTCGGTGGTAACCACTTCAAATCCTTCCATTGCAGCCTGCAATGCGCAAATTGGGTCGATTTCAGTAACTAATACACGAGCACCATATCCCCGCATAGATTGCGCACAGCCACGACCTACGTCGCCAAAACCACAGACCAATACTGTTTTACCGGCTATCATCACATCCATAGCCCGCTTCAAGCCATCGGCAAGTGATTCACGACAACCATAAATATTATCAAATTTTGATTTTGTTACTGAATCATTCACGTTATAGGCAGGGAATAATAATTTATTTTCTTTAGCCATCTGCTGTAAACGGTGAACACCTGTTGTAGTCTCTTCGGAAACACCGATGATTTCTTTTACAACATTATGCCAATGCATTGGATCTTTACTGTGTACCTCACGCAGCAATTTTTCAACAACCTGTTCTTCACGAACTTTAGTAGTTATTTCCGGCAACGAACCCGTTTTTTGATAAATTTCTTCTAACTCATATCCTTTATGAATCATTAATGTGGCATCGCCACCGTCATCTACAATTAATTGAGGACCTTGGTTGCCAGTAAAAGTAAGCGCTTGAAGCGTGCTCCACCAATATTCTTTTAATGTTTCGCCTTTCCATGCGAAAACCGGCGTTCCAGTTTCTGCGATTGCAGCAGCAGCATGATCTTGAGTGGAAAATATATTGCAGCTTGCCCATCTCACATCGGCTCCTAATTCTTTCAATGTTTCAATCAAAACTGCCGTTTCAATTGTCATGTGCAACGAACCTGTGATCCGAAAATCTTTTAATGATTTTTCCTTTCCATATTTTTCGCGGATTGCCATTAATCCGGGCATTTCTTTTTCCGCAATAGCGATGGCTTTCCGCCCTGCTTCTGCCAACGAAATGTCGGCAACTTTATTTGGTAATTTTTCTACAATCGAAGTCATATCTTTCCTTACTTTCTCAGATAAATTTTTTGCAATATTTTCGTTTAGATTTCCTGTTAATGGTTGTGCTGATATAAATCTTATCGATTATAAATAAGTCTTTAATCTTTCAACCATATCGATATTTTCCCAAGTAAACAGTTTATTGTCACGACCAAAATGACCATAAGCCGCAGTTTGGCGATAACGTGGTTTCTTAAGATCAAGATGAGCTATAATTTCAGCCGGTTTTAATGGAAATACTTCTTTGACGATTTCTGTCAATTTTTCGTCGCTAACTTTGCCGGTGCCAAATGATTTTGCATATACCGATATTGGTTCAGCAACTCCGATACTATATGATAATTGAATTTCGCATTTATCGGCCAAATCTGCAGCAACAACATTCTTAGCAATATAACGTGCCATATAAGTGGCAGATCTATCAACCTTAGAAGGGTCTTTGCCTGAAAAAGCCCCACCACCGTGTGGTGCATACCCACCATATGTATCTACAATAATTTTACGACCGGTTAAGCCGGTATCAGCTTCCGGCCCCCCCATAACAAAGCGTCCTGTACCGTTGACTATAAATGAATCATCATATTTTACATTACTCGCTTCCAAAACCGGTTTTATAATATTTTTAATAACCTCTTTTTGGACAAACTCAAGCTCTTTTGCTTCACTGCCAAACTTATCAAGCATATGATTATGTTGAGTTGCTATAACTACTTTTTTTACTGATTGTGGCATTCCATCTACATATTCAACAGTCACCTGAGATTTACCATCAGGTCCCAACCAAGCCATATTGCCGTTCTTGCGCTCAATTGCCAATTTTTCTGTCAGACGCTGGGCTAATTGAATTGGTAACGGCATTAACTCCGGAGTTTCTTTACACGCGAATCCGAACATCATCCCCTGGTCGCCTGCACCCTGCTCTCTTCCCTCAGCAGTATCAACTCCTTGAGCAATATCAGGGCTTTGCTTATGCAATTTTGAAGTAACCATAACTGATTCATCATCCATACCGTAAGCAAGATTTGTGTAACCAATTTCGTGCAAAGTTTCTTTAACTATTTTTTCAACTTCCGCAAATCCTTTAGTATTTACCTCACCGCTAACAATAACCAAACCATTAGTTGCCATTGTTTCACACGCTACACGCGATTCACTATCTTGCTCTAATAAATTATCTAATATTGCATCAGAAATTGCATCACAGACCTTATCAGGGTGACCTTCCGTAACAGATTCAGATGTAAATAAATATCGACTCATAAAATCTCCAGTAAAATTAAATTAACAAACGTGAAAGTTACAAAAATAGACAATACGGAGCATCCATTTAAATTGAGTGATCAGCAGATATCGCTACCATCTTTGGCAGCAATCTTACTGAACATTTGTTTATTAGAAATACGTGAATTTTCTAATATAATGCTATCTTCAATCTTAGAATTGGTAATTGCACAATTGTTCATTATAGTCACATATGGACCAATTATCGAATTTTTGATTTGACAATTTTCACCTATAAATACCGGTTCAATTATTTTTGAAGTTGGAAATTCATTGTGATTAGAAATTAACAACTTACGATTTGAGTATAAGATTGCTTCAGGCACACCAACATCTAAATAATTTGGTGTCGGGAATACCCTAAAACTTTCTCCTTGTTTTACCATTATTTGCAAAGCATCTGTAATTTGGTATTCATTATTAGTTCTAATATCACGTTTAATTAATTCCTTAATAGCTGATTTTAATTCCCCTTCATTATTAAAATAATATAATCCGCTAATAGCTAAATTGCTCGGTGGATTGGGATGTTTTTCGTAAAAATTCACAACTTCTTCATCTTTTAATTCAACTACACCAAAACGCGAGGGATCATCAACTTCAATTACGCCGATCACATTATCAGTTGATGAATAAAATTCATCATAATCCACATTAAATATTGTATCACCAAGTTGAACTAAAACAGGTTCAAAGGTATTTGCTAAACCGATCAAAACAGCATGGCCTAGCCCTAATCGTTCCTTTTGCTCGATGAATGAAAATTTGCCATCATATTTTTTCATATGATCGATTACTTGCTCTTTTAAATGTCCCACTATAAAAACTATCTCATTAATACCCGAATTAAATAGTGGTTCCAAAATAAAATCTAACGCAGGTTTTCCTGCTATTGGTAAAAGGGTTTTTTGATACCGCTTGGTATGCGGCATTAATCGGGTACCGTAGCCGGCTACAGGAATGATTGCTTTCATAATATACTAATTTTTAGTGATGACTGTTTTGTTTACTCTTTATTTTCTTAACTCGAGTAATCATTTTTGCGACAGCAAGGTCTATAGATTTTGTGATGTTATCGGTTGATTCTTTTACATTGAGCTTATGGCTTGGAATAGATAAATTTAATTCAGTAACATATTGATTGTTTTCATGCATCAATAAAATTTGACATTGTGTTATTCTTTCATATACTTTAGAGATTTTCTGAACTTCGCTAATAGCGTAGTTCTTTAAGTTATCAGGTGCTGTAAAATGACGTGATGTAAATTCAATGATCAATTTAAACTCCTTATTATTTCAGTTACTTTATTATGTTGTATTTAATTATCTCCATGCGGATGAGCTTTTCGATATATCTTTTTTATCCTTTCCGGTTGAATGTGGGTATAAATTTGTGTGGATGACAAACTACTATGTCCTAATAAATCTTTAATTGCACGCAAGTCTGCGCCGCGGTCTAATAGATGGGTTGCGAATGAGTGGCGTAATGTGTGGGGGCCTAGATGTTCCCCTTCTGTTACCAATCGTAAATACATATTTACGCTACGTTGAACTGTCCTTTGTGATATGCGCTCACCTTTTGAATTTACAAATACTGGATCGCCTGTGTCAGCAGTTTTTAATGATCTGCCGGTTTTTTTTAGATAATTTTCAATTGCAGTTAAAGCTTTATTGCCAAATGGAATCAATCGTTCTTTATTCCCCTTTCCAATTACTTTAATCAGCTGATTATCAAAAATAAAATTTTTAAAATAAAGATTTACTAACTCACCGAGTCTAATTCCGGTACTATAAAATAACTCTAATATTGCTCGATCTCGCAGTCCTGCGACTGTACTTGGCGGAGGTGCTTCCATTAACTTTGTGATGATTTTTTCATCAATATAATTTGGTAATCTTGTGGGAGTTTTAGGAGTTTTGACATATGATGCCGGATTACGATTAACTACTTCCACTTTTATTAAATATTTATAAAATGATTTAATTGAGGCCAATCTTCTACCAACCGTATTAGAAGATAGACCCTGCTCAAATTCTTTACCAAGAAAATGCCTGATTGCCTGTTTGTCTAAACTTTGAACTGATAATTCAGAAGTCCCGGTATATTCAATGAGAAAGTCGTTAAATCTATTTAAATCGTGGATATATGAAATACAAGTGTATTTCGAACATCCTCTTTCTTTTTCTAAATAGGATCCAAAGTCATTAATATATTTATTCAAGTTGTCAGACATTTAAAGAGTCAATTTTTCTGATAATATCAAGTATGTCATTTGGCAGATCACATGCAAAGTTCATCTCCTCCCCACTTCTAGGATGTATAAATGATATTTTTTGTGCATGCAAAATATGCCTTTTTACACTTTTGAATAACAAATCAATTTTTTTTGTTACTTCAGGTATGTATCCTTTTGCACGGGACAATCCCCCACCGTATTTTTCATCTCCAATAATTGGATTCCCATTAAATGCAGAGTGGACTCTAATTTGATGTGTGCGTCCTGTTTTCGGAAAGAAACCAACTTGACTAAAATATTGAGTTTCTTTTATTATATTATAATCAGTTTGAGATTCTTTTCCATGGACATTTACTGCGAATGACGTCGGATCGTTTCGTTTTCTTCCTATTGGTTGATCTATCATACCCTCGCTTATTTGCCACTTGCCCCACGTAATACCATAATACTCTTTTTTTACAATCCTATTTGAGAACTGTTCCGCTAATTTCATATGGGCAAAATTATTTTTCGCAATAATGATAATACCGGATGTATCCTGATCTAATCTATGAACAATGCCAGGGCGTATAGGCCCATTAACATCTGATAGTTTTGAGAAATGAAATGCTAAAGCGTTCGCAAGCGTTCCATCTATATTGCCGATTCCTGGATGCACTATCATTCCGGCAGGTTTATTTATGACAATTATTTCATCATCTTCAAAAATAATATTGATTGGTATATCTTGAGGTTCAGCAATTTTAACAGTGCCATCAATTTCCGGTAATTCTATTTGTATTATATCTTTTTGATTAACGATATAATTAAGTGGTTGAATTTCACGGTTAACTGAAACATGACCATTTTTTATATATTTCTGTAACTGGGTGCGAGAGAGGTCATCGATATTGTCCGCTAAATATTTATCGAGGCGAACCCCTGAAGTATTAACGATTAATATATCGTTTTTCAAATGACTGTTTTTGTGACCTGTTTTTTTGGTTGTAAGAAAAAAGAATAAATTATGTATAAAAACATACCTACAGTTACGGCTGAATCTGCAACATTAAAAATATACCAATGATGTCCCCAAAATACAAAATCGAACATATCGACAACTTCTTTAAACAGGAAGCGGTCAATAAAATTACCAATCGCTCCCCCGATTATTAATGCTAATGAAATTCGCATAATAAGTGACTCATTACGTTCTTTCCATAAAAAGGCAATAAGAATTAATGTCAATAGAAATGAAGCAATTGTAAATATATAAATGCCCCGGGGGAAATTTATTCCAAATGCCATTCCATCATTTGTAACATAGGTCAAATGGAAAAAATTATTAATTACGGGAATTGAGTCGTGCAACTCCATCGTGGAGCGTACCATTATTTTTGAGATCTGATCAAGAATTACTATTATTAAGCTAATAGCTAAAACTATCATAACAGACCTATTTTTTCCTTTTCTTTGCATTCAACGCACATTGTTGCAATTGGTACAGCTATAAGCCGGGCCTCCGGAATTAATGGACAGGTTGCACATAAATTTTTAGGTTCCTCTGCACACTGCTTACAAATTCCGTAAGTACCATTGTCAATTCGTTTTAAGGCACTTACTAAGTTCTGGTAATAGCTATTTTCACGAACAAGAAATTGAAAATTCTTCTCCTTTTCATGAGAATCAGTTCCCGCGTCTGCCATATGTACCCCATATATTGAATCAGGAACGTTGCTTTCACTCGCCTTACCACTCTCAATAACGCCTTCCCGCATTTCATCCATATCTTTATGTACGGTTTCTATTTCTTTTTGGATCAATTTTCTAAATTTATTTAGTGTAGATTTGTTATATTTTTTTGGATTTGCCATATTTACCTCTCAGTCTGTTCTGATCCGGGAAATACCCAGATTTATTTTTTCACCATGAATTTTTATTGTTTCCGAAAATTCGACTTCCGAACCTTTTGGCTCGATTGCAACTGTTAATGTTTCATTATAAAAATAATCCTTATATGCATTCAATGCTTTACCGATTTCGCCATCCAATTTGCCATATACTTTTATTCTATCTTCAACGGCAAAATCTGCATTTTTTCTCATGATTTGTACTTGACGTATCAAATCTCTAACCAGTCCTTCTTGAATAAGCGCATCATTTAATACGGTGGATAATGCAACTGTAAATCCCTCATCCTGTGTAGCAATTAATCCCTCCAAAGAAGATGTGTCAATCAGTAAATGCTCTTGTTTTAATGTGATATTACTTGAATCGGTAATTAATACAACTTCCCCATTGACTGATAACTGATTCATAATATCGTTTACATTCATTTCCCCAAGCGTTTTTCGAATTAAAGGAATGACGTTGCCAAAATTTTTTCCTAAAATTGCGAGATTTGGTTTTATATCGTAAGTTATTAATTCTTTTGAATTAGTCGCGCGTTTAATCTCTTTTACATTTAACTCATCTAATATAACAGATTTATTGCTAATTATAAACTCAGACAATTTATCATCATTTACGACATAAAACAAACTTTGTAGTGGTTGTCGTATTTTCAAATCAACTTTATTGCGGGCAGAACGTCCCAATTCTACGATCTTTTTAAGTGCGTCTACTTGTGCAACTAGGTCATCATTAATATATTTTGAATCCACCTGAGGATAATCACATAAATGAATGCTCTCGAGTGCTGACTTGTCAATATTAACCACTAAATTTTTATATATTTCTTCGGTAATGAACGGCATAATTGGCGCCAACAGTTTTGACAAAGTCAATAATACTTCATATAACGTATGATAGGCAGCTTGCTTATCAGAATCATCCTCACTTTTCCAGAAACGGCGTCTATTCCTACGGATGTACCAATTGGATAAATCTTCAATAAATATCGTGACTTTGCACATTGATTTATCTAATCGATACAAATCAAATGATGAATGCATATCTTGGATCAATTTATGCAATTTTGCCATTATCCAACGATCCATAATTGTCAGGTCGCTATTTTGAATTTTGGATTTAAGAGGATTAAATCCATCGACTGCGGCGTATGTAGCAAAAAACGAATAAGAATTCCAAAGCGTAATGACTTTTTTCCTTACTTCATTTGCAGCTTCATAACCGAAATTGAGATTACTTTCAACGTTATGATCTATAAACAACCAACGCATTACATCAACGCCCATTTCATCTGCCGCATCATTAAACCAGATGGCATTGCCAGCCGATTTATGCATCTCTTTTCCTTGTGAATCTCTTACCAGAGCATGACCTAACAAAGTTTTAAACGGAGCTTTATTCTCCATTACGGTTGACATTGCTATAAGCGAGTAAAACCAGTTACGGAATTGACCAGGGAAACATTCAGTAATAAATTCGGCGGGGAACCACTTTTCCCAATATGAACGGTCTTCATTATATTTTATTGTTGAATATGGTACAATTCCTGCATCTAACCACGGATTTCCAACGTCCAGAATTCGAGTGCCAATTAATCCACTCTCGGGATGCTTAATTTTTACTTTATCAATCCAAGGACGGTGCGGACTTTGCCCATTAAACTCATCCCAACCTTCTATCGCTAAATCTTTCAATTCTTCTTTTGAACCAACCACATAAAATGAGCCATCTTCAAATGTCCAGATTGGTAAGGCGAGACCCCAAAATCGTTTCTTTGAGATCATCCAGTCACCCATATTGTCTAACCACTCGTGCTCACGCTCTCGCCCCCATTCCGGTATCCAGTTAATATCGTCAACAATCTTCTTGATATTATCACGCCAGTCCATATTAATGTACCATTCATCCACAATACGGAAAACAAGCTCGTCCCCCGAGCGCCAACAATGGGGATATACATGCGGATATTTTTCAGTATGTAGTAAAATTTTCCTATCTTTCATATCCGATAATATCTTATCAGTTGTATCTTGTGATGTGGCTGTCAATTCAGATAGCCAACCGAATCCTTCGATAAATTTCGATTCCTCATCTAAAGGTGCGATATCAACTAAACCAATTTTTTTACCAATTTTATGATCTATATCACCACAACCGGGTGCAATGTGAACAATACCTGTGCCTTCACCTGCCACGACAATATCGTTACCAATGCTATCCTTGCCACCGTCAATTACCTTATGGCACTTGATTCCATTAATACCTTGGTCTTTTAATTCATCCTTGATATATGGAAATCCACCCAGATTTTTCTGCGCTTCCAAATGATCAAACGGTCCTTCATACTCCCATCCAAGCATATCAGAACCCTTAATTTTACTTAGAACTGTATAACCGCCATGCTCTTTAAAAATTTGTGCAATTGTCTTGAGTTTTGGAACACCTTCAACCCATTGTTTTTTGTCATCAAATTGTTTTTCGAGGCGTTGAAATTCTAAATTATCATTGGCAAAATAATAAATTGAACCATCTACCGCTTGTAGTTTAACATAATCTAAATTGACATTTACAGCAGCGGCAACATTAGAGGTTAATGTCCAGGGTGTTGTTGTCCATATCAGTAAATATTCATTATCTTTGTCTTTTAAGGGAAAACGAACAAATACTGAATCATGAGCAACAAGTTTACGTCCCTCAATAATTTCCATCTGAGAATAAGAAGTGCCAGAACGTCCTGACCAAGGGACTACATCATTCCCACGATAAATTCTATTCTGTTCAAATAGCTTTTTAAGAAATGACCAAATCGTATAATTATTTTCATCGGACATTGTGAAGTAAGAATTCTCCCAATCCATCCAATAACCAAGTCTTTTTGATTGCTCAGTTATCACGTCAGCATATTTATAAACTCTTTCCTTACAGAGATTTACAAATTTCTCAATTCCATGCTGCTCAACATCACGTTTTGATTTAAATCCGAGTTCTTTTTCAACCTCAACTTCCACCCACAAACCTTGACAATCGAATCCGTTTTGATAACGAACTTCATGTCCGGTCATTGATTTATAACGAAGATATAAGTCTTTAAGTGTTCTGCCCCAGGCGTGGTGTACACCCATTGGGTTATTGGCAGTAATTGGACCATCAATAAAACTCCAGCGAGGTTTTCCTTTATTAAGTTCAACACGCTTTTGGAAAATTTTATTGGATTCCCAAAATTCAAGGATTTTATGCTCTAAAGCGATAAAATCAACGTTTGCATTTACCTTTTTTATTGCCATTTATATAATATTCAGTTAAAACTTTTTCTATATTTTTAAGACGTCGAAGTTAGCTCAATTACAAAATTTTTCCAACGATTACAGTTAAATAAAAACCCCCGATATTTGCGAGGGTTTTTATTTTTATTTTGCGATAAAAGATTAATCTATTTCAAAGGCGAAATAGCTAGATCTCTCTCCCCTTTTTACAAGTAATAATAATGAATCTTGCAGTTTTGATTCTTCAAGAAAATTTACAAAATCCTTACTTGATGCTACTTTTTTGGTACCAACTCGAGTAATTATATCTCCTACTCTAATTCCTGCTTCGTAAGCATTACTTTTTTTATCAATATTGGTTACTAATACACCGCTACTCTCCGGATCAATTTTATATTTTTCTGCTAATAAATTTGTTATATCACGCACTTCAATTCCCAAACTCATTTTTTTACTATTACTCGTTGCTAATGTGGTAGTTTCTCCTTCAATCTCTTCTAATTTAACAATGACAGTTTTTTTGCCACCATCTCTAACAATGCTGACTTTACTGTTATGACCCGGAGCAGTAGATGATACTATATTCTTTAAGTGTGAGGGATCAGTTACTTTTTGCCCATCAAACTCTATAATCACATCACCAGTCTTTAAGCCAGCTTTCTCAGCTGGACTGTCTTTTACTACATCGCTGACAAGAGCGCCATCGCGATTTGATAAAGACAGCGCACGCGCTACTTTATCTTCCACCGGTTGTATGTACACACCAAGCCATGAACGGACGACATACCCTTTATCGATTAAGTCACTCATAACTTTTTTAATCATATTTGAAGGGATTGCAAATCCGACACCTCGATTAGACCTTTCCATTCCACCCGTCGCTATTGCGGTATTAATTCCAACTAATTCACCATCAAGATTAAGTAAAGCACCACCACTATTCCCGGGATTGATGGCAGCATCGGTTTGGATAAAATTTTCATAATGATCATTACCCGGCATTACATAACTGCGTCCTAAAGCACTGACAATACCAGCTGTAACGGTGTGACTTAAATTAGCTGAAAATGGACTGCCCACGGCTAATACCCATTCTCCAACTCGGAGCTTATCAGAGTTGCCTAGGGAAATTTGATGTAAATCCTTTGCCTCAATCTGTAAAATTGCGAGGTCTGACTTTGGATCTGTCCCTAAGATCTTTGCCGGAATTATCCGTTTATCAATCAATTTTATTTGGATTTCTTCAGCATTCTCAATCACATGGTTATTGGTAAGCACATAACCTAGCTTAGAATCAACAATAACCCCCGAACCTAAAGCTTGACTTGAAAATTCTTGTTCAGGAAATTGTGGATGGAAAAATGGAAAATCACCAAATTGTTTAAATTGGTCTTCCATTTTTATTACTTTTTCTGCTGTAATTGTAACAACAGCAGGATTAGCTTTTTCAGCTACATCAGCAAAAACCGAACTAAATTGCTTTACAATAGAATTTTGAGCCGATAAGAATCCGATGAACAGAAATATTGTTAGTAAAAAACGTCTTTGCATTAAAAATCTCCTGTATATTTATTAGAATTCTATGCTAGTAATCCCTAAAAGTTTCAATTATAACAAAAAGTCCCATTCTCGGGGCTTTTTGCATTTATTTTATTTAATATCTTATAAATATTCTTTTAGATCGTTATAAAACACTTCCTCTGAACGTGGTCCCAAATAACCTTTTACAATATATCCTTCTCGGTCAATAATTAATGTTGTTGGAATTGAAGATATTTGCTGTCCAATTGCTTGTCCATATAAATAAGTAACTGCCTGCGTTTCATTATTATTGAAATCGGTTAAAAGAGTATAATTCATTTGTTTTTGGTTGGCGAACTTTTGAATATCCGCTGCTGAACCTGAGTTTAGCGTAACACCAACAACCTCTAAACCTTCTTTATTGTATTTATTTTGAAGATTAACAAGATCTGGGATTTCTTTTCTACAAGGTGGACACCAAGTTCCCCAAAAATTAAGCATTACAACTTTCCCTTTAAAATCAGAAAGATTGAATTCTTCACCGTTAATTTTTGCTAATTTAAAATTTGGTGCTTTTGCATCTTCTCTCGCTGATTCTTCTTTAGGCTGTTCTTTATCAGCAATTCTATTATCAGTGTTTGCATCTTCAGTAGTTTCGATTTTATCTTCTGCAATCACTGAATCATTATCACCAATGTCATCCTTTGCGCTACATCCTGAAATGATTAAAACACTTCCAATAAATAATATAAATAATGATTTTTTCATTAACTTTTTCCTTTATTTATTCCTTTGTTCAAAAATTCCATAAACTCATCAATATTGCGTGTCATGCCCGGAAATCGTGCAATTTCTGACTCTGTCACATCTATTATTGCATAAAACGGTTGAGCAGCTGTACCAAATTTGTCAATTTCATATTGTCGCTTTTTGCGATGATTTTCACCGCCATCTGTATATAATTTGACCAATACATAATTATTCAATAATTCTTTGACCTCTGATTTGGCTAAAATATTAGATTCCATCCAGTGACAATTTGTGCATGTGTATCCTGAAAAATTTATAAATAGCAATTTTCCTGTTCTTCTTGCTTCTGCAAGACCTTCTTCAATTTCTGAAAACCAATTTTGTGATATTGAATCCATTTTTTGACCCGCAATAACGATACCTATTTCAGATGCTATTTTTGGTGGTAAATAAGATTTAATTGTTCTGTTTATCGGACGACCTAATAGCCCTGTTCCCAAATATATTCCGAATACTACAAAAAACAAACTTAGAAGCATCCTACCTGCGCTAATCGATTCAACTGGCGAATCGTGCGGCAACCTAATCTTGCCAAGCAGATAGATTCCAGTAAATATCATTGCAACTGTCCATATTGCCAAAACTACGTCATGAGTAAAAATCCCCCATCCCCAAACCAAATCAACATTGCCAAGAAATTTGAAAGCCACAGCGAATACCATGAATCCCATCACTACTTTTACGGCGTTCAACCATCCACCTGACTTCGGTAGCTTCGCAAGATATTGCGGAAACATCGCTAAAAAGAAAAATGGTAAAGCAAAGGCGGTGCTAAAGACTATCATTCCTATCATTGGCCAAAACCATTGGCCCTGCGCAGCAGCGACCAACAATAATCCAACAAACTGCACCGTGCATGTGAATGAAGCTAAAGTAAAGGTAAGCGCCATAAATAATATCCCAATATAGCCGGAACGCTTTTCCTGTTTCATTGAAAAATTGCGCAGTTTTTGTGGAGCTTGTATTTCGTACATTCCGAATAATGATAATGCAAATGCAATAAATAACGACCCGATAAACAGATTCACCCATGGACTTGAGGCCAATTGATTGGCTCCGGAAGCACCTAAAAATACTGCTAATAAAAATCCTAATAATGTAAAAGTGACTATAATTCCAAGCGCATAAACGATAGCATTTTTTATTGGTTTTTTGTCGGAAGATTCACCTTGTTGTGTAAAAAATGAAACGGTGATCGGTATCATCGGGAAAACGCATGGAGTGAGCAGTGCTAAAAATCCCATGGTTGCCGCTAATAATATAAATGACCAAAATCCCTTTTCTATTGCTAAGTCCAATGTAGATAATTCATTCGATTTATTTCCCTCGACTGATTCCTCGGGCAAACCAAGTCTTTCAACTCGAGGTTCGCCATCTACCACATTAAAGTTAACATCAACTGATTGACTAAATGGTGGATAACATACCGTATTATTGCATGATTGATATGTTGCTTCTATAATTATCGAATGTTCACCTACTGCAACGATTTCCTTCAATTTAACAGGAACAATGAAGACTACCCTACCATCATGGTGTGGAATATCCATTTCAAACCCATCATCATAAGATATGATTGGATCTGGTTCGATAACGGTTCCTAATCGCTCAATTGCTTCACCTGTTACCTGAATAGAAGTTGGAATTGGGCCATTTTCAATTTCTTCCATTCCATATACATGCCATCCTTTCTCAATGGATAATATTACTCGTATCTCCATCACTTCGCCAGCGTGAACTGAATCCATCGCCGAGGCCGAGATACTTACAGGATCGTTAAATTGTCCAAAAACTACTGCTAATGCAATAGTAATAATTGATATTAGTCTTTGAAATATTTTCATGATTAGTTAATTGTCTACTTAAAAATTAGTGAATCAAACTAAAGAATATCGTCACTTAGATGACATATTGAACAATCGGTAACGCAAACTTTTTCTATATTTAATGATCTTCTTTAATTCAATGATTCTATCCTGAGCGGCAATCATTCCATTTTCAACTAGTAGATCATATTTATTAAACGCACTCCAATGCAAATTGAGGACATCAGGACGAATAAGAAAATCTGCTTCGCGAGATAGCATGTCAGTATAATATTGTGAAGTAATTCGATCAGCTCTTGTAATAATCTCAATCATATTTATTTTTTTCATTGGTATTTTTGGAGCGCCACGAGAAATATCAATGCCAATTATAAAATTAGCTTTGTCTTTTAATTCGCGAACAGGAAGCGGAGCGCTAACACCTGCATCAACAATTAGTTTGTCTATTTGTTTAGTTGGTTCAACAAAACCGGGTATTGAACTACTTTGCGTAACTGCGTCCACTAAATCACCTGAATTATAGCAAATAGTATCGCCGGTATGCAAATCGGTAGCAAATACATTAAATGGAATTTTTAGCTCCTCAAAGGTTTTTACTGGTAATAAATAATCAATTACTCTCGCTAATCGCTCCTTTTTAATAATTGAAGATCGAGTTAATGCAATTGCAAATACTAGTTTATCCTGGACGAATTTTGCGGCTTGTCCTATTACTGATTCAGGATTTTGGTCTGATTGTAATCGATCAATGCCCAATTCTTCATATTCATCGCTACTTAAAAATTCCTTAAAACGTTTTTCAATCCAATCAGGATCTTTAGTTGCAGCATACATCGACCCTATAATTGCACCAGCACTTGTTCCACCAATCACATCTGGAATAATTCCATTACTTTGTAGAACTTTTAATACCCCCACATGCGCTGCACCACGAGCTCCACCACCGCCAAGTGCTAATCCTATTTTTAGTTTACTCAAGTCCTTCAACCGATGATCTTAGAACAATTTTAATTTTCATTTCAATACGTTCAAGAGGATTATCGCCTTGATCGCGAGGAGAATCAACTATTTGATCAACAAAATCCATTCCTTTTATTACTTTGCCAAATACAGTGTAATTATTGTTTAAAAATTGAGCGTCAGCAACACAAATAAAAAATTGACTTCCTGCACTATTAACATCTTGTGACCTCGCCATAGATAATATTCCTCGATTGTGCAGAGTAGGACTAAACTCCTCCGGCAACATCCATGATTTTGAATTGTTCTCATCACCAATATCATAATATTTTCCTGCATGGCCACCCATACCATGCATTCTGCGGTCTTCATTTTTAGAATTAGGGTCGCCACCTTGAATCATAAACTCGGGAATTACTCGATGAAAAGTTGTACCATCATAATATCCATTTTCTGCATGGGTAATGAAACTCTCTACATGCTTTGGGGCAATATCAGGATAAAATTCCAAAACAATATTACCTTTGTTCGTTGTAACTACTGCGACAACTTCATTTTTATTTGTCGAGGGATCCTCGAGTACTTCCTTTGGATTACAACTCATTATCGATGCTCCTATCAATGTAATTAATATTAGTTTCTTAAGCATTATTACTCCTTAATTTGTTTTCCAAATTTCTGCTTCCAGGTTTTTGGATTGGAACTTCAGCAAGGTAGCTTGGAACCTCGCTATCAGTAAAACTAATTGTTTTATGTTCTAGTACAGATATTTGGTTTGCATTAAGCATAATACTGCCTCCGCTTCGATCCACCACAACGCCAACTCCAACAACTTTTGCCTTATTCTCTTTAACGATTTTAATTACTTCATTAATGGAGCCACCCGTTGTAAGTACGTCCTCAACCACTAAAATACGCTCACCTGTATCAATAGTAAATCCTCTGCGTAATCTCATTGTTCCATCTTTTCTTTCAGTAAATATTGTTTTTACACCTAATTGGCGACCTACTTCTGTTCCCACTACAATTCCGCCAATTGCAGGAGAAATGACCGTGTCAATTTCATCATTCTCAAAATGATCGGCAATAATCCTACCAAATAAAGTTAAATATTCCGGATATTGTAATACTTTTGCACATTGAAAATACGTTTCGCTGTGTCTTCCGGAAGTGAGTATAAAATGTCCCTCTAATAATGCTTCTGTGGAACGGAATATATCCAAAATATCGTATTTACTCATTTGCTATTTCCCGCATTATTGTCACGTATTCATGAGCGGCAATTCGAATGGCCTGACTACTCATGTCCCCTGCGAAACTAATCCCCCTTGATACATTAATAATAGCCACTCCGTTATCATTTCCATATTTCATACTTTTTTCTAGATCACCACCTTGTGCACCAATCCCCGGAATTAAAAAAGGTAATTTAGGCGCAATATTGCGAATTTTTCGGATTTCTGATGGCACAGTTGCACCGACAACTAATCCGATATTATTATTATTGTTTAGTTTAACAGCTAAATTGGCAACTTCTTCATAAACTTTTTGTTTATCGGATTTTATATCCTGCAATTCCCGTGCAGATGGATTAGATGTACGGCATAGTATAAAAACACCCTTTTCAGGATTATCGATAAATGGCTTAATGCTGTCACTACCCATGTATGGATTTATAGTAGCCGCATCAAAGCCAAAATGATTAAAAATACTGATAGCATACTGCATAGAAGAATTTCCAATATCACCTCGTTTCCCATCGGCAATTATTAAACTTTTCTTTCCAATGTGACTTATAATGTTCTCTAACCATCTATAACCTTCGGAACCCCATCTTTCGAAAAATGCTAAATTAGGTTTATAGCACACAGCAAGATCAATTGTAGCATCGACAACTTTATACGATTGGCCAATTATATCGGAAATATTTGCATTCGTTTTTCCTAAGCCTTCTGGGTTGATATCAAGTCCCACACAAAGATGCGATTTTTTCTGAATAATTTGTTCGGACAATAATGTATTAAACGATTTCATCTTATGAATTTACTCAGTCAGGTTTTTACCACAAAGTGCAACTTAGTACAAATATCGATATAATTTTTTCGAATGTAATTTGTAACTTTGCACCGTGGAACAATTAGAATTTGCATCAAAAAAAGAATCAATCACGCGTGTAATCGCTTCTAGCGGTATATTCCAAATTGAACAGATGGAACACGTTGGAGAAAATGATTTTTCTGCTCTGATCGAGATATCAAAACATTTGGCACAAGATTATGGACAAAAGGCTATTCTCAGTAAAGCGACAATCCATAAATATTTTAATAAGAAAGGCTCATTACCTTTCATTGCGCGCCACCGAGGCGATATTATTGGTTATATTGTTGGTGTACCTATTGAAGAATTAAATTCCGAACCGTGGGCAAGAATGGACGAGAATTTCGGGAAATATAACACGCTCTATACCTACGCTTTTGTGATTATGACACAACACAAAGGGAGCGGGTATGCTAAAATGTTGAAAAGGGTCTATTTAAATTGGGCAAAAAAACGCGGTTCTATCCGTTATATAACTGGTCATGTTCAATTGGGTGTTGAATCTTTAACATCGCCGGATATCAAGATAATAGGTCGCGTAGAGAATTGGCAAAATTCAGGAAAAACTTTTGAATATTATCGGCGGACATTGCGTCCAAACGGTACAGGAAACAATTTATA
>Ga0316201_10000347_pt1 | contig 25304 bp, 17 predicted proteins | sample CS6wburrow_MG_FD_204516 | JGI IMG/M metagenome (GOLD analysis project Ga0316201, IMG submission 204516) | Coastal sediment microbial communities from Delaware Bay, Delaware, United States - CS-6 worm burrow | ecosystem: Environmental > Aquatic > Marine > Coastal > Sediment | place: USA... | reverse complement strand
GTAACTCGAACTGACGTGGCCGACCATCGGTACCGGAGTCGGCGCCTTCGGGTCATCGACCAGTTGCGACCCCTCGGGGATAACCGTCTGCGGATCTTCGGTCAGCAAGCCTACCAGCTGTTTACGGTCCTTACGCACCGTGTCCGGTCGACTCAACGAGCGCTTGCCGATGAAATCGTCCTTGGTTTTGGACAGCGCCCAGCCTAAACCCAGGTCGTCCACCGTGACCGAGCCGTCGGTATCCTGGCCGACGATGACATAACCCTTTTCCGCGCGCAGCACATGCATGGTCTCGGTGCCGTAGGGGGTGATGTTGTATGGCTTCCCGGCCTGCATCAATTTCTCCCACAGGTAACGACCGTGGTTCGCCGGCACATTGACCTCGTAGGCCAGTTCACCGGAGAAACTGATGCGATTGACCCGGCATTCTACATCGCCGATGCTGCCGGTTTTCGACGCCATAAATGGAAACGCGGCCGCGGAAAAATCGATTTCGTCACACACCGCGGCGACGACAGCACGACTTTTCGGCCCCACAACGGCCGCGGTCGCCCAGTGATCGGTCACGGAGGTCAGGTAAACTTCCATCTCGGGCCACTCGGTTTGCAGCCAGCGCTCCATCCACGCAAGCACTCCCGCTGCGCCGCCCGTGGTGGTGTGCATGAAAAAGTGATCCTCGGCCAGGCGGATGGTGACGCCGTCGTCCATAACCATGCCATCTTCACCGAGCATGAAGCCGTAGCGCCCCTTGCCAACCTCGAGTTTCATCCAGTTATTGGTGTAAATCATCTCCAGGAATTTGGCCGAATCCTTGCCCCTGATTTCGATCTTGCCAAGCGTCGAGGCATCGAGGATTCCGACGCTGTCGCGCACGGCCAGGCATTCGCGATTGACCGCCTGCTGCAGATCTTCGCCGTCCCTGGGGTAATACCAGGGTCTTTTCCACTGGCCGACATCCTCGAACAGGGCGCCGTTTTCCTCGTGCCAGGCGTGCATCGCGGTCTTGCGCACCGGGTCGAACAACCGGTCACCGAGATTTTGCCCGGCAAAGGCGCCAAAGCTCACCGGCGTGTAATTGGGTCGATAGGTCGTGGTGCCGGTCGCGGCGATGCTCTGACCCATGGTCGCGGCCAGGATCCCCATCCCGTTGATGTTACCGAGCTTGCCCTGGTCGGTGCCGAAGCCCATCGCGGTATAGCGTTTTACGTGTTCGACCGATTTGAATCCCTCGCGCACCGCGAGCGCGATGTCGGCGGCGCCGACATCGTTTTGCATATCGACGAAAGCCTTGGGGCCACGGCCCGGTTTATAGGGCGATGGCAGCAGCCACAGGGGCAGGATAGCCTCGCTATCTGCCTGCTCGGCCTGCGCAGCCTGCGCGGACGCTTCAAAACCACAGGCGGTAGCGGCCTCGTTACCAGCCGCGGTGCCTTCCCGCAGGCATCCCGCCAGATCCAGCGTGCCGTTCGCTGCACCGGCCGAAACCTGCGCCTGCGTGGGCTCCCCGGGGCGAAACATCGCAGCCGCATCGTCCCACACCGGCTTCGCCCCGGACTGGGCATTTAAATGCACCACCGGGCTCCAGCCGCCCGAAATAGCCAACAGATCACAGCTCAATGATCTGACTTCGCCGTTGACCGAACTGCCATCGGCGGTCAGGCGCATGACCTCGACCGAACGCAGACGCTTGCGCCCCGCGGTGTCGATCACGACGCTGCCGTTGATCACCTGGATGCCGGCACTGCGCACGGTATTGGCTATCTCGCTGTCCGAACTGGGGCGCGCTTCGACCACGGCCTCGACCTCGACCCCGGCAGCTTTCAGATCGAGAGCGGTCTGGTAGGCGCTATCGTTGTTGGTAAAAACAACCGCGCGGCTGCCGGGCTGGACCGCGTATCGATTGGCGTAAATCGAAGCCGCCGAGGCCAGCATGATGCCCGGGCGATCGTTGTTGGCAAAGATCAGCGGGCGCTCCGCGGCACCGGTCGCGAGCACCACCTGCCGCGCCCTGACCTGCCACAGCTTTTCGCGGCTGGCGGGGCGTTCGGCCAGCGGCAAATGATCGCTCAACCGCTGGTTAATCGTCAGGAAATTGTAATCGTGGTAACCGAACACGGTACTGCGCGGCAGCAGCGTAACTTCAGGCATTTGCCGCAGTTCGGCCACGGCGTTCTCGATCCACTGGCTCGATTCCCCGCCATCGATCTGGGCCTTACTGGCGAGCGTGAGGCCACCGAGTTCGGATTGCTCGTCGGCGATAATCACGCGTGCGCCGGCGCGTCCGGCGGCTAGCGCCGCGCTTAAGCCCGCAACCCCGCCGCCGACGACCAGCACATCGCAATGCGCGTGCGTATGCTCATAGCGATCCGGATCGAGCTCGCGCGGGGATTCGCCCAGCCCCGACGCCTTGCGGATAAAATGCTCATACTTCATCCACATCGACTTCGGCCACATGAAAGTCTTGTAGTAAAATCCGGCGGGCATCAGGCGGCTGAACTTGCTGTTGATCGACAACAGGTCGACATCGAGGCTCGGCCAGCAATTGACGCTAGTGGCTTCGAGCCTGTCGTACAGTTCCACCTGGGTGCCGCGCGCGTTCGGAATCGTGCGATTGCCTTTTTCGACCTGGAAAATCGCGTTCGGCTCTTCCGAGCCGGCGCTCATGACGCCACGCGGACGATGATACTTCCAGCTGCGGCCGATCATGTGGACGCCATTGGCCAGCAGGGCCGAGCACAGCGTATCGCCAGCGAGTCCGGTATAGGACTTGCCGTTGAAGGTGAACTGGATTTCGCGTTCGCGATCGACGCGACCGCCCTGCGCGGTTCTGAAGCGCTGGCTCATTTTTTGCCCTCGCTCGGCGGCGTCTCGCCAATTTTATAGGTAGCGGATATCTCGTAGGTCACGGTATCGCGCTCAGCGTTGAAATAGCGGCGGCAGCCGGCCGCGTGCAGCCATTGCTCGCGGTGCGCGCCTTTCGGATTACTGCGCATGAACAGGTAGTCGGCCCATTCCTCGTCGCTGAGTTTCTCGGTATCGAGCGGACGCGCAATATGCGCTTCGCCGGCACAGGAAAATTCGGTTTCGTCACGCAGACCGCACCAGGGGCATTCAATCAGGAACATTCGCCATTCCTCCTAGTGCGCCACGCCGGCGGCGCCGTGTTCGTCGATCAGGAAACCGGTGACGAAACGATCCAGCGAGAACGGGCGGTTGAGTTCGTGCGGCTCGCCGGTGGCGACGTTGTGCGCGAATACCCAGCCTGAGCCCGGCGTTGCCTTGAAACCGCCGGTGCCCCAGCCGCAGTTGAAGTAAAGCCCCTTGACCGGGGTATTGCCGATAATCGGGCACGCGTCGGGCGCGGTATCGACGATACCGCCCCACTGGCGGTTCATCCGCACCCGTTTGAAGATCGGGAACATCTCGCAAATCGCCGCCACGGTGTGTTCGATGGTCGGGAAACTGCCGCGCTGACCGTAGCCGTTGTAGCTGTCGATGCCGGCGCCGATGACCAGGTCACCCTTGTCCGACTGGCTGATATAGCCGTGCACCGCGTTCGACATGATGACGGTATTGATGATCGGCTTGATCGGCTCCGACACCAGCGCCTGCAGCGGATGGCTTTCGATCGGCATGCGAAAACCCGCCATTTCGGCGAGCACCGAACAGTGCCCGGCGACGACCACGCCGATTTTCTTTGCATCGATGCGCCCGCGCGTGGTCTCGACACCGGTGACGGCGCCGTTTTCCTGTCGGATCGCGGTCACTTCGCAGTTCTGGATGATATCGACGCCATACCTGTCGGCGCCGCGGGCAAAACCCCAGGCCACCGCGTCGTGGCGCGCAACACCGCCGCGCGGCTGGAACGACGCGCCGAGGATCGGGTAGCGACAACCCTGGTCGATATTGATTTCCGGGATCGCGCGCTTGATTTCCGCCGGGGAAACGACATGCCCGTCGATGCCGTTCAGGCGATTGGCGTTGACGCGGCGCTGAATATCACGCATGTCCTGCAGGTTGTGCCCGAGGTTATAAACCCCGCGCTGGCTGAACATCACGTTGTAGTTCAGATCCTGGCTCAGGCCTTCCCACAGCTGCATCGATTTCTCGTACAGGTGGGCCGACTCGTCCCACAGGTAATTGGAACGCACGATGGTGGTGTTGCGCCCGGTATTGCCACCGCCGATCCAGCCTTTCTCGAGCACGGCAATATTGGTCATGCCGTGTTCCTTCGCCAGGTAGTAAGCGGTGGCGAGCCCGTGACCACCGCCGCCGATGATCAACGCGTCGTATTCCTGCTTCGGCTCCGGGCTGCGCCAGGCGGCGGCCCAGTTTTCGTGGTAACTGATCGCGTTGCGCACCAGTGAAAATATTGAATACTTGCTCATAGCAGTGCCGAATTTTCGAGACCCCTGGGCCTAAAGGCGCGTAGCATATCAAGCCTCAATACGGCGGGCAAAGCGAAAAGCCCGGCCAGATCGCAAGGGGTCGGTTCAAGCTAACTCGATGGCGCATTTAATGCAGGCCGTCCGGGTTCCCGAAGCGCTGAAATTAAAATAGACTGCCAGCCTTGCTTACCGGATGCCCGCCCCGCCAATGATTGATAACAACGACACCGCCAGGGCGATGGCGATGATGATCGTCGCGATGCTGATGCTGCCCGGCATCGATGCCATCGCGAAATGGCTGTCGGGATCGATTTCGTCGGGCCAGGTCACCTGGAGCCGTTTTTTCTTTCAGATCATTTTGATGTCGCCGCTACTGCTGATGACGCGCGGACCCTGGTTGACCCCGGCCCTGTGGCTACACGCCGCGCGCGGCGCGCTGATCGCGTCCGCAACCCTGTTCTTCTTTTCCGGGCTCGCCTACCTGCCGCTCGCCGACGCGATCGCGATCTTTTTTATCGAGCCGCTGCTGGTGACCCTGCTATCGGCGCTGTTTTTCGGCGAGGCGATACACTGGCGCCGCATTTCGGCGATCAGTCTCGGCTTCGCCGGCGCGTTGATTATCATCCGCCCTTCCTTCGCCGAGGTCGGCTTTGCCGTCCTTTACCCGGTGTCCGCGGCCTTTTGCTTTTCTTTTTACATCCTGCTGACACGCAAGCTGGTCAGGCACGAAGACCCGATCCGGCTACAGTTTTTCGCCGGAATTTTCGGCTGCCTGGTTATGAGTATCGCGTTGATCTTCGGCAGCGCCAGTGATATCGACATCCTGACAGCGTTGTGGCCGTCGACCGACCAATGGCTGCTGCTCGGTGCGCTGGGGTTGATCGCGACCGCTTGTCATTTACTCGTGGTTTACGCCTACCGGCTGGCTTCGATCGGCATTTTGGCGCCCTTCCAGTATGTCGAAATCATCGGCGCGACGATTCTCGGACTGGTTGTTTTCAAGGAATTTCCGGATCCGGTTACCTGGCTCGGAATCTCCATCATTGTCGGCTCGGGCATCTACGTGTTTCAGCGCGAGTCGAAACTGGCTGCAAGGGCCGGGATTACCGAATAAGCAGACCCGGGCCGCAAGTTGCAGATATCCTGCGCTTGCGCTCTAATGGTTGCCGGCAGGACAGACCCACAACCATAAAAAAAGTCTCAGGAGAAAATAATGGAAATCGAAACCAAAGCAGTGCACTCGGGCTATAGCCCGGATCCCACCACCAAGGCAGTCGCAGTTCCGATTTACCAGACTACCGCGTACGCCTTTGACGACACCCAGCACGGCGCCGACCTGTTCAACCTGGCGGTGCTGGGGAATATCTACACCCGCATCATGAATCCGACCAACGACGTGCTGGAAAAGCGCGTCGCGGACATGGAGGGCGGCGTTGCCGGGCTGGCGCTGGCATCCGGGCAGGCGGCCACGACCTACGCGATTCAAACGATTGCCGAGGCCGGCGACAATTTCATCAGCATGTCGACGCTTTACGGCGGAACCTACAACCTGTTCGCGCATACCTTTCCGCAGATGGGCATCGAGACGCGATTCGCCGATCCGGAGAACCTCGACGCCATGGCCGCATTGATCGATGGAAAAACCAAGGCCGTGTACTGCGAGTCGCTCGGCAACCCGGCGGGTAACGTCGTCGACATCGCCAAGGTGTGCGAGGTCGCGCACGCGCACGGGGTCCCGGTCATCGTCGACAACACGGTGCCGTCGCCCTACCTGTGCCGCCCGATCGAACACGGCGCGGATATCGTGGTGCATTCGCTAACCAAGTACATCGGCGGTCACGGCACCATCATCGGCGGCATGATCGTCGATTCCAACAATTTCGACTGGGTTGCCAACAAGGATCGCTTCAAGCGTCTCAATGAGCCCGACGTTTCCTATCACGGGGTCGTATTTACCGAGACCGGGCTGCCGCCCTATATTCTGCGCGCGCGGGTGGTGCCGCTGCGCAACATGGGCGCGGCGCTGGCGCCGATGAATACCTTCCTCGCGCTGCAGGGCCTCGAAACGCTGCCGCTGCGCATGGACCGGATTTGTGATAATGCGTTGACCGTGGCGCAACACCTGGAAGGCCATTCCCTGGTCGAGTGGGTGCGCTACGCGGGGCTCGACAGCAGTCCGCACAAGGCGCTGTGCGACAAGTACCTGGGCGGCAAGGCTTCGGGGATTCTTTCGTTCGGCATCAAGGGCGGCATCGAGGCCGGCACCCGGTTTATCGATGCGCTGCAGTTGATCACGCGCCTGGTGAACATCGGTGACGCCAAGTCACTCGCCTGCCACCCGGCATCCACCACGCACCGTCAGCTGGCGCCGGAGGAACTGGCCGCGTCGGGCGTTTCCGAGGACCTGGTGCGCCTGTCGATCGGCATCGAGAACGTCAAGGATATTATCGCGGATATCGACCAGGCGCTCGACGCCGCGAAGTAGGCAAGGCTGTCCCGCGGCCTGGCCGCGGGACAGGAGCTCGGCCCGCGGTCGATAAATTTAATCAGGACGCGATATACGCGCGCATCGCCTCGGCTTCCGACTGAACTTCCATGATGCGGCATTTGACCAGGTCGCCGATGCTGATAAACCCGACCAGTTCATCGTTATCGAACACCGGCAGGTGCCGGATGTGGCGATCGGTCATCATGGCCATGGCCTCATGCACGGTATCCTCTGGCGAACAGTGAATTACCTTGCGTGTCATCAGTTCTTCCACCGCGACATCATGCAGGTCGGCGCCATGCGGGGCCATGCCGCTAACGATATCGCGTTCCGACAGGATGCCGACGATCTGACCTGCCTCGTCTTCCACCAGCAAGGCACCGATTTTATTCGCGGTAAGCGCCACCGCCGCCTCGGCAATATTCTTCCTGGCGCCGATCTTGACGACGCCCGAGCTCTTGCCACGTAACAATTCAGCTATCTTCATTTCATGAACCCTCCGTTTCCCGTGGTTTTTTATTTCCGGCACAGCCATCGGACCAGACCGTCACATGATACGTTATATTGCAGTGGATTTTAAAATCTCCGTCAGCACCGCTTTTACCGGCCGAGGCGCCTGGCCTTCAGGCAAATTCCTCGAAGGCGTCGATTGCGGCCCGATCGTACCCGAAACTCGCCGTCAGCAGCTGCCGTGTATAAGGCATTTGCGGACTATGATCGCGTAGCTGCTGCACTCCCAGGGTTTCGACCACGCTTCCGTTTTGCATCACCGACAGGGCTTCACACACATGCGCGACCACCGCAAGGTTGTGACTGACCAGCACGTAGGTCAGCCCGTGGTCGCGCTTCAGCCGCATCAACAGGTTGAGCACTTCCGCCTGCACCGACACATCGAGCGCCGAGGTGGGCTCGTCCAGCAAGACGATTTCGGGTTCGGTAATCAGCGCGCGCGCCACCGAGACCCGCTGGCGTTGACCGCCCGATATCTGGTGCGGGTAGCGGAACCGAAACGAGGCGTCGAGACCGACCTCCTCCAGCGCCTGCACCACCCGTTGCTCGATGCGATCGAGCCGATGCACGCGCGCCGGTTCGCCGAGTATCGTGTCGACCGTGTGCCGCGGATGCAGCGATCCGTAGGGATCCTGGAACACCATTTGCACGCGACGGCGAAAATCGCGCGAGCGTTGCTGCCCCTGCAGCGATTCCTGCCCGACCGACATCTCGCCGCTGACCCGGGCAACCCGCTCGAGTATTCCCGCCAGCGCGCGCAGTACCGTGGTCTTACCCGAACCGGATTCTCCGACCAGGCCATAGGACTGGCCAGCTTCGATACGCATCGAAAAATCGCGCACCGCGTGATGGGCATTGCCGCCGTGACCGAAGACCACGTTCAGGTTGCGAATATCGATCATTCCACCGGCCCCGCATCGGTCAGCCAGGAGGGATCGCGGCGCAGTATCGGTAACTCGTCGCGCTTGCCATCGAGACTGGGCAAACAGTTGAGCAGGCCGCGGGTATAGGGATGGGTTGCCTGCTCGAGATCGGTCGCCGCGCATTCTTCCACCACCTTGCCGCCGTACATCACCAGGATGCGATCGCAGAACGAGGCCACCAGGTTGAGATCGTGACTGATAAAGATCAAACCCATACCGCGGTCGCTGAGCATATCGTCGAGCACCGCGAGCACCTGCAGCTGCACGGTGACGTCGAGCGCCGAGGTCGGTTCATCGGCAATGATGATATCGGGTTCGGGAATCATCATCATCGCGATCATGACGCGCTGGCCCATACCGCCGGATACTTCATGCGGATAGGCCCTGTAGACGCGCTCGGGCGCGCGAATCTTTACCGCGCTGAGCATATCGAGGGTGCGCTGGCGCGCCTCGGCCTTCGAGCTTGGACGATGCACCAGGAAGGCTTCCTCGATCTGGGCGCCGATGGTCATCACCGGGTTCAGCGAATACTTGGGATCCTGCATGATCATTGAAATGCAACCGCCGCGGATTCGGCGCATGGTACGCGTGTCGGCATTCAGCAAATCGGTGCCGTCGAACTCCAGCCGCCGCGCGCTTACCTGACCGCCCGTCGCCGTCAGGCCGAGAATCGCGCGCCCGGTTTGCGACTTGCCGGAGCCGGATTCACCGACGATGCCGAGCTTTTCGCGGCCCAGCTCGAAGCTGACGCCGCTGACCGCGTTGACGATCCCGGTGGGCGTGTTGTATCGCACGTGCAGATCTTCGACCCGGAGTAGCGGCGAGTCCGTCATCGGCTAGCCTCCGCTCTTGGGATCGAAGACATCGCGCAAACCGTCGCCCAGCAGATTGAAGCCGAGGCTGACCACGAGAATGGCGATGCCCGGCACCGTCGGCACCCACCACTGGTCGATCAGGTATTGCCGCCCGAGCGAAATCATCGCGCCCCACTCCGGGGTTGGCGGTTGCGCGCCGAGGCCGAGGAAGCCGAGCCCGGCGGCGGTCAGGATGATGCCGGCCATGTCCAGCGTCAGCCGCACGATCACCGAGGACAGGCATAGCGGGGTGACGTGACGGGTCAGTATGCCGACCGTACCGACCCCCTGCACCTGCGCGGCCAGGATGAACTCGCTGTTGCGAATGGTGAGCGCCTCGGCGCGGGCGATGCGCGCGAACGGCGACCAGGTCGTCAACGCGATCGCCAGCACCGCGTTTTCGAGGCCGGGACCGAGCACGGCGACAAAGGCCATCGCCAGGATCAGCCGCGGAAAAGCGAGGAAGATATCCGTCACGCGCATCAGCACGCTGTCCACCAGGCCGCCGAGGTAGCCCGCGATGATGCCGATGACAAGCCCGATCGGAACCACGATGATCGTCACCAGTCCGACGATATAAAGCGTAATGCGCGAGCCCCAGATAATGCGGTCGAATATATCGCGCCCGAGCTGATCGGTGCCGAACCAGTGCGCGGCGCTGGGCGCCTGCAGCCGATTGCTCAGCTCGGGCTCGAGTCCATCCGAGAAGGTAATCCAGGGCGCCAGCGCGGCGACAAAGATCAGGCCTAGGACGATCAGCAGGCCGATCATGGCTACGGGGTTGCGCCTGAACTCGAGCCAGCCGATATAAAATCGTTGGGCGCGGGCCTGCCATTTCGAGTTCGGGACTTCGGCCAGCAACCAGCCGCGCAGCGTCATACCCTCCGCCATCAGCGAATCCTCGGGTCGACCAGCCGGTACAGCAGATCGGACAGCATGTTGATGCCGACGAAACAGGCGCCGACGACGATGGTCCCGCCGAGCACCGCGTTCATGTCATTGTTGAACAGCGAATTGGTGATGTACTGGCCGATGCCGGGCCACGAGAAAACCGTTTCGGTCAGCACCGAGCCTTCCAGTAGCGAGGCATAGGTTAGCCCGATGATGGTGATCAGCTGCACCAGCACATTACGAAACGCGTGCCGCCAGATAACCTGGAATTCGGGAATGCCCTTGACCCGCGCGGTGAGGATATACTCCTGGCTTAACTGGTCGAGCATGAAACTGCGCGTCATGCGCGCGATGTAGGCGAGCGCGAAGGTACCCAGGATCGAGGCCGGCAAAATCAGGTGCGACAGCGCGTTGTGGAAAATGTCCCATTCACCGGCCATCGCGGCATCGATCGTCAACACGCCGGTAACCGGATCGACAATTCCGTCGTAGTAAACATCGAGCCGTCCCGGGCCGGCCACCCAGCCGAGGTTGGCGTAAAAGATCAGCAAGGACACCAGGCCGAGCCAGAAAATCGGCGCCGAGTAACCGAGCAGCGCTACCACGCGCACGATATGATCCGGCCAACGGCCCTGGTTAACCGCCGCAAATACGCCCATCGGCACGCCAACAAAAATACCGAGCAGTGTAGCGACGGTCGCGAGCTCCAGGGTTGCCGGGAAGAAGCGCTTGATATCCTCGATCACCGGCTGCGTGGTCATGATCGAGGTGCCGAGATCGCCCCGCGATAGCTGTTCCAGGTAGCGCAGGTACTGGATGTAGATCGGTTTATCCAGCCCGAGTTGCAGATAAACCTGCTGGTAAACTTCGTTGGACGCGCGGTCGCCGACGATGGCGAGCACCGGGTCGACCGGCATCACCCGGCTGATGACGAAGGTAATCGCGGTCAGACCGAGAAAAGTCAGGGCCAGGCTAAGCAGAACCCCCGAAACCTTGACCAGCTTCGGCGGCAGGGCCAGACCCGGCCCTGCCGCCTTACTGCCTGAAGCTTGATCCATTCAGCCGCTTACGCTACTGCTTCTTGACGTTGCGGTAAAACACCAGGTCGAAATTCGAACCCGACACGAAACCCTGCAGATTGTTCCGCCGCGCGACCTGCTCGTTTTGCTGGAACATGATCACGAAAGGTCCTTTCTTCTGCAGCATCGCCTGCAATTCCAGGTATTGCTGCTTGCGCTTGTCGAGGTCGAGTTCGTTGCGCGCCTTGATTGCGAGCATATTGCTGGAGTCGTCTGTCCATGCGTTGCGCCAGGTGAGATGGCCCGTCTTTTTTGCCTCCAGGCGATTGTCCGGATTATTAGCGAAGGCGTCGGCGTTGGAGTGCGGATCGACATAGTCCGGCGACCAGCGCGCGAGGATGATGTCATGCTCGCGGGCGCGGTATTTCGGCCACAGGGTCTTGCCTTCCAGGGTCACGATATTAGCCTTGATGCCGCCCTTGGCCAGGTTGGCCTGCACCGCCTGGGCGATTTCCGGGAACGGCGAATTGGTCAGCGTATGGATCGTGAGTTCGAAACCGTCGGCATGACCAGCCGCTTTCAGTAGCGACTTCGCCTTGGCAACATCCTGCTTGTAGGGAGTTTCCTCGAGCGCGCCCCAGAGCCCGGCCGGCCAGAACGCCTGGTGCACGACAAACTGTCCTGCAAGGAAGGAGTTGGCCATGCTTTCGTAGTCCACCAGGTGGCGCAACGCCTGCACGACCTCGGTTTTGCCCAGGATCGGGTGCCCGGCATTGGCCGCCATGTAGACGATGGTGCCCTTCGGATAACCGTCGATCGCGATATCGCTGTTGCCCTGCACGCCCTTGACCTGGTCCGGCGTCAGGTTGCGCGCCATGTCGATGTCGGCCTTCTCCAGTAGCAACCGCTGTGACGAAGGTTCGGCCACGTGTCGCAGGATGACCCGTTTCATGCCCGGCGCGCCGTGGCGATAATCCGCGTTGGCTTCCAGCGTCACGATCTCGTTCGCTTTCCAGGTTTTGAGGCTGAAGGCGCCGGAACCGGCGCTATTCGACCTGAGCCAGTCGTAGCCCAGGTCGCCATCCTTTTCGTGGCTCATCACCAGCTCTTTGTCGACGACCGAAGCGATACCGGCGGACAGCGCGTTGAGCACCAGGCCGGGGGAAAATTCCTCGGTGATGGACACGCTGAGCGTACGGTCGTTTGTGGCTTTGACGAGGCTATCGACATTATCCGCGGTCCAGCCGAACTGGGTAACGATAAAGGCCGGGGTCTTGTTCAGCTTGACCACGCGCTGTAGCGACCAGGCCACGTCCTCGGCCCGCACCGGGTTACCCGAGTGGAACTTGAGCCCGGGACGGATCTTGAAGGTGATGGTCTTGCCGCCGTTGCTGATTTCCCAGCTCTCGGCCACGCCGCCGACCAGGGTTTGCAGGTCTTCCGGCTCGAACATCATGATGCGGTCGTAAATGTTAGCGATGATTTCGCCGGTGGTGAGTTCGAACACCTCTGCCGGATCCATGGTGATGATGTCGGCGATATCCTTCGCCATGACAAAGGTATTGTCCGGTGTTGCCGCCTGGGACGAGCCCATGCCCAGCATCATCGCGGCGGAAAAACTCAAGAAAATATTTCTTAGCTTGTTCACTACTGCCTCCTCGATGGTTACATCGATCGGTTATTTTTGTACGTTGCCCGCGCTCACGCGGGAAGCCGGAAAATATTACCACAAACGTCGTGCGTAAAGGGCGGGAGGAAACTAATAATCAGTGCACCCACAACCCGCCTGGATTCTCATTTCACTGCCAAAAAGCGTTACTATTAGCAACAATGCTCATTCAGGCCATCAACGAATCTCCCTTTGGCGCCACGGTTTTCGGTTTCGACTGCGCGCAACCAGATGCCGCTGGCGCTGACGAACTTCGCCATGCGTTGCACCAGCACCAGTTGCTGGTATTCCCCGCTCAACAGCATTTGACGCCGCGACAGGAGGTCGCTTTTTATCGCTCGATCGACCTCAACGGTATCAGCGTATGGCGCGACCAGCGCAATAACCCCTGGGAAGTCTTCAAGGTGGAACAGGGAAACAGGGCGGGGACTTACCAGATACCGGAGGAACCGGGCGTGCTGGTGCTCGGCAAAGGCGAGATCGACCACTACGGACTCGAGGTTACGCTCGGCGGCGACCGGGGCGCCTACGGCGAAGACCGGGGCTCCCAGGTGCTTGGCGGCGGCGCGTTGCAGTGGCATATCGACGGCACGTTTTATCAATACGCTCCCTGCCATTACACGCAAATGCGTTGCATCGAGGCGCCGACCGGCAGCGGGCACTGGCTGTCTTTCGACGACGGCTCCGGGGACCGGCTCTGGTGCGCAGCCGGATCGACGGCCTTTGCCAGCGGCCGGGTGGCTTTCGATCTATTGCCAACCATCGAGCAGCAGATGTGTCTCCAGACCCGGGTTCACTACGCCAGTCGTCCGTTCGAAGCCAGCTACGCGCTGGGTAATAACGGCAATGGCCTGCGCGTGGTCGACCCCGCGGCGGAACAGCGTTATTCCGCGGGCGAAGATACGCCGGGCGCGGCCATTGACGATCCGCTGGCCCAGGTCTACCCGCTGGTCTGGACCTGCCCGGTCACGCAACAGCAGGCCCTGATGCCGCAACCGCGCTGTATGCATGCGCTCGAGCAGACCACGCCAACGGGTAATCGCTTTCTCGGCGTCGTCGAATCGAGGCATGCGGTAGAGCGATGGATGCGACCCGCAATCGAGCCGGAGCGGGTCTACGTACACGCCTGGCGGCCCGGCGACCTGGCGATCTGGCATAACCGCTCGGTCTGGCATTCGGCGACCGGCAAACTGTCGCGGGACGATCGCAGGATCATGCATCTAACCGCGTTTAACGGGGATGAGCCACCGCGTTGCGTGGCGCAATAAGACTGCCCGTCAAATATCCCGATTGGGTGCCTGCGGGACTGGCGGGGCAGATTGTAAACTGGCGCTTCGCAAGCCGATACCAGAGGCCGCTACCGGCTCGCGCCGCGTCCACGACAGCACCATGATCGTCGCCGCCGGCAGGAAGCTGAGCGTCACGATGGCGGCGCCAGCCAGCCCGAACAGGACGATGGCACCGACGCCACGATAGAGCTCGGTGCCTTCGCCAGGGATAAACACCAGCGGCGCCAGGCCGAAGATGGTCGTGATCGCGGACATCGCGATCGGCCGCAGGCGCGACTCTACCGCCTCCTGCACCGCTTCGACCGCGCTCATCCCGATGCTGCGGTAATTGTCGGCCGCGCGGTGGACGATCAGTATCGGGTTGTTAACCACCGTCCCCATCAGAATCAGGAAGCCGAGCATCGAGATCATATCGAATGGCTGGTGTATCGCGGCAAGGCCGATCAGCGGCAGCGATCCGCCAACGAAATTCATCAGCGCAAGCCCCGCGATGCCACCGGCAACCCCGAGCGGTATCGTGGTCATGATCAGCAGCGGGAATCCCCAGTGGGTAAAAATAGCCACCATGACGAGGTATACCAGGATCAATGCGACCAGGTAGTTGCCGGTCAGCGACTTCTGTGTCGCCTCGAGCTGATCGCTGGCCCCGGAGATATCGACGCTGACGTTGGCCGGAATCGCGCCGCTGCCGCGCAGGTAGCCGAGCACATCCTCGCGCACGATTTCAACCCCGGTTTCGAGCGCCACGGTTTCGGGCGGGATGATGCTCAGCGTTACCGTGCGGCGGCCGTCGATGCGGCGCACGGTGCTGGTATCGACCGTCTCGACCACGTTGGCGATGCTGGACAACGGCACCACGCCACCGCGCGTGTAAACCGGCATATCGCTCAGGGCCTGGGGCGAGGCATCGGGACCGGCGCCGCTGTAGAGATACATATCGATTTTGTCGTCGGCGAGGAAGAATTCATCGACGAAGGCGCCATTGGTCAGCGCGGCCACGGTAAAGCCGATGTCGGCCGTGTTCATGCCGAACTCGGCGGCGCGCTCCCAGTCGGGACGGATTTCGATCAGCGGTTGCGACAGCGACAACGTCGCCGGGTTGGCGCGGATTCGCGGCTTGCTGAATACTTCCTGGGCGCGGTTATAGGCCGCGGTCGCGGCGGCGTAAATCGGCTCCAGATCGGGCCCGGAAATATCCAGGTTGATACTGCGCGTGCCGCCGTTGTTGCTGGTGATGATCGATCCGCGCGTCGTGAAGGCGCGCATACCGGCGTATTCACCGTACTTGGCGTCGATGGCGTCCATCAACGCGTCGACCTGGGACTTGTCCTTGGGCTCGGCGATCAGGAACAGGCCGCTGGCGCGGATCGAGAGGATCAGGTAGTCGAGCGCCGGCACCGCGGTTTCACCGCGCTCGAACTCACCCGGCTCGTCCTCGAGGTAGGGTAAAAAGTACGCCTGCACGTCGTAACCGATCTCGCGCATGGTCGGCAGGTTGTAGCCCGGTGGCGCGTTCATACGACCGAATACCTTGGGTTCCTCTCCCGGGGGCAGGTATTCCGCCGGGGGCGTGAGCCCGAGAATGATCGCAACGCTGAGGCCAGCGGTTACCAGCATGACCAGCGCGCGGCGCAGCGAGGTGTCGACCAGCCAGTTGATACCCGCCAGCAGTCCACGCATCGACCCTGTCCCCGCCGCCGCGGCGGATTTCAAAGCACCATTGCCCGTATCGTCGCGCAGCGCGAAGTTCGCCGCTGCGGTCGGCACCACCGTGATCGCGACCAGCATCGACACCAGGATAGTCGCGGAAACGCCGACCGCGATGTCGCCGTAAAGCTGGCCGGCTTCTTCCTCGATGAAAATAATCGGGATGAACACCAGCACCGTGGTCAGTGTCGACGCCAGCACCGCCGGCCATACCCGCCGCACGCCGGTAATTGCCGCCTGCAGGCGCTTCAATCCCTTGCGGCGTTCCCACTCGATGCTTTCGAGCACGACGATGGTGTTGTCGAGGGTCATGCCGATCGAAAAGGCGACGCCGGCGAGCGAAATGACGTTAATCGTGCGCCCCGCCAGTAGCAGACCCAGAAAAGCGGCGATGGTACAGATCGGGATTCCGATGACGCCGACCAGGGTCATCCGTGCCGAGCGCAGGAACAGAAACATGACCAGGGTAGCCAGCACCGCGCCCAACGCGAGGTTGCGCCACACGGTGGCAATCGATTGCTCGACATAAACGGTATCGGTCGCGTTGAGACGCAACTCCATGCCGGCATTCGCCAGCAGTTCCGAATTGATGCGTTCCACTTCCTCGAACATCGCGTCCTTGATTTCGATGACGTTGGATCCCAGCTCGCGGTTAACCGCCAGGAACAGCACTGGCTTACCGTTGACGAAGGCCTCGCGCGCGACCTCGAAATGATCCAGGCGCACGCGCGCCACGTCACCGAGCCGGATGACCAGGTCGCCGCGGCGGGCCAGGATTAATTCGTTGAGCGACTCGATGTCGTCGAAACGGCCTATGGTGCGCAACAGGTAACTGCGCTTGCCGGCCTCGAGCTTGCCACCGGTGATGTCGCGGTTACGCTCGCGCAGCGCAGTGCGCACGTCGGCCACGGTCAGCCCGCGCTCGGCCAGCGCCGCCGGCTCGAGCAGGATTTGCACCTGGCGATCGGCGCCACCCCAGACCTCGACGCTCGAAACGCCCTCGACGGTTTCCATCCGCGTGCGCACGTTGTCAGAGACGAAGTCGCGCATCATATCCATGTCGAGCCCGCGCGGGTTACCATCGAGTGGCGCCACTCGAAAATACATGAAGGAGTTGCTGGAGAACGACTCGGCGAAGATGCGCGGCTGGTTGACCGTGTCGGGGTAAGACGGCACCTGCGACAGCGCGTTATTCACCCGGATCAGGGTTTCGTTGATGTCGACACCCGCCGGGAATTCGAGTTCGACTCGCGCCTGGCCCGAGGACGCCGTCGCCTCGATTCTCTGCAGGCTGGGTATGCTGCGCAGGTACTCTTCCTGCTCGATCAGAATTTCCTTTTCGATATCCTGCGGCGTGGCGCCAGGCCAGGAGGTGCGCACCTGCACCGTGCGCACGTCGAGATCGGGAATCATCTGCACCGGCACGCGGAAGGTCGCGACAATGCCGAGCACGACGACAACCCCGACGATGACCGTCATCAGGGTGCCGCGATTGATGATTTTTTCGAACATATGCGATCCCGACCTCGGCGTTTAGCCGCTGATTCGGACCTGCTGGCCCTGTTGCAGCGATTCGTTACCGCGAATAACCACGCGCTCGCCCTCGGCGAGTCCCTCGAGAATCTCCACGCTGTTGTCGAAAGTCAGCCCGGTCTTTACCACGCGCTCCTCGACCGCGTCGCGATCATCATTCACCACGGCCACCCAGACCACGGTGCGGCCGTCCGGGTAGCGGATGATCGCGTCGCGCGGCACGACTTCGGCCTGGCGATCGGTACCGATACGCAATACAGCGCGCACCGACATGCCCGGCGTCAAGCGTCCAGCGGAATTTTCCACCTCTGCCCGCACCAGGAAGGTGCGCGCATCAGGATCGCTAACCGGCACCACCTGCGACACGCGCGTCGCCAGCGTTTGTCCGGGCAATGCATCGAGCCTGAGGCTCACCGCCGTGTCCGCGGTAACCCGCTGAAAATACTGTTGCGGCACCTGCAGGTCAAGCTGCAGACGATCGATCGCCACCAGCAGCAATACGTTCGAGGCGGTATCGACGCGCTCGCCGAGATCGGCGTCACGCGCGGCGATCACGCCGCCGAACGGGGCTTTCTGGGTATGACGGTCGAGCGTGGCGGCGGCGAAGGCGCGCTCGGCGCGGCGACGCTCTAAAATGGCCTGGTTACGCGTGACCAGCGCTTCGAGACTCCGCGCCTCGCTCGCCGGGAAGGTATTCTCGGCAACCAGCTCCTTCGCCTCGACCACGCGTCGTTTAGAATCGGCCAGGTCCGCCTCGGCCTCGTGTTCGGCGGCAACGGCCTGCGCCAGCTCCAGGCGCGCCAGTTCGTCGTCCAGCTTGAACAGGATATCGCCTGTCTTTACGCGGTCGCCCGCGTCGACCTCGAGGCTGACCAGGCGTCCCTCGACATCGGGGGATAACCGAGCCCGGTAGGGAGACGACAACGATCCGGACAGGCTCAGGGTTTCGACAATGTCCCGGCGTTCGACGACCGCGACTTCAACCAGCGCCACCGGCGCCGCCGCAAGCTCCGCGGTCAACAGCACCGACGATAATGTCGCCAGGACTGCCAGCCGGCAGTAGTGAATGAATCGATTTCCCTTCATGCTGTTTTGATCTCTCGTAACCCGGCGAAAAGGTAACGCCAGGCGCCCTAAAATATCACAATTCCGGAGTTGCCAGCGCTTTTTCACTGGCCCGAAAGGCGGACAATGTCCGTGCCCGATCGCTGCTCTCGACGCCTGCCACAAGGCGCGTGTACCAGGCGCGAATCCGACTCCCGCGGCTACAGCATCAATTAGTTACGTTTTTCCGGCATCATTCGGATCAGTTAGCCATGGGCAAAAGCGCCGATGCGACCGGCGTTTCCATGCCGCAGATGGCCAGAAGCGAACGGCAGACCATTGCAAGATGCTTTACCCGGCAAGGATAAATAGTATAGTAATCCGACCCTGCTAACGTTGGCGAGAACCTGCAATGTATAGATACGGCCTCACATCAAGTACCTTCCTCCTGGCCGCCGGCCTGCTCCTGTTTCACCCGGTAATCGCATCGGAGCTGGTGCTTGCCCAGGCGGAATCCGGATCCGCAAGCGGCGCGGAAACGAAACGCAGGCTAGTCGACTTCTGGCAGCCCGGGGACACGGGCCAGCGCATGAATATCCGCGGCCGGGTTACCAGTATCGACGGCACTCCCCTCGCCGGGATACCGATCAGGGTTCGCCAGGCGGATGGTAACGGCGATTACAGCGAAAACTACCGGGGCCTGCTGTTGTCCGATGAACAGGGCCGCTACCAGTTCGGCTCGGTGGTCCCGGGGAACTATGCCGGCGCCAAGCATGTCCATCTGGAGGTATACACCGATGGTTACGAGTATTATGACACCAGCATCCTGTTCAAGGGCGACCCGAACCTGGATCAACACTACGGCGACGGCCAGGCGATATTTCTCGAAGAATCCACCGTCAACGGGGAGACCATTCTGTTCGGTCGCTTCGATATCATGTTAACCCCGATGTAGCCCGCGTTAATTTCAGCCCGGGATCGACAACAGCGCATGAAACACGCACCGACATTACTGCTTTGCCTCGCACTGTGCATCAGCCCGACCGCCATGACGGCCGAAGCGCAGCAGGCCGTCGATACCGCCGAAACCTCGCCCAGGGCGCTGGCCGGCATTCCCGGCAACGCGCACGAGTTTTACTTCACGCGTGGCATTTACAGCGGCGAATTCGACGATTACGACGAAGGTGGGCGCTGGGCGATAGACTACCCCAAGGCAGATCACCAGTTCCTGATCGCACTGAAACGCCTCAGCCTCGTCGACGCCTACGAGTCCGATAACGCGATCGAGCTAACCGACCCGCGGCTGCGGCGTTTTCCCTTACTGTACGCGGTCGAAGTAGGGTCAATGTCGCTGAGCGACGCCGAAGTGCTGGCGTTAAGAAATTACCTGCTGGCCGGCGGCTTCCTGGTAATCGATGACTTCTGGGGGAGCTGGGCCTGGGACCAGTTCCTGACGCAGATGCAGCGGGTGTTTCCGGGCCGCGCCATCGTCGATGTCCCGCTGGACCACCCGGTATTTCACGCCTTCTACGACATCGACCGGGTAACGCAGGTACCCAACGTCCGCCAGGGATGGGGCGCGGCGAGCGGCGGCCCTACCCACGAATACGACGGCATCGTGCCCCGGGTGCGCGGGGTATTCGACGATGACGGCCGGCTGATGGTATTGATCAACTGGAACACCGATCTCGGCGATGCCTGGGAATGGGCGGACGACCCTAATTATCCACTCAAGTTTTCGACCTATGCGTTTGAAATCGGGATCAATTTCGTGATTTACGCGATGACCCACTAACGCGGCCGCATCGACCAGCCCATGTTCGAATTCCTGTTCAAGTTCCCGGCAGAATTTTTTACTTCCGGTTCGCTGATACTGGCACTACCCGCGTGGCAACTGGCGCTGGTGCCCGTGGGCGTAATGATACTGGCGCTGGTGCTGCTCGGATATACCCGGCTCGGCCGCCAGGTTCGCGGCAGGGACCTCGCGGCAATCGCACTGTTGCGCAGCCTGGCGATTTCGCTGTTGTTGTTCAGCCTGTCGCGACCGCTGCTCGAGGTAACCGCCATCATGCCGCAACCGGCCGTGGTGGGCGTCCTGCTGGACAATTCGATCAGCATGCGGCTCGACCATGGTTCCGGTCCCCGCAGCGCCTATATCGAACAGCAGTTCGACGCCGAGCGCGGGCCCCTGCTGCGCGCCCTGCGGGAAAACTTCGATACCCGCCTGTTCAGCTTTGGCGCGACTACCCAGCCGGTGGACGATATTACCGGGCTCGAGTTTGGCGACGGCGACAGTGATCTGAACCAGGCCCTGCAATTCGTGCAGGCGTCGCTGCGGGGCGAGCCTCTGGCCGGCCTGGTCGTCGTCACCGACGGCGCCACACCGTCGATCGAGCAAATGGAGGCCAACCTGTTGTCATTGAAGGCGGCCGGAACGCCGGTCTTCAGCATCGGTGTCGGCGAGACGCAGTACCAGCGCGATGTCGAGCTCAGCCGGGTAGATTTACCGCGCCGGGTGTTAAAGGGTAGCCGGGTCAACGCCAGGCTGCACATCCGTCAACAGGGCTATGACGGTGAGACGCTGGAATTGCTGGTCGAAGACGACAGCCGAATTCTGCACCGCCAGGCGGTTACGCTCGAGCGCGGTGAACAGTCGCTCGAGATACCGCTCGCCACCGACGATGTCGGGGCAAGGCAACTGGAGTTCAGGCTGGCCACAAAAACCGGCGAGCAGATCGCGGCCAACAACCGTCGCCAGGCGATACTGGGGGTAGACCCGCGTAAAACCCGAATCCTGTACTTCGAGGGTGAACCCAGGTTCGAATTCAAGTTCGTGCGCCGCGCGGTTGCAGCGGACGAGCAGATAGCGCTGACGGGATTGATGCGCACCGCGGACGCGAAGTTTTACCGGGTCGGCATCGAATCGGAGCAGGATTTGCGCAACGGTTTTCCGATAACCCGCGACGAATTGTTTACCTACGATGCCCTGGTACTGGGGAGTGTCGAGCTGACGCTGTTGAGCCGCGAACAGCAGGACATGATCGTCGAATTTGTCAATCGCCGCGGCGGCGGCCTGCTGGCGCTCGGTGGTCGACACGCCTTCGCCGAGGGCGGCTACCATGCGTCCGTGCTGGGCGATATTTTGCCGGTGGTCATCGCGCCGCAGGCAAAACCCGGCTTTAGCCGCGATCTCCGGCTGCTGCCAACCCCGGCGGCGCTGGTGCACCCGGCCCTGCGGCTCGCCGATAGCGACGAACAGTCGAACGCGCGCTGGTTGACGCTGCCCCCGCTGACGATCGTCAACCCGATCCGGACAATCAAGCCCGGCGCTACGCTGCTGCTCGCCAGTCACCAGGGCGACGACGAGGGCACCTACGTCGGGATGGCGTTTCAACGTTACGGCCGTGGCAAGGTGGTGGCGTTCCCGGTGCAGAATTCATGGTTGTGGCAGATGCACCAGGATATCGAACTCGAAGACCAGACCCACGAACTCCTGTGGCGGCAATTGCTGCGCTGGCTGGCCGAATCCGTGCCGCAACGACTGCAGTTGACGCTGTCGAGCCACGGTATTCACGCCGGAGGCAGCATCAGCCTGCGCGGCGAAATCATGCGGCCCGACTATACCGCCGACAACGCGGCGCGGGTGCGCGCTGTTGTAACCGCTCCCGACGGGCTGCAGCAGGTCATCAGCCTGGGCCGGGACCCGTCGCAGCAAGGCGTCTACACGGCAGAAGTCAGCGCTACCGCCCCCGGGGATTACCAGGTCAGGCTCGAGCTCGACGCACAGGACACGGTGATCAGCAGCGCCGAATCGCGCTTCCGGGTGACGCCCGAGGGCAACGAGTACTACCAGTCGGAAATGAATCCGGCGCTATTGCAAAAATTAGCCGCCCGCACCGGCGGTGAATTCCTGCGCGCGGGTGAAACCGGTGACCTGGCGGAAGCCCTCGGCCGCCAGCAACGCGGCGCCAGGGCGTTGATGCGTCACGAACTTTGGGACATGCCGGTGATATTCCTGTTACTGGTGGTTTTGCTGTGTGCTGAATGGGGCTACCGGCGGTGGCGCAGCCTGGCATGAGAAGCGCAATCGCCATCTGCCTGCTGATGCTGGTCTCGCCGATCGCTCAGGCGTTGCAGCATCACCTGTTGATCGTCAGCGGCATCGGCGGCACCGAGGCCTATCAGCAACAGTTTTCCAGCCAGGTCGAGGCGCTCAAACAGGCCGCCCTGGACGCCGGCTTCCAGCGCGACAATATCGTTATCCTGGCGGCGAACTCCACCAACGCGGAGCATCGGTCGGCCGACAAGCAGACTGTCCTGCAGGCGATCGGCGAAATCGACGCGCGCGCCGACCCCAGCGACCGCGTGTTCGTGGTCCTGATCGGACACGGCAATCCGCGTGGCGAAAGCGCGGTATTCAACCTGCCCGGGCCCGATATCTCCGCCGACGAGCTTGGCACGGCACTGGATCGTCTCGGTGAACGACAACTGGTCGTGATCAATACCGCCTCGGCCAGTGGCCCGTTCATCAAGCGGCTGGCGGCAAGCAACCGCGTCATAATGACCGCAACCGCCAGCGGGCAGGAATTCCACGCGCCATTATTCGGCGGATTCCTGGTAAAAGCCTTTGCCACCAGCAGCGCGGACCGCGACAAGGACGACCGCATTTCGATGCTGGAAGCCTTCGACTACGCCCGCCGCGAGGTGCGGCGCAGTTATGACAGCGACAAGCGCCTGTTAATCGAGCACGCGCTGCTGGATGACAACGGCGATGGCGAGGGCAGTCTCGATCCGGGCGAGTACGAGGATGACGGCCGCCTGGCGAACCAGGTCTACCTGCAACAGCCCCCGACGGCGGCGTCCGGCGCCTCCCCCCAACTGGTCGCGATGCTGCAACGCAAGCGGACGCTGGAACAGTCGATCCGTGAGTTGAAACGTCAGCGCGATAACCTGGACCGGGGCTATTATTACGACCGCCTCGAAGGACTGCTGATCGATCTGGCACTGCTTACCCGCCAGATCAGGACTGGAGACGGTTAAATGAAAACGCTGGCGTTACTGATTTTACTTGCCTGCACTCCCGCGGCTCTGGCCGTGACGGACACGCAGATCGACCAGCTCGAGGCGCTGCGCCTCGCGGGCAATTACCAGGCCGGACTCGAACTGGGTCGCGGCGAGCTCGCCAGCGATCCCGGCAACGCCCGCCTGTTGTACTCACTCGGCGAGCTCGAGCTCGAAACCGGCGGCCTGGATGCAGCCGAGCAATACTTCCGCAGCGTGATCGAACTCGCCGCGCAGGACGCCATGATGGCGCGACTGATGCTCGCCGAGGTTCACCTGCAGCGCGGAGAACGACAGGCCGCCGAGCAACTGTGGCGAGAAATCCGCGAAGCTTACCAAACCAGGGAAGACCTGAGCACGCGCGATCTGCAGGCGATTGCGGGCGCCACCCGGCAGCTGGGCAAATACGATCCGCAGCTGTTCAAGGAGGCGGTGCGTCTCTTCGATGAGGTGCTGCGCCGGGATCCCGCCAACCTGCAGGCAGGCATAGCGCTGGGCGAGTTGTTGCTGGAAAAATACAACAACCAGGAAGCGCTGCAGGTCTTCGAGGAAGTGCTGGCGCGGGACGATCAACATCCACGCGCCCTGCTGGGGCTGGCGCGCAGCCAGCATTTCGACTATTCCTCGGCAGCGGTAGACAGCACTCTGAGGGCGCTGTCGATCAATCCCAACCTGGTGCCGGCACGCGTGCTGCTGGCGCGCCTGTTTATCGAACTGGAACAGCTCGACGACGCCAGACGCGAGGCCGAACTGGCGTTGCAGGTGAATCCGCGCTCGCTCGAGGCACTTGCGACGCTGGCGGTTATTCATCGGCTGCAACACGACCAGGACGGATTCGAACGCATCGAAGCCCGGGTACTGGCACTAAACCCGGGGTACGCCGGACTGTACACCCTGCTCGCGGAGATGGCGGCGCAAAACCGGCTCTACCGCGAAGCCGAACAGTTCGCCAACAAGGCGGTAGAGCTCGATCCCCAATCCTGGCAGGGCTACGGCCTGCTCGGCATGAACCAGATGCGCCTGGGCAAAATGCAGGCCGGCCGCGCGAACCTCGAGCGTTCATTCAGTGGCGATCCCTATAACGTCTGGATCAAGAACACGCTGCAGCTGGCGGACAGTTTCGAGGATTATGTCGAGGTCGACCAGGACGCCTTTCGAATCGTGCTGCACGGCGACGAAAACGCGCTACTCGAGGAATACATTCATGACCTCGCGCAACGGGCTTACCGCTCCTTTTCCGCTCGCTACCGGCACCAGCCGCGGCAGCCGATTCGGATCGAGTTGTATCCCAACCATGCCGATTTTTCGGTGCGCTCGGTGGGGCTGGCTGGCGTTGGCCTGCTGGGCGTCAGTTTCGGTCCGGTGGTGGCGATGGATTCGCCCGCCGCGCGCGAACGCGGCAGCTTCAACTGGGGCTCGACCCTGTGGCATGAACTGGCGCACGTGTTTCACCTGACGATGACCGATAACCGGGTACCGCGCTGGTTTTCGGAAGGTCTCGCGGTTCACGAGGAACGCACCGCGCGCCAGGGTTGGGGCGGCGATGTCGACCCGGGATTTTTACAGGCCTACCTCGAGGGGCGCCTGCTGCCGGTCAGTCAGCTCAATAACGGCTTTGTGCGGCCAAGTTACCCGGAGCAAGTCATCCATTCCTATTTCCAGGCTTCGCTGGTGTTCGAATTCATCGAGTCGCGCTGGGGCTTCGACACGATTCGCGAGGTTTTATCGTCTTTCCGCGACAGCAACTCACCCGAGACCGCGTTACTCGACGGGTTGCAACTCGACAGCGCTACCCTGGACACGGCTTTCGACACCTACCTGAGAGACAAGTACTCGGTCGCGCTCAAGGCGCTGGAGCCGAATGCGGATTCTGCGGCAGAAGGCAATTCCAGCCGGCTTTCACCCGACACGGCGTTACCCGACAAGTA
>Ga0316201_10000346_pt1 | contig 25304 bp, 20 predicted proteins | sample CS6wburrow_MG_FD_204516 | JGI IMG/M metagenome (GOLD analysis project Ga0316201, IMG submission 204516) | Coastal sediment microbial communities from Delaware Bay, Delaware, United States - CS-6 worm burrow | ecosystem: Environmental > Aquatic > Marine > Coastal > Sediment | place: USA... | reverse complement strand
GTTCGGAGACGAGGCGCTGAGCGGCAGTCACGAATCGCTCCTGCGTACCTTCGGGAAGAAAGAGGTAGTCGGGCGCCAAGCAGGTCTGCCCGGCGTTGATGAGTTTCGCGTACATGATTCGCGAAGCGGCCTCGTCGATGTTGAAGTCGTCGCAAACGATCGTAGGCGACTTGCCTCCGAGCTCGAGGGTGACGGGGGTCAGGTTGTCGGCTGCAGATCGCATGACGGTACGGCCGACGTCGGCCGAACCGGTGAAGATGATGTGGTCGTAAGGCAGCGTGGAGAAGTCGCTCGCACGCACGCCTGGTAGAATCGCAACGACTTCTTCTGGGAAGACCTCGGCGAACTTGTCGGCGAGCAAGCGGCAAAGATTCTGGGAGTTGCTCGCCATCTTGATCATGGCGCGGTTACCCGCCGCCAAGACGCTGACCAGCGGGCTCAGGGTGAGGAAGAGCGGGTAGTTCCAGGGCGAGACGATGCCGATGACGCCCTTGGGCTGTGGGATGACTCGGTTGGAGCCGGTTGCGAAGACCACGGAGACGTGGCGGCGCTGTGGCTTCATCCACTTGCGAGTCTTCCTGAGGGTGTCGCGCAAACCGTCGATGACCGGGAAGATCTCGAGGATCTTCGACTCCTCGACGGAGCGGTGACCGAAATCTTGGCTGATGGCCTCGGTGATTTCGTCCATGTTGTCCAGCAGGATTCGTTCGAGCGCACGGAGGCGACTCCTGCGTTCGTCCAGGCTCGGATATGGATCGCGCAGGTAGGCTTCGCGCTGGAGCTTGAAGACGCGTTGCGCCTCGTTTTCGACGATTTCGATGGAGCGGAGCTGAGCGGTTTGGGCCATAACAGACCGGTTGTAGCGTCACCGTCGGCTCAACCGCAAGCCGGACCTGCACAGGCCAGCCCGGACTATTCCCGGGCGGCCTTGGATTCGAGCTCCATCCAACGGGTCATCATTCGGTCGAGCTCTGCTTGAATCTCGCCTTGGCGCGCGACAATTGCGGGGACTTCCTCGGCTCGCTCGGTGTATAGGGCCGGGTCGTTCAGGAGCGCTTCGACCTCCGCTGCCTGGGTTTCGGCGCGTTCGATGCCAGCTACGAGCTTGTGCAGCTCCTGCTTCTCCTTGTAGGACAGCTTCTGCCCCTTCGCGCCGGAGCCGCCCTTTGGCTTCTGGGGGCTCCGGTCCGCGTTTCGCTTGCTTTCGGCCTGACGCGCGGCGCGTTGGTCGCGGTAGTCGCTGTAGTTGCCCGCGTAGGCGATGACCCGGCCGTCGCCCTCGAACGCCAGAATCTTCGTCGCGACCCGGTCGAGGAAGTACCGATCGTGACTAACGATGAGGGCCGTGGCACCCGATTGCACGAGCATCTCCTCGAGCGCCGCGAGGGTGGCAACGTCGAGGTCATTCGTCGGCTCGTCGAGGACCAGCACGTTGGCCGGAGCAAGCAGCAACTTGGCCAAGGCGACGCGAGCTCGCTCACCCCCCGAAAGAGACGAGACCTTGTCCCGAGTGCGATGGGGAGCGAAGAGAAAACGCTTCAGGTAGCTCCGAATGTCGATGGAGCGACCCTGGAACGTGACCTGCGGCCGATCGGGCGCGACGTTCTGCTGAACGGATTCGTCCTCGCGCAAACCGCTTCTACCTTGATCGAAGTACGCGAACTTCGTGTTGGCTCCGATGACCACGCTGCCGCGTGTCGGCTCGAGATCGCCCAAGAGCACACGAAGCAAGGTCGTCTTCCCCGCGCCGTTCGGGCCGACGATGCCGAGGCGATCCCCGCGGGACAGGATCAAGTCCAGCGAATCGACGAGCTCGAGGCTGCCAAGCCGCACGCCGAGACCATGCGCTTCGACCACGGTACCGCCCAGCCGCTGGGTCTGCGCCGCGAACTTGGCTACCTGCTCGGCCTTGGGGCCGCTTGCATCACGAAGCGCTTCGGCACGATTGACGCGCGCCTTGGACTTGCTCGTGCGGGCCTTGGGTGAGCGCCGGAGCCATTCAAGCTCGGTTCTCAAGAGGTTCTGACGATTGGCCTCGGCGCGATCGGCATGTGCAAGCCGGTCCGCTTTCGCTTCCAAGTATCGGTGCCAGCCGCCCTCGTAGCTGTATACTCTACCCTGGTCGACTTCGAGGGTTCGGTTCACCACGCGGTCGAGGACGTAGCGGTCATGCGTGATCAAGATGAGCGCGCCGCGGTATTGCTCGCGTAGGTAGCTCTCGAGCCATTCGATGGTGTCGGCGTCGAGGTGGTTGGTCGGCTCGTCGAGGATCGCCAGGCTGGGCTCCTCGACCAGAAGCCGGGCGAGCGCCACGCGCCGCCGCTCGCCGCCGCTCATCTCGTCGACACTGCGATCGATGTCGCGAAGCCCCAGTTGCTGCAGGAGCACATCGACGCGAAGGCTGTTCTCCCAGCCCCCCAGCCGCTCCACTTCGTGGGCCGCGGCTGCCTGTGGCTCGGTGTAGGCTTCCCATCCTGGTTGCTGGGCGGCGATTAGTTGGCTGAGCTCTTCGTGCCGCTCGAACGCCTCTGCCCAAGCGCCGAGCCCTTCGAGGACGACCTCGCGCGCGTTCCGGCCCGCGGGCAGGACAGGCTCCTGTGGCAAGTAACGAATGTTCGCCTCCCGGCGGCGCGCGACCCGTCCTTCGTCAGGCTGGTCTTCACCCACCAAGATGCGTGCCAAGGTCGACTTACCCGAGCCGTTGTTTCCGACGAGCCCTACCCGCTCACCTTCGTGAACCGACAGGTTCACATCATCGAGAAGTCGCGTCTCGCCGTACGCTTTGCTGAGGCCTTCAGCAACCAAAATAGGCACGTTCGTCAGCTCCTCAGGGACTCGTGAAGAGGCCGTCGCCGAAGCTCGCGCCGACAGGAACGCACCAGACGCTGATGCCATCGAGGTCGTCGAGGGTTCGGTTCAGGGGGAGCTGCGCATAGACTGCTTCGCTGCCGTCGTAGCCTCCGTTGCGAATCAGGTCGTTTTCGCTCATCGAAAAGCCGCTCACATAGTCGCCGCCGAGGCCGCCGTAGAAGCGAACGTCGACGCCAGTGCCGTCATAGACGAAGTCGTCCACTCGAATGGTGCAGTCGTCGATGATCACTGCAGTGCCGGAGACTTGATGCGCAAAGGTCTGGAGCTCGGCGATCTGCCCGATCTTCTCATGGGTCGAGTCGCATTCGCGAAGCCCGCCCGTCCCGCCGGCGCCGCCCGCGCCTCCCGTGCCGGCTTCATTCGAGAGCACGAAGGCCACGATGTCGACGAGCTCTTCGTCACTGAGGCGGTCATCCGCCCAAAACGGCATTCGACCACCGGTGAGTCCCTCATAGACGCCACTGTCGACGGTGCCACTGGTTCTCACGCGCCGCCCAATCGTCTCGGCGTCGAGGAGAGAGCCACGTAACTCCGGTGCCCGTTGGGTCCCGCGGGCGTCCACCCCGTGACAGACGACACAAGATGCGTTGAACACTTCCTTCCCGGTCATTTCGTCGCCGCCGTCGAGGTCCGAGGGAGGACTGACGATCTGGTAGCTCAATGCAGCTGCTGGTGAGTCCCCGGCGACTTCGCTCAGGTACTGCAGGAGGGCCAGCCAGCGAGGGTCGGTTTCGGCGAAGGCAGGCGCCGTCATCCACTCGACCCGGCAGCTGTTGACGGCATCGAGCAGCTCGGTGAGCTGGCCGTTCTTGTACGAAGGGCGATTCGCCGCATCGCCGATGGCGTGACCCGGGCGCCGAATCCCATCGGACGCCGGCTCCTCATGCGCATGACAGGTCACACAGGCAAAGGTGTTTCCGTCGTTATGGGGCTCGAGATAGAGGGCTTCGCCGGTCGCCGCGGCGCCGCCACCCCCCGAGTCGCTGCAGCCCAGGGCGGTGGGCACGAGCACCAAAGCCAATGTCAAAGCAAGTCGTCTCATGAAGCCACCGTAGCCTCGATTTCGCTCGGGCGGCAAGGCGCTTGGTCTCGTGCGCGGTGGATTGACGAAGCGAGGCGTCTTGGGCACCCTAGCGTCACATTTCACAGGGGAGTCGGATATGAATCGTAGCTTAGTCATCTTTGGTGTGTTGGCCCTTGCTTTGGGCTGCGCAGAGAGCACTACAAACCGCGAGCCTGAGGAAGTCATCGTCGACGCGTTCAACGTGGCTTTGGCCGGCTCCTTCATTCCCTACGAGGCCGAGCGGCGGCAACCGATTGCGGACGCGATCGCGGCGCACGACGCCGATGTCTTGTGCCTGCAAGAGGTGTGGACTCAGGCGGACAAGGAGCTGATCCGCGATACTGCGGCCCAAACCTTTCCCTACGCTGTATTGTTTGAGAATGACGTCGACACTCCCGTCGACGATCCCACCGACCAGCAGGGGCAGATTCCGCCGGCTCCGACCACCGTGCCGTGTCCGGACGAGTTTTTCGACGACGACGAACTGACCATCAAAGAGCAGATGGACGTTGCCATCGACTGCGTCCGAGACAACTGTTCGACGATCCCGGACAGCGACATGGGTCGTACCGAAAGCGCTGACTGTGCCTCGGCAAACTGCTCGCTCGCGGTCCTGCCGCTCTTGTTTGGCGATGACCCTCAACATCAGCGCTGCTATGCATGCGTGATACCGCAACTTCCAACGGCGACGTTTGCAGAGATGCGCGCGAGCTGTCCGACGGTGATCAACCAAGATCTCGCCTTCGGCGGGCAGAACGGCGTGATGATTCTCTCGCGCCATCCGGTCAAGAACACCGAGAACTGGGTCATTCCCGGCACCTGGAATCGCCGCAGCATCCTCAAGGCAACCGTGGAGCTGCCCAATGGCGCAGAGCTCGATACCTACTGCAATCACCTCACGCCGATTTTCAGCGTCCCGCCCAATTCGGTCAACACGTTCCCATACACGGGGCAGTACGGGGAGGGACAGAAGGGACCCGCGGGCTGGTTGGCCGAACAAAAGCTCCAAGCGGAGAAGCTCGTCGAGTACGTCGCCTCGAAGAGCGGCAACCGGCCGGCCGTGATTCTGGGTGACTTCAATGCCGGCCTCGGATACCCGGACCAAGACATCGTCGCAGAGGGCGAAGAGACGTTCAGCATTCTGGATTCGGCGTACACCCCGGCCTACACGGCGGACTACACGCCGCTTTGCACGTTCTGCACGACCAATCCCGTGACCGATACGGAGTCGTCGGTTTGGATCGATCACATCTTCCTGCACAACCTGCCGGCGAGCGCGGTGACCTCGACCGCGCGTATTTTCGATCAAGACGTCGTACCCGTAGGCGACGACATGCTGGTTCCGCTTTCCGATCATTTCGGCATGCGGACCGTCATCCTGGTGCCTTAGCCGCTCAGGAGAAGATCCGAAGCGCGACGGCGACTTGCGCGCCGAATCCGGCGAGGAAGGCCATCGTTCGAATGCCCGGTAGGCCGAAGGCGCCCGCCGGGAAGTGGACCAGACGTGCCCAGAAGTACACCTGCGTCGCGACCAGGATGCCCGGCTCGTCGCCCTTCCCCATCGCGAAAGCAACGAGGACCAAGGTCGCGAAGACCACGAGATTCTCGACCGCATTGTAGTGCGATCGCTTGGCACGACGCGCCCAGAGGGCTTGCTTGAGCTCGTCCTCCGGGTCGACCGGTTTCATCGCCCCGATCACACCTAAGGCGACCATTCGCTCCAGGACATACGGAACCCACAACAATGCGGTCATTAGGGCCGCGGCCGCCAGCCATTCGAGTGCAGTCATCGAATCCTCCAGTTCAGAACGCACAAAGCGCTCAGACCCCGTACTGTCGCACAGCAAAGCTCGTTACGTCGCGCCCGCCATATAGACGACCAGGCTTGCGATGCACCGCACTTCGCGCATCCTGCGCCCGCCGACAGCCGCCGCTGGGCTGTTCGTGGTAGGGTCCGATCCTATCAGTCATGGCCGCGACCGCATTCGTCACCGGTGGCACGGGATTCATCGGAATCAATCTCATCGAGCTTCTGGTCCAGCAGGGCTGGTCGGTGACCGCGCTTCATCGCGCGACCTCGGACCTCAGGTACCTGAACCGGTTTCCGATCGCGCTTGCAGAGGGGTCGATCACCGATCGGAGCTCCCTCGAGCGAGCGATTCCGCAGGGAGCCGATGTAGTGTTCCACGTCGCGGGAGACACGAACTTCTGGTCAAAGAACAACGCACAGCAGGACGCAAACAACATCGATGGCACGCGCAACATGGTCGAAGTGGCCGCGGACAAAGGGGTCGGCACATTCATCCATACGTCGAGCAACGCGATATGGGGTCGCGTGCAAGGGACCATTGACGAAGAGACGCCAGTCGAAGGCGCGAGCTCCTGGATCAACTACGAGCGGAGCAAGTGTCTTGCCGAGCGCGAGGCGCTGAAGGGCACGACGCTCGGGATGAAAGTGGTGGCCTTGAATCCGAGTGAAACGGTGGGTCCGTACGACGCCACCAGCTTCGGGCGGCTTTTCTTCTTGCTGCGCGACGGTGACCTCCCTGCCGTCTCACCCGGAACCATCCAAGTGACGCATGTGCACGATGTGGTTCGTGCTCACCTGGACGCTGTGACGAAGGGACGAAGCGGTGAGCGGTATCTCTTGACCGGAGAGGAGATCGAGTTTCCGAACTTCGTAGAAGAGATCGCTCGGATTTCCGGCGCCAAGGCGCCGATGACGGCTCCCGCTTGGGTCTTCAAGATCTACGCTCGCGTGTCGGTCATGATTGCGGGGATCACAGGGAAGGAGCCAGATGTCACGCCCGAGCTCGCGACATCCATGAGTGACACCGGGCGGACGTTCCTGTGCGACAAAGCGATTCGGGAGCTTGGCTACCGGACGCAGGCGCCCGAGGTGGCCATTCGAGACAACTACGACTGGCTCGTCAAAGAAGGCCTGCTGACGGAAAGCTGAGCCGCCCCCGCTCCCTAGAACGGATACGACTGCAAGGTATCGAGCGCCATCGTCATGAGCATGTGCACCGCCTCGGGCGTGTCGATGGGGATGCCAGCGGCGCCGCCCCCGTAGATGGCGGAGCTCTGGGGCTTGGCATCGCGGTTTTCGTGCGCGTAGGCGACGGCTTCGGAGAGATCGGTGGCGAAGGCCTCGGCGATGCCGGGTCGGGTTTGGGGCCGGGTCACGCACATGTGAATGGCTGCGGGGTGCTGTTGTCCGTTGAAGCGCCAGCCACGGGTCTTCATGAAGTCGTTGACGTGATAGATGTCGAAGTCGTTCGAGCGAAACGCGAAACAGAAAGTCGGTGAGCCCATGAGCATGAGCTTCGGCTGGCTCTTGACCGCGTCCTGCATCTCAAAAGACGTTTCGAAGATCTGCTTGGCGTAACGCAGGTAGCCTTCCTTACCGTAGCGGACCATCGCGGCCCAGGTCGCGGCGATGAGACCGCCGGAGCGACTGCCGGCGAGGCCGTTCGATGCGTAGATGCCGCCCTTCCAGAGCGGCTCGATGTAGTACTGGTACTTCCGGAATGACGCGTCCCTGTAGACCACGACCGAGGTGCCCTTGAGGCCGTAGCCGAATTTGTGGGTGTCGGCGGAGACGGAGGTGACGCCGGGCAATCGGAAGTCGAAGGCTGGGATGTCGTAGCCGAGTGCTTCGCCCCAGGGCAGGATGAAACCGCCTAGGCAGCCGTCCACGTGCAGGCCGATGCCGTGCTCGACGGCCAAGTCCGACAAGGCGTCGATGGGATCGATCGTGCCGTAGGGGTAGTTGCCGGCCGAACCGACCAAGGCAACCGTGCGATCATCGATCTGGTCGCGCACGAAGTCGACGTCGACCAGGGTGCTGGTCGGATCGGTGGGCGCTTGCACGACCTCGATGCCGAGCAGGTGCGCGCCCTTTCGGAAGGCTGGGTGGGCGGTTTCAGGGATGATGACCTTGGGGCGATCGATGCCACGCTCGTCGCGCGCCTTGTCCCGGTAGACCAGCAATGGATTGATGATGCTTTCGGTGCCACCGAAACCGACTGCGCCGCAGGCCTTGTGAGCGGGGTTGTGCTTGCGGACTTCTTCGCCATGCATGAGGTCGAGGGTCATGGCGATGATGTCGGACTCGAAGCGGGTCATGCTCGGGCAGATATCTCGCTGAAGGGAGTTCACATACGAGAAGAGCGCGCAGACAGCGTTCAAGAAGTCGTAATGTTCATGGTCCCCGCTGTACATCGTGCCCGAGCAGCGGCCGTTCTCCCATGCTTCGTCTTCTTTGCTGGCAATCGCTCGCAGCTCCTCGAGAATCGCATCGGTCGCGCGGCCCTCCGCCGGGAAGCTACGGATCACGCCATGACTCTCCGCGTACGGATATAGGCCCCTCATCAAGGATTCAATCGTGTCGTTCATGACTCACTCCCTACATTCAAGGCTCGAAACACAGAACGGTTCTTCCTAAACGCGCGAACGAACTGCGTAAACATGGTGTCGTAGCGCGCCGCAAGCTCGGGCCGCGGCTCATAGACGGCCGCGATGGGGATGCGCGCTTCGATTTCTTCTAGGGACAGCTCGCCGAGGCGATGAAAGCCCAGCAGGGCAAGGCCACGGCTTGCGGCGTACTCCGCGTCGCTGATCTGCTCCACAGGAAGCTTGAGGATATCGGCGAAGATCTGGGCCCAGGCCGAGGAGAGCGCGCCACCTCCGTAGAGCCTGATTCGGGAGATGTCCCGTTTTGCGAATCGTGCAACGCGGCCCTGCACCCAGCGCAGATTGAATGCCACGCCCTCGAGCACGGCCCGGCCGAGATGCTCGCGCGTGGTCTGGAGCGAAAGGTTCAAGAAGCCGCCGCGGACCTTTCCGTCTTCAGCGGGCGCGACTGAACCGGTGAGCCAGGGGAGAAAGAGCACACCCTCACTGCCGGGTTCGATCTTCGCAACGGCGCGATCGAGGTCGGAGAAACGTTCCGAGAGGCTGTGTTCCCCGAATCCGTCGCTCGGGAAGATCAAGCGTTCGAGGAAGTAGTCCAGAGCTCCGCCGCTGCTTCCCGCTTCCGCCATGACGAAGTTCCGTCCAGCGATCGGGGACGGCATGCTGACCATGGAGTTGAGGATGTCTGTTTTCTTGAAGTCGACATGGGTGACGCAGACCCCCGTGGTGCCGATCGAGATGCCGGCGTGGTCTCCCGCGAATGCCGCCGCGCCGACGCCGCCGGCCTGGGTATCGTTGATCGGAGCAAAGACGAGCGTGTCGCTTGCAAGCCCAAGGCGCTCCGCAACCTGGGGAAGCACCGGCCCGAGAGGCTCCTCCACCGGAACCAGCTCGGGTAATTTATTGGCGTCGAGGCCGGACCATCTCAGCAAGGTCGGGTGATAGCCGGCATCGGGACGCCGGTTGTCGGTGAGCAGCATCATGAAGCTGGAGCAGCGGTTGCTGACGTGTCGGCCCGATAGCCGCATCGCCACGTAGTCCATCGGTTCGAGGAAAGTCGCGGTTCGTCGATAGACTTCGGGACGCGCAAGCTTGAACCAGCGCATGTGGGCGAGCGAATCTGCGCCGGAGTCGAGCGGCGGAATGCCATGAATCTGTACCCAGCGCCCCATCTGAAAGATATTCGGCTTCATGTACTGCCCACCGGGGAGCTTCTTCAAGCGAGCGGGTGCGCCGCGCTGATCCATCCAGACGACCATCTTGGCGGTGGGGCGGCCGTCGTGGTCCACGGGAATGATCGAGGAGTATTGGCTTGCGCAGGCGATGCCGCGGACTTCGCGCCGGTTGGGAAGGGACGCGAGGGCCTCATCGGCGGCCGACAAGACCGTTTGCCAAACGCGTTCGGCGTCCTGCTCAGCGCCACCATCTGCGGTGAGAATCGTTTCGATGCTGCCGCCACCGGTGCCGAGAAGCGTACCGTCGCGCTCGACCACGGCAGCCTTGACGTTCGAGGTACCAAGATCGATGGCTAGAATCGGCAAGGGACCCGTCGTCTACTGCTCGATGCAGTAGAGGCCTAGTAGCGTGGAGCAGGCCGGGGTGATGTTCTCCGTCCAGGTGCTGGTAGTCGAGTCGGTCGCCCCGCATAGGGCGACGCCTGTCGTGCCACTCGTGAACGCTGCGCAGTCATCACCGAGGAATGAGGCGCCGCCGATGGCGAGGGTTCCAGTCCAGACCTCGCCGGCGCGTACGACGCCACCCGCGTCAAGATTGATCGGTGCCAGGATCGAGCCGTCGACCAGGTCGTCCCAGCCATTGGCAACGATGGTTCCATCTACGAGGACGTACGGCCCGTTTGCACGTGTGACGCGATCGAAGACCGGTAGGGAAACGGTGGACAGCCAGGCTTTGAACTCGCCTTGCAGACCGGCGGCGCTTGCTTCAGCCGCGCATATTGCATCAGCGCCCTCGATGCCGCCCAGGTCTGCATTTTGAGTGGTGGCGGTTCTGAAGATGCGCCACTCCGATGGGCCACCGCCAGTGCCAGCCTCACCGCCGGTGCCAGAGCCACCGCCGGTGCCAGCGTTGCCGCCACTGCCAGCCTCACCACCAGTGCCAGCGCCACCGCCGGTGCCAGCGTCTCCGCCGCCGTCGGTGCTGGAGCAGGCGAGTAGGCCGGTCAGGAAGATCGAGAGCAAGAGCCGGTACGGACTGCGTGTCATGCGAGTCCTTTCGCACGCAATTGCTCTCGAAACAACCGCCCGCGCTAGCCGAGTGGGTCCACTCGCAGGCGTGTGAGCTTGAGCTTGCTGATGAGCCATTTGCCTCCCTCTTTGCGGTATTCCTCGTGGTAGTGGCCGTAGCCTCGGATGCCGCGTGAGGGTTTGAACTCGACGTAGTCGTACATCGCCCAAATGCCGCGCGCCGCACTGGGGCTGAGCAGCTCTATTTCGGGCATGTGCCCGTGGTGCACGGTGGTGGCTTTGCCAACCGCTTTGCGAATGAAGTCAACGACGTCTGCGCGGCCACGTATGGTGTCGCCAGGCGCGTGCTTGTCGTGCGAGACGTCGACGACGATGTCGTTTGTGAACACCTGCGAAAACGGGAGCCACTGCTTGGTGTCCATCAAGCGAAAGTAGCGCGCCTTGAGTTGCTTGATCGCTTCGAGCTCGAGCAGCTGCTCGGCGGCCGGAAGCTCCTTGTCTGCGGACTCAGCCATCGAGGGCGATTTTCGCCAGATTGTCGGGGTTTGCAAAGAGTCTTCGACGAGGTTCGAACGTTTCTCACACACGCACTCTCTGCCGCTCTTGATAGCGTTTGAAAGGACTCACGCAGCGGCGCAGGCTGGAGTGAATGGAACGGCTGGCCGGCATCGACGCATCATTTCTCTACATGGAGACCCCCCAGGTGCACATGCACGTGGGCTTCGCCTGTATCCTAGACCCCGGCGACTCGCCTGAAGGATACGATTTCGATGCGGTCGTCAAGCATGTCGAGGAGCGCGCCTCCTGCCATCGCGTGTTTCGACGCCGGCTCGCACGTGTCCCGTTTGATCTCCACCATCCGCTCTGGGTCGATGACCCCGACTTCGACCTGATCCATCACATGCACCGCGTCGCGCTGCCAGCACCAGGCGGCCCTGAGGAGTTTGGCGCAATGATCGGCCGGATCAGCAGCTCTCCTCTCGACCGTTCAAAGCCACTCTGGGAAATCTGGATCATCGAAGGGCTCGAGGGCGGGCGCTTGGGCCTTTCACTCAGGATGCATCACTCGGTCGTAGACGGCGTCTCGGGTGCAGGTATCCTGATGCATCTGTTCGACAAAAGCCCGACCACGATTGCGCCGCCCATCCCGCTGCCGCCGGAACCGGACAAGGTGCCGAGCGACCTCGAGCTCTTCGCCTATGCGGCTCGATCGCGAGTGAAGCAGCCCGTCGAGGTGCTGCGCACGATGGGTCAGACCGTGAAGAAGGCCACAGGCCTTCTGCGGGACATGATCAGCGAGCGTCGACCGGCTGGCACCCGTCCTCTTGGAGCGCCCCGAACGCCCTTCAACGGCAGCGTATCGCCACGTCGCAATCTCGCGACGATGCGCCTGTCGTTCGGGGAGATCCGGGAGATCAAGAACGCCCTGCACTGCAGCGTCAATGATGTGATTCTCGCTACTGCGGGCGGCGGACTTCGAACCTACCTGGAGAACCGCGATGCTCTGCCAGAGGATTCGCTCACCGCGGCGTGCCCTGTCTCGGTGCGCACCGAAGAGGAATCGCTGGAGTACAACAACAAGGTCTCCGTCATGTGGACGAGCCTCGGGACGGACACGGACGATCCGCTGGAGCGCGTCGAGCGCATTCACCGCAGCACCATGATCGCGAAGCGCGAGTTTCAAGCGATGGGCGGCCGAACTCTTCAGCGCTGGGCAGAGTTCGCCGGGCCGCGCGTCTTCAATCTCGCGGTCCGCGCCTACAGTAGACAGCACCTCGCGGACCGGCATCGCCCGGTACATAACCTGGTGATTTCAAACGTTCCAGGGCCGCGCGAGCCGCTCTACTTGACCGGCCTCAAGCTGGAAGCCGTTTATCCGACCGGCCCCGTGATGGAAGGCATGGGACTCAACCTGACGGTCTTGAGCTACGGCGGGTCTGTCGATTTCGGATTCTTCGTCGACAGCAAGCTCGTCCCCGACGTCTGGGACTTGGTGCGCACAACCAAGAGCGCGTTCGAAGAGCTCCGGCGTGCGGTACAGCAGCGCCAAGCTGAAACATGCTCGTGACGTAACATCGAGCACTGGTTTCCGCACTTCGAATTCGCGGTCGCTGGAGTCCTGGCTAGGCCCCTGTGTCGCGGGCACGGCGGCGTGATAGGCTCGCGGCCTGGTGGCAGCGTCATTGCGCACACTCAAGAAGGAAATTTCCCGCTGTGAGATCTGCAGCGAGCATCTTCCGCTTGAGCAGCTAGCTGTCGTCTCCGCGGACGGCTGAGCGTCTTTTCTTCTTCTCGCTCTGGTGGCGTTTGTCTTGGAGCCGTCGGCGCTTTTGGCCCTTGGATGGCTTCGTCGCGACGCGGCGCTTGGGCACGACTAGGGACTTGAGAATCAAGCGTCGAAGGTTTGCGCGGGCTCGCTCGAGGTTCTGACTTTGCGAGCGCTCTGCTTGGGCGCTGACGAGCAAGCCGCCATCGGCGTCGACGCGGCGGCCGGCGAGCCTCCGCAGACGGCGCTTCTGGCTCTGCGTCAACGCCTCGGTGCCGGCGAGGTCGAAGCGCAGGGTGACCTTCGTCGCGACTTTGTTGACGTTCTGTCCGCCAGGGCCAGAGGCGCGACTGGCGCTCCATGAGAGATCACGACTGGGTATGCTTAGCCGTTCATTGATGGGCAGGCCCTTCATGAATGTCCCCGAGATTACGGAGACGCAGTCCCTGCCCACTGGCAGAACTCGTTGAGCTCAGGCGCCTCAGCCGATTCGGGCGTCATGGGACCGACTCCGCCAAACTCCTCGCTCATCGCCACGCTGAGCCGGCGCTCGCCGGCGATTTCGGCAAGCGTCGTCGCGCCTTGGGTCGGCGTGCGCGCGTAAGTGCCACCGTCGACGTCGACTGTGTACAGACCGAACTTCGGCGCGAAGCCCAGGTCCCACTCGAAGTTGTCCATCAGGCTCCAGTGATAGTACCCGCGCACGTCCACGCCGTTTTCTCGCGCCTTCCAAATCTGCTCGAGCGTGCGTACCACGTTCTCGGAGCGGCGCGGCCCAACCTCGGTGGCAATTCCAGCCTCGGTCACGGTCATCGGCAGGTTCGGCCAGAGCTCCGAAAACTCCTCGAGAATGAGGCTCAGGCCCTCTTCAGCGTACTCGTACTGCATCGTTGGAATGCACTTCGTCGGATCTTGTACCTCGATGCAGGCCTCCGTAATGGGGAGCCCGGCAAAGCATGGAAAGCCGCCGACGAGCGGAATGTTGGAGCTCGCCGAGTCGGTGACTCCTGCGCGAAAATAGTATTGGGGCCCGAGGAAGTCGATCTTCCCAGCCCAATCCGGTCGCTGTTCGCTCTCATCGATCATGCGGTCGAGATTGCCATCCCACTGCCCGTACACGAAGGCGTCGGTGAAAACCTGATGGTAGAGATACCTAAGATTTTCGGTCGCCACGATGTCCCGAGGCTCCTCGCTAGGCTGACCATTCCTCGACGGCACCCAGTCGATGACAGATAGCACGAAGCCCACGTTCGCTGCGATTCCGTCCCCATCTGCATCAACGGTGTCGTTGGCTTTGATCGCGTCGTAAAGGGCAGCGTGCGCTCCTGCGAATCGTTCAACCGTGTCCAGAAGCGCCGTCAGCTTCTCTTCGTCGAGCAGGTCGAACAGGCCACCCCGCCCCGGCGGATAGCTTGCGGTGCCGTAAGCGGAGAGAAGGTAGTTGATCGGCTCGTTCAAGGTCACCCACTCGTCGACACGGTCGCCATACTCGCGCGCCATCAGCGCACCGAGCTCGGCGAGCTCTTCGGTGATCGCCGCGGCCCCAGCATCATCGTCCCAGCCGCAGAGGTCGGTGTCTGAAGGCGTACAAGGCTCCTCGATGTTTCGAAGGGGGTCATCGACCCAGATCGGGCTCGAGAAGTGATGAATTGTGATCATCGGCTTGATGTCTGCGGCCGCGAGGGCATCGATGAGGTCGTCGTAGTGGTCGACAGTGCCCTGATCGATGCTGTCGCGGGTCGGCTCGAGTCGCGACCAGTTCACGTTGAACCGATAGGCATCTAGATTCGTGTCGGCCGCGAGCATCACGTCATCTAGGGCAAGCTCGTACCCGCGCACCGCATCACCGACGAACGCCTCTCCGTTGCCCATGCCGTCGGGCGCAGGCTGGGTCCAAAGGTGCCAATCGAGCTCCGGAACGGATTCTTCGATCTGCGCAGCGGCCGTCGCGGCGCCAAAGGTGAAACTGCCTTTCCCTTGGTCGCCGGCGACAGGGCCTTCGGGAGGGAATGCAATTCCATCCGGGCCGCCGTTGCTGTTGGTTTCGCAGGCGACCACGGAGAGGAGAAGAAAAGAGATCGTCAGTATACGCATTGCGAAAACCATATACGCCTGACGCCCGCGGGATCAACCGGGAAGCGGGCCACGTTCGACCTGCTCGGTGGGTTGAACATCCGGCTGACCTAGCGCAGATCGAACCGCGGTTGGTGCGCGACGAGGAACCGGACATGGGCAGTGACGAGCAGGGACTGATCCCGAACGACCCAAGCGGCTGGCCCGATGACGCAGGGAGGGATCGCCTGATTGGTGACTGGCACATCTACCAGCGAACAGGCGGGCATCGAACCAGCACGGACGACCTGATCACCGCCTGGTACGCCGTTCATCGGAATCCGGAAGTGCCGACGCGATACCTGGACCTCGGCTGCGGCGTGGGCTCGGTCTTATTCATGGTGACTCACAAGCTGCGGCCGAAGGTTGCAGTCGGCGTCGAGGCGCAAGCTCAATCGGTCGCGATGGCAAGACGCGCCCTTGCGGAGCTCCCGGCGCACCAAACCGAGCTCGAGGTGCGTCACGAGGACTTTCGTGATCTCGACTTCCGAGACGAACGGTTCGACCTCATCACCGCCTCCCCGCCCTACTTCCCGCTCGATGCGGGCGTGCTGCCCGACGACCCGCAAAGACGCGCTTGTCGATTTGAGGAACGTGGCGGCGTGGAGGCTTACCTAGAAGCGGCGGCTCGCGCGATGAATGAACGAGCGCGGCTCTACCTCGTCTTTCAAACGCGCTGGAACGATCGCGTCACCGCGGCGGCGGAGGAACACGCTCTGCATCTGACGGGCCAAGCAGACTTCTCGACGCGCGCCGACAAGCCGGGAGCGTTCCTCACCGTGTTCGAATTTTCGCAGCAGCCGACGGAGCGTGTCCATCGCTTCCGCTGCTCCGTACGGGACGCAGACGGCCTGGTCAGCGATGAATACGAGCGAGCTCGGCAGGAGCTTGGCGTTTCGGATGCGCCGTGCCGGCCACGCACTCGCGAACCTTAGCTTCATCGAGAAGAAGGAGGATGACCCGGAACGTCAGTACGAGAAGCGCAGCATGCCCGGAGCAAGCTCGTCGAGCAGAGAGCCGTGTTCGGACACGATGACTCCGGGAAGCAAGGTCGACAGATCGACGCCGGACACCTCGGCGCAGTGCTTGCACACGTATACCTTGCCTCCACCGGCCAAGATGGCGTTCATCAGTTCCGATACGGTCGGAAAATCCTCACAGCCAGTGCCAGCAGGCAGCGATGTGGACGCGAAGACCGGCGCGGAGCGACCGAGCGAGCTCTAGTCCGTCGCATCCTGAACGTTGCCGCTCAGGTTTGGGGGTTGCAGCTCAAGGTGACCGGATGGGTATGGTCTTGGCCCACCGCTCCAGTGTCGGACGATTCGAGGGTCACGACGGTGCCGGCGTCGAGAGCGATGAAGTCGTCGGCCGCTACCGTGACCGTGTGGCCGTGGCCGGTGTTGTTGCCCTGGATGTCGTAGGTGACCTCAACAGCGGCCGAAACGTCGGCAAGTGCGACGTCCAGGGTGTGCGCACCGTTGGGATGGTTGTCGACAATGAAGGTAGTAACTCCATTATCGGCACACAGGCCCGAAGCTTCGTTGGTACTGCCACTCCCACAGGCGGTCGCGAACGAGGCTGTAATTGCGAATGCGAGAACTAAGAGGATTGGATGTCGCATGGCTCTTCTCCCTTAAGACAAAGAGCAATTTGACTCAGGATCTGAGCTCATCCGACGTGGTATTTTGTCGCAGCCGGAGCTCAGTAATTCAGATGGTCTGAGCACATCCCCGAAGCTACTGGGCAGCGAATTTGGCGACGAGGTCTTGGGCGATTCGTTCAGGGACGGGGTCGTAATGGCTGAGCTCCATGGTGTAGCTGCCGCGGCCCTTGGTCATGCTCTTGAGTGTAGGCTCGTAGTCCATCATGTCCGCCAGCGGTACCGAGGCCTTCACAACGGCCTTTCCGCTGCCCATCATGTCGGTGCCCAATACTCTGCCTCGACGACTCGAAAGGTCGCCCGTGATGGCTCCGAGACTTTCATCGGGCGTAGTTACCTCGATGTTGACGATCGGCTCGAGAATCTGTGGCCTGGCTTTGAGAAAAGCATTTTTGAAGGCGAACTTGCCGGCAGTCTTGAAGGCGATCTCTTTGCTGTCGACCGAGTGTGTCTTGCCGTCGATGACGGTCACGCGCACGTCTTCGATCGGGTAGCCCGCGACGATCCCCTTGCGCATGATGTCGCGCACGCCTTTTTCGATCGCGGGCATGAACCCCTTGGGGATGACGCCCCCGACGATCTTGTCGACGAACTCGAAACCGCCGCCGCGTTCGAGCGGCTCGACGCGGAGGTTGACTTCACCGAATTGGCCCGCGCCGCCGCTTTGTTTTTTGTGCCGGTAATGCCCCTCGGCCTGTCCCATGATCGTCTCATGGTAGGCGATCTTTGGTGGCTTGGTTTCGACCTCGACGCCCTGGTTCTGGATACGCTCGATCACCAGATTCAAGTGCATCTCGCCCAAGCCGTGAATGACGAGCTCGCGTGTTTCGATCTTGAAGTGCGCCTCGAAGGTAGGGTCCTCTTCGCGAATACGGGCGAGCACTTCGGTGATCTTGTCTTCATCGGCGCGGGTCTTGGGGACGAGGGCCAGGCCGTGCAAGGGAGTGGGATACGGCAGCGCCTTGTGGTGGACATGGTCCAGAGCGTGATCGTCGTGCAGGACATCACCTAGGTGTAGGTCGTCGACCTTGGCGATGGCGCCCATGTCACCCGCGACGATTTCGGTCGCCACAGAGCGCTCCTTCCCTTGCATCTGAAAGAGGTGGCCTAGCCGCATGGGCCTCTTCCCATCGCCAATGAAGAGCTGGTCACCTACCTTCATGGTGCCCTGGTAGACCCGGAAGAAGCAGAGCTTGCCGAGGTACGGGTCGGTCGTGACGTGGAACACGCGGGCGAGGAGGGTCTTGCTTGCGTCGTCCGAGTAGACGAAAGGCTTCTCATCGTCCCCTTCTCCGATGAAGAACGGACGCGCATTGCCCTCCGGCGGGCTCGGAAAGTGCCGGACAATGATGTCGAGCAGCTCCTCGACCCCTGCACCAGTCAAAGCGTCGGTGAAGCAGACGGGGATCACATGAGCCTCATCCATCGCGCGCTCGAAGGGTTCGTGGAGCGCTTCGTAGTTTGGCTCTTCGCCTTCGAGGTAGCGCTCCATGAGGTCGTCGTCGATCTCTACGATTTGATCGAGCAGCTCGGTGTGAAAGCCAGAGACTGGGCCGAGATCGCTGTCGCCTTGCCCATTCAGCAAGCAATCGATGACTGCTGTACCCTCGTTCGCAGGCAGGTTGATCGGCAGACATCCGCGGCCGAACATGTCTTTGAGCTCACCCAGAAACGCGCCGAGTCGGTCGATGCCGTCCCCGATGTGGCTCACGACAATCGCGATCGGTAGATCGAAGCTGCGCGCCAGCCTGACCAGACGCCGGCTCATGCTGTCGATCCCAGCCTCCGGATCCATGACGAGCACCATCGTCTCGGCAGCGGGAAGGCTTGCGATCCCCTGTCCTATGAAATCAGGCGCACCCGGAAGGTCGAGCAAGTTGATTCGCTTGCCCTGATGAGTGGCGTGCAGGAGCGAGGAATACACCGAGTATCGATGCGACTGCTCTTCCTTGGCGAAGTCGCTCGCCGAAGTGCCAGCGTCGACCGTGCCTTGGCGACTGATTTCGCCAGCGTGAAACAGAAGGGCTTCGGCCAGGGTGGTTTTCCCGCTCGAGCGCGAGCCGGCGAGCAGAATGTTGTGGATGTCGGCAGTTTCGAAGTCGGGCATGGTCGGATATGAAGCAAATGTTGAGGGAGACCGCAAGGCGACCCAAACTAGGAAGGCGAGGGCCTCAAAGCATGGGCCTTTTGAGGATGGTAGAGATTCGGACAAGTGCTTGCCATCCCCTGCCGGAAAGTCACAATCGCCCTGCTCTTTGAGCGCATCAACCTACAACACGGGGGTCATCGAGATATGCGAGTGAAAAACACAGCGTTCGTTCCGTCGGCCCTGGCGTGTTTCCTGATCGGCTGCGCCAGCGATGAGGCTTCGTTGAGCTCTGCGCAGGATCAAGTGCTGCGAATGAATCAGATCCAGGTGCTGGGCACGCACAACAGCTATCACATTCAACCCCGAGACTCGATTCTAGAGGCGCTGGCGCTTTTCGACTCCCAGGAGCTTGCAGACAGCCTGGAATACACGGCGCTGCCACTCAAAGAGCAGTTCGACAAAGGTGTTCGACAGCTCGAGCTCGACATTTTCGCCGACCCGAACGGAGGTCTATACTCGATGCGCCGAGGTCTCCGCGTGGTCGGAGATGATCCCGTCTCCGGCCTGCCGGAGCTCGACGAGCCGGGCATGAAAGTCTTGCATGTTCAGGACATCGACTTCGAGACCCATTGTCTGACGTTTGCGGCCTGCCTGACGTCGATAAAGGAATGGTCGGACAGCCATTCTAGACACTTGCCGATCACCGTCATGCTGGAAGCGAAGGAAGAAGTGATTAGTGATCCTCTCGAGTTGGGGTTCGTCATCCCCTTGGAGTTTGGGCCGGACGAGGTCGCTGAGATCGACAACGAAATTCTAGCTCTGTTTCCGGCCAGTCAGTTGATTACGCCCGACGATGTGCGTGGCGAGGCAGATAGCCTCGAGGAGGCAGTGCTGAACGGTGGCTGGCTGACACTGGCCGAGGCTCGCGGCCGCGTCATGTTCGTCTTCCTGAACAGGAGCGCCGCGCGGGACCACTACATCGACGGGCACCCGTCGCTCACGGGGCGAGTGATGTTCACCAATTCCGACGAGGGAAACCCGGAAGCTGCATGGTTCAACGTGAACAACGCGCAGAACGACGGGCAGAGGATCCGCGAGCTGGTGGCGGCCGGATACATGGTGAGAACGCGCGCTGACGAGGAAACGCAGCAGGCACGCGAAGGCGACTATTCCTTACAGGAAGCGGCCTTCGAGAGTGGCGGCCAGTTCGTCAGCACGGACTATGTGGTTCCCGAACCCGACTTCGGTACCGGATACTTCGCGGCCGTCCCCGGGGGATACGTCGGCCGATGCAATCCGATATCGGCACCGGCCGATTGCGACTCTGAGTTGATCCGGCCGTAGGTCTCAGGCCGGTAGCCGCGCGCTGGGAGCTTTGTCCTAGGGCTGCGACCTGTTTGCTGTGGAGAAGCCGCCCGGGTAGCCGTAGGAGTCGAAGGCTGCGTAGCCGTAGACGTAGAGCCCTACGGGGTTGGGCGCCAGCAGGGTGTGCGAGCCGATCGAGATGGGGACTTGAGCGACCGAGTAGGTCGTTCCGGACAGGGGAGTGAACGACCCCGCGGGTACGGCTGCTCCGTCCAGCCGCACAGTGCCGGCAGACGCATCGGCGGTCGGGGCGACGATGTTGGCAAAGTTCTCGGGGAAGCCCGTCCCCGGGGTCGCGAAGGTGTACGTCCGGATGAACTGCGCAGCCGATGGAATCAGCATCATGAACGGATCGGAGGTGATGCCATCCCACTGGGTGCCGTTCGAGAACTGAGACACGAGGACCGGCGCGCTCGCGGTGACGCGGTAGCTGCCGATGAGGTTCCGCTCGACGAACTGACCAGCGTTCAAGGTGAACGACTCGGGCGCAGCACCATCGAGCTGAACCAGAGTGCCATTCTGGTCGGCCATGATACGGAAGGTGTCACCCATGGTGCGGGTGGCGAGAGGGACGGTGAGCGCTTCGGTGCCCCAGGTGGAGACCGGTGGGATCTGCTCCACGACGTGGTCGCAGAACCCGGTGAGCTGGGTGGGAACGTTTGCGCAGCGGTTGCCACCATACACCGAGATCGGCCGAGTCGATTCGATGAGGGAGCCCGTGAGATCGCCATCAGACTGCAACTGGTATGCTTCGAAGGGCATGAGCACGATCGAATAGGGGACCCCAGCGGGCCGGGCACCAGCAGCGCTCGCAGGCGTAATCGTCACCGTGGTTGGCGTTGTGGTGTCGCCGTCGAAGGCGGGGACGGCCGCAATGGCGAGCTGTGAAGGGCCATGGACTCCACCGGACCAAGCCGCGACACGATAACGCTGGCCTATGACTTCGGTTGGCAGCGCTGCGAAAGCGTCCGTCGACAAGGTCAACTGATTCAGACCGTACACGGTGATCTGCTCTGAAGCCGTCACACGCACCGCAGCCCCTGCTTCGATGAGGTCGTTCGACGTGACCTCCGTACGGGGTGGCAGGGTCACGGTGGTGACTACGCCAGGGGTCACCGAGAACCCTTCGCTGAATGTCGTCCCGGGTATGGAGACGATACCGGTCGTGGCTTGGGGACCAGACAAGAACAAGCTCAGCTGGGAGCTGATGTAGTTGGCCTGAAACACGATGACGAAGTCGGTGCCCAAGAGCTCGTTTGTCCTGCACTGCCCGACAGCACAGATGCCATTGCCAGCGTCACAGGAGGTCCCGTCTTGGACGTTGGTGTTGTTGCAAAGGCCCTCGCCGGTGTTGCACGCGCCCACCGTGCATTCGTTGTCGTCGTCACAGTCCTGATCGACGGTGCATTCGATCTCCGGCACGCAGAGGTTGTCGACGCAGATGTCGCCGACGGCGCAGTCTGCGTCGACGTTGCACTCGACATCCGGCACGCACACGTTGGCAACGCAGACCTCGCCAGCACTGCAGTCTGCGTCGATGTTGCACTCCACGTCGGGCACGCACTCATTGGCGACGCAAACCTCGCCGGCGCTGCAGTCACCGTCTACGTTGCACTCGACATCAGGCACACACACGTTGGTTACGCAGACTTCGCCAGAGGCGCAGTCTGCGTCGACGTTGCATTCGACGTCGGGCACGCACATGTTGCTCACACAGACTTCGCCGCTGTCGCAGTCTGCGTCCACGTTGCACTCCACGTCGGGCACGCAGTCGTTGTTCAAACAGACTTCGCCAGCATCGCAGTCTGCGTCCACGTTGCACTCGACACCAGGAACGCACTCGTTGGCGATGCAGGACTCGCCGGCGGGGCAGTCCTGGTCGATGCTGCACTCGACATCCGGTGCGCACACGTTGACCACGCAGATCTCGCCGGCGGCGCAGTCTGCGTCTACGTTGCACTCGACATCCGGCACGCACACGTTGGCAACGCAGACCTCTCCAGAGGCGCAATCCCCGTCCGCGTTGCACTCGACACCGTCGACATCGATGCAGGTGACTGCGACCGTCCAGTCGGACATGCAGAAGTTGAAGTCGTCGTCGCTCACCACCGCGCGAATCGCGTGGACGCCCATTTCTTCGCAGCTGTAGACTGTTTCAGGTGAGCTCGGGTCGGCAAACGATCCACTGGTTGCCTCCCAGCGGTAGTCGATGGGATCACCCTCGATGTCCGCGCCCGTTGCCGAAACGTCGATGTCGTTACCAACAGAGGTCTGAAGCGGCGCTACCACCATCTGGACGAGACCCGCGCAGAAATTGATCTTTCCGTTGACCCGAACCCCGCCCAGGCTAGGAGGAGGTTTGCAGTTCAGCATCACCATGACGTCGGTTGAGGCGCCCGACTCGACATCGAACTTCGCCTCACCCTCACACGATGTTTCACCGTCCGCCGAGGTCGCTGTCATTTTGATCAGGTAGTTGCGGGCTGGAGCGAGTCCAAACACTTCGACAGATGGAGTGGAGCCAGGTGCACTGGTGTCGACCACTCCGCTCATGTCTTCCATACCGGTTCTAGTGAGCAGCCACGCAACCTGGTCGATCGTGACCTCACCTTGCAGCGCTAGGTTCACCGTGAGCGAACCGCTCTCGACCGTAGTCGAGTCGTTCGAGCAACCCGCGGCTGCGAACAAAGCAGCGAAGATCAGAACTAACCATGATGTCGAGCGCAATGCCGGCATGAACCTCTCCTGGGGGGGAACGGGGAGGGCTGACGTTACCACTGAGCAGCCGATCAATTCCACCGGGAAAGTCGCCGGTCAGCGGGGTATTCTTGCCAGGATTCGAGAGGCCCTGCGGGATCGCGCTATCTTGAGTGACCCCTATGTGAGGTAGATTACAAGCCCGCGCAGCGATCGGGAGAGGCAGGACATGACGAATCGAGATCTCATCGAGAGGATTGAGACCATTCGAGAGGCTCATCCGGGAAACCTGATGGCGCGGCATTTCAGCGCGGAGTATTTTCTCTCTCTCGATGAGCCGTCGCGCGAGCGCTTGGCGAAGATCATTGCCTCGGGAATCGAGAACCCGGACAGCAAGATGGGCGCCTATGCGATGCACCCAGAAGACTACGATCGATTCGCGACGATGCTCGAGCCGATGATCCGCGATTCGCACGGCATTGATGCCCAGCACGAGATCGCCCAGAAGCATGATTGGGATACGAGTCGCAAGAGCTGCGACCTCGGGTCGATCGACGAGCGTCTCAAAGACGTTTCGATGCGAGTGCGGGTGGCGCGCAACGTCGCCACGTTCCCCCTACCCGGCGCGATGAGCAAGGAACAGCGCGTGGCTCTCGAAAATGTTGCAGCAAAGGCCTTCACTCAACTGATCGAAGACCCAGCATTTGGCGGCCGGTACCTTTCGATTACCCCGGGGTCACCCAATGAAATTGATGCGGACGAATATCAGCGTCGCGTAAGCGCCCACCAGATGTTCAAGGACATGAGCGCAGATCCATACCTGAACGTTGCAGGCATCAGTGCTGATTGGCCGCACGGCCGCGGCATGTATGTGTCGCGCGACGAAGACTTCTTGGTATGGGTCGGAGAAGAAGATCACCTTCGCATCATGGCCATGCAGCATGGCGGCAACCTCAACGCACTGTTTGAACGGCTACGGATGGGGCTCGAAGCGCTAGGCGAGCTCCTACCGCCGTTCGCCACATCCCTCCGCTATGGCAACGTCACCTCTTGCCCGACCAACCTCGGGGCAGGCATGCGCGCCAGCCTCCACATGAAGCTCCCCGGGCTCAGTTCGAACGGCAGCGACCTGACGCGCCTCAAGCAAGAGGCACGAAGACTCGGCCTCTCCGTGCGAGGCGCAGGCGGGGAGCATTCGGGAGCCGGCAAGGACGGGCTCGTGGACATCTCCCCGAGCGCGAGGCTTGGCGTGACCGAAATGCAAATCATGCAGAGGTTGTACGATGGTGCGGCGGCCCTGTGGGCGATGGAGTGACGGCGAACAGCCTGTCCGGAACGCCAATGCATCGCAGCGGCTCGGCGAGATCCTCGGGAACAGCGCTCTCGAATGTGACGCGTTCGCAGCTCGACGGGTGCACGAACGACAAGCGTTGCGCGTGGAGCGCGAGTCGATAGAGACCGAGCTCGGCGCGATAGCGGCGGTTGTCCGGGCCGTTCCCGTACTTGACGTCGCCGGCGAGCGGATGATCGATGCGCCGCAGGTGGCGACGGATCTGATGACGACGCCCCGTTCGCGGTCGCGCTTCGACGAGCGAAAGACGCCGATCGGAAACGAAGAGCGTCTCATACTCGGTAACCGATTCCACGTCCGGGCCTCCCAGTCGTTTGGGCATGGGGCTTTCGATCACCCCGTGTTCTGGGGGCGTGCCGCGGACCAGTGCCAGATACGTCTTGTCGACGGTTCGCTCGCTGAACGAATCATGCAGCGTGCGGGCGTGCTCCGATGAGAGGGCAAACACGAGCACGCCGCTGGTCGCGCGGTCGAGGCGGTGCACCGGATACACCCACTGACCGATCGCGTTGCGCGTGAGGTTGAGCGCAAAAGTCGACCCTTTGTCGTCACCGCGATGAACCGACAGGCCGCTGGGCTTGTCGACGACGACGATGGCGTCATCACGATAGATCACGCCGATGGACGTCGGAATTGGCGGCGTGCGCGGCGCGCTAGGGTCAGACAGGAGCAGGTTCCCCTTGCTGTCACCGTTCGTCATGCGGCTTTGAGGGCACTGGTCGCAACGACTTCCGCAACGATCGCAACGCCGAGCTGAGCGTACGCTAGTTTCATGATGTCTCCAGATAAGCCTGTGAATAGTGTCGCATGGTTTTCGCGAAACGGACCCGGTCCTCTGCGAGGGGGCGCACGATCTCCCCTGGGGGACGATGCGGCCGGGGGGCTGCGGCAGGTGAAGAACCCGGCTCGGAAGGCGAGTTTCTTTATCAAAGCGGCGTTCGACGCTAGCGCTTCTTCGATGGACGCGCAGTGGTTCGGGCGCTAGAGCTACGGCTCTCCTTTGGCAACCACACCGACGATTTTGAACACGTTCGCGCTTTCGCACTTCTGCGAGAACGCGCGTTGGGCACTCGACTACAAGGCCGTGTCGTACACCGAAGAGTCCTGGGCGCCGATGCTGCACATGCTGCGGACCTGGCGACTGAACAAGACGTACACACCGGTGCTCAAGATCGACGGTCGCGTCCTGCAAGAGAGCGCCGACATCTGT
>Ga0316201_10000345_pt1 | contig 25310 bp, 27 predicted proteins | sample CS6wburrow_MG_FD_204516 | JGI IMG/M metagenome (GOLD analysis project Ga0316201, IMG submission 204516) | Coastal sediment microbial communities from Delaware Bay, Delaware, United States - CS-6 worm burrow | ecosystem: Environmental > Aquatic > Marine > Coastal > Sediment | place: USA... | reverse complement strand
TAGCCGAAATAGGTAATAATAGTGCGTTTGAAGTTTGTGCAATAAGTATAAGCGCAATTGGTTTAAGCCCTATACTGGCTACTAAGGTACCCACAAATACGATGAGAATAGCGGTAAATTTAAATCGCGCATCACGCAGATTTGCTTGCCATTTAAATAAACCACTAATGGCGTATGCGGCTGCTAACGGTGCTGTAATTGCAGACGTTAAACCCGCAGAAAATAATCCGATGCCAAAAATTAAACCGGCTTGCTCACCCAAAAGAGGTGAAAGTTGATTGGCAATATTTGAAGGGTCTACCGTAATGTTGGCAACAAAATATGCCGTTACCGAACTTGATAATATTGCAAAAGTAACTACGCCGCCAATCCCAATACTAGTAAAAAGTTGTAGTTTTTGATGCTTGAATTCATGCGAACTTAGCCCTGTATTATTTATTTCCTTTTGTTTATCTTGCGCACTTAAGCCTGCATGCAGGAATAAATTGTAGGGAACAATGGTGGTACCAATGATAGCTAGCGCCAATGATGTATTTGATATTAGGGATGTTTCGAGCATAAACCCTTTGCTTAGTAGTTCTGTATCTATGCCCACCAATAACATTAGGCTAATAAACACCACGCTCATTATAGCCACAAGCGCAATTAAACATTTTTCAACCAAAGCGTAATGGCCCGATACCAACAGCAAAAGTGCAATTACGCCTAAGCTTAAAGCCCAAAACTGTATAGAGCCCCCAAAACTAGCACTCAAACCTAAAGCGGCGCCGGTAATGTTGCCTCCCTCATAAGCCGCATTTCCAAGCCCTATAGCCACTACAATTAATAAGCCAATTGACCACTTTACAGCAGGCGTCGCAATTTGCGACATAATAGCCTCTGACAAACCCACACCCGACACAGATCCCAGTCGAGACGCCATTTCTTGTAAAATGAAGGTTGCACAAATAGCGAAAATTAATAACCATACCAAGGCATATCCGGTTTGAGCGCCAACCAAGGTGGCGGTAGTAACTGTGCCTGGGCCAATAAAAGCCGCGGTAATAATTAAACCTTTTATACCTGCTCTCATGAAACATCCTATTTTTATTATTGATAATAGTTTGAAAGCCAAACTTGAGCTTGTATGATGGCATGCAATTAACTAGGTGAAAACCCCAAACAAGGCAGACCTACCTATTATGGATTTATCTGTACTTTACGATGACCTACAACAAGCCAAATTTTTGCATTCTAAATATTATGTAGAAGGATGCTTGATAGGGGCTTGTGCATGTCCCGAAATCCCTTTACCCGATGTATGGTTACCTTGGGTAATTAAGCAGCACAATCAAATTCAGAGTGCGCAGCAGGCAGATAATATTACAAATGAGCTATTTGCATTTTTTAAACAGTGCTTAGTAGAAATGCAAAGTGAACGCTTGAGTCTACCTGAGTTTGCAACTTATTCATCAGACAACCACACCGCATTAAGTCAGTGGTGTTCTGGTTTGTTAATGGCTCACACTGCCCGTGAGAAATATTGGCAGGGAGCTTGGGACAAGATGCAGGTAAAATCGGCTAGCGATGCCCCTCAGTTAGCGAAAGATTTAAAACATTGTTTGTTGATGTTTAGTACTTTTGCTAATCCAAAAGGCGCAATAAACGATGCGAATAAGAAAGACGGGTCAGGAGCGGCGCTTGCTGAAAAATTACCCATTATTGCGAAAAGTTTAGATGATGCATTACGCAAGTATGTTGCAATATCAGGTGAACTTGCTACTTATTTACCTAATCAATTTGAAACATTTCAAAAGTAAATGCTCGATAAAATATGATTGCTAGTAAACAAAGGGCGCTTTTTAAAAGGGTTTAATAACAGCCAATATAATAATTGCTAACAATGCGATTACGGGGGCTTCGTTTAAAAAGCGATAAAAGCGGGGGCTGTGTTTATTCTGCTTATTTGAAAATTGCTTCATTAGTATAAACAAATAAATATGGTAGACATAAAATAAAACCACTAATAAAAGCTTAGCGTGCATCCAATGGCTCGCTTTAAACCAGGCTATGCCATAGGCATTTATTACCAATAAACCAAATACCAGTGTTAACAAAGCAAACGGTGTCACAAAGTACCATAAGCGTCTTTGCATAATGTTCAGTTGTGCTTTGACTTCAAGATTTGTTGATGCTGCATTGTAAACAAAAAGGCGCGGTAAATAGAAGATACCAGCCATCCACGCAACCATAAAAAATACATGTAGTGCTTTGTACCATAACAGCATAAACCTTCCTTTCTTGAATTAGTTAAACGCTCCTAGGCGTAATTAATGTTGTTGCCTAAGTAAATAAGTGTGAAGCATATCCCAAGTAATCACGCCACATAGCTTACCTTGAGATGTTTGCTCATTTTGAACATCGGTTTCGCTAGTAATTTCAATTTCAATAGTCGAGGTGATAGCAACGCCGCCCTCGCGCTTTTTATATAACATTTCATAAACCTCCGCCAAGGTATTTTGATCAGAAAGTGCATCAATTTTATATAGCGTAATTGGGTAGATATTTTCTTGTAAACTAACATCCAAGCTTACTAAATTCCACTCAACACCCGATTTGCTATAGGTACGATTAAGCACCATTTCATTTGGCTGTTGTTGCAAGTAAGCATACATGTCGGCGTCTTTACCTTTCTTAAAGACCTTAAAGTCGGTACGCATTATAGCCATTACACCGGTGTCTTGGAGTTCATCTCGAATGGTGGTCGTTTTATAAGGTAGTTCTTGGTACTCAAGTTGCTGAATAAATATTGAACGATTATTGCAGAGTTGTTTAGAGGTAACATAAGCGGTCACAATCGTGATTAAAGCAGGTAATATAATTTGTTGCGTCGAACTTAGTTCCATCGCCGCAGACAAAGCAGACAAAGGGGCATGCAATACCGCCGCTAGAAAACCGGCTAAACCGAGTAAGGCATAGTTGGTGGTAAGTTCAAATTGTGTAATTTGTAAAGGAAGGTCAAACACGTGTATTAATAACATATGCAATGGTTGTAAAAATAACACACCGGCTAATATGCCAATTACCATCACCGCGCCAATAATTCCACCTGGCACACCCAATGCAATGGCGATTACCGCTAAAAAAAACTTTGCAATGAAAAGCAGTAAAATAGTACTTAATTGCGGAGAACTAGCTATAAACGCGTTAATATTAACAAATTCTGCACCCAAGGCAGAAGGCATATAATAACCGACTAATCCAGTGATAAGCGCGGCCAATAACAAACGCCCTACCATATTGACAGGCTTGAATAAACGCATGGTCCACATAAGTTGTTTGTTAAACAAACTACCTAGCATGCCCAATAAAACTCCCAGCAATATGAGTAGTGGATAGTGCCAATATGCCATAGTGTGAAAAGTTAGGAAACTGAGTTCTGATATGTCCCCAAACACCAAGCGAGTTAGCACTGAACCACAGGCAGCAGATAACATAACAGGCACAAATATGTGCACTTTATATTCGCGCATTACTACTTCCATTACGAAAATTACGGCTGCAAATGGGGTATTAAAGGCAGCTGCAATACCCGCTGCGATGCCGCAGCCAGCTAAAATACGTAAACTGTTGAAAGGCAATGCAAACCATCTTCCTATGTAATGACTAGCCGCAGCGGCTAAATGGACGGTTGGTCCTTCTTTACCCACTACAAAACCACTTGCTAAGGCCATTAAGCCGCCAAAAAACTGATTAATACTGGTGCCTAGGGGAATATGACCATAATGTAGTTTAAATCGATGAATTACGAAAGGAATACCCAAACGGTAATGTTTGAAACCGGTGAGTTTAGCTACGCTAATTATTACCAAAACTGCAATTATAGGCAATAATATTAGTTGCCAACTTGGCATTGCGCTATAATTGCCGAAAGACCCTAATAATGCATGGTGAAGCGCTTCAAGACATAGTCTAAAGGCTATGATTACCAAAGCCGCAACTAAGCCCGCCGCTAAGCCCACCATACAGTGCTGGATGGAGGTCGTTGGTATCGATAATGCAATTCGAAATGATTGTATGCGCACTATGGGCTATAGGTTAAGCAATATATGTATAAATCATATCACAAAACAATATCTTAGGAGACAGTTTGGAGTTGCAAAAATATCGCAAAAAAATTGGCTTTGTGCGCTTTTATGCCATGTTAATAGTCGCTCTTAGTCTTGCTCTATATACTGGTTATGAGTTTGCAAATATCCAAAAAAGAGATTTGCTAGCGCAAATCAATATAGCCAATAAAAGTTTACGTAATTTGACGAAGGAACACGAACGACTGCAATCTGAATATAATGTGCTCATAGTTGAGCTAGATATTGCGCAATTATCCAATGAACGCTCTCAATCAACCATTAAAGAAAGTATTAATCGCGAACAAGCCTTAAAAGATCAGGTCTCATTTTATCAAAGGGTAGTCGCACCAGAATTAACGCAAGATGGCTTTGTTGTGCAGCGTATGGAAATAACGCCTATGGTCAGCAAGCGGAATTTTTCTATCAAAATGATATTGTTGCAACAGGAAAACGTGAAAGCGGTCATGAAAGGAAGCCTCCGCATCCAAATGTTTGGTAGTGCTAAAGGAAAACCTGTAAATTTTCCTATCACCGATTTGCAAGATGAACCAAAAACAGCATTGGCTTTTGCTTTTAAGTACTTTCAAGTAATAGAGACTAGCGTGACCCTGCCAGAGGGCTTTACACCAGAAAGGCTTGAAATTAACACCGCTATTTACAAATACAATAAAAAGCAAGGTAACTACTCGACCACAATTAAATGGCAAGAAGCGTTAACAGAAGATCAGTGAATACTTGACTAAAACACTCAGGTACTACATAATCCGCAAAATTAATGTGTTCGTAAATTTCTTTCTTGTGCAAACTGAACGCTGTTTCTTATCTGTGATTCAGATTATATAGTTAGCAAGCGCAAGTAGTAGATGTGGAGTAAGAAATGTCGGTAGAAATGGCAATGCCAATTGAGTTTTCAGACGCTGCGGCTAGCAAAGTGAAAACCTTAATTGCTGAAGAAGAAAATCCAGCGCTTAAACTGCGCGTATATGTTACTGGTGGCGGATGTTCTGGCTTCCAGTATGGTTTTACTTTTGATGAAAAAGTAAATGAAGGCGATATGACTATTGAAAACCAAACCGTTACGCTTGTCGTTGATCCTATGAGTTTGCAATATTTGGTAGGTGGGATTGTCGATTATACTGAGGGCTTGGAAGGTTCACGCTTTTATGTCAACAACCCGAATGCGACAACTACATGTGGGTGCGGTGCTAGTTTCAGTATCTAACTGAAGGGAAATAGCGATGCAAAAAATGCAATTGTTTGGCTCTACAACATCACCGTATGTCAGACGCCTACGTTTGTATATGCAAGATATTCCTCATGATTTCGTATTAGTTGATATTTTTAACAGTCGCGACCGTGCTGAAATTAAGCGCCAAAATCCTACATTAAAAGTCCCCATGCTCAAAGATGGTGAGCAAACAGTATTAGATTCCGGTTCGATTTATCGTTATTTGCAAACAAAGTTAAGTGCCAAGCCACTTACATGGGATCAACAAAACATACTCACTAGTATCGATGCCGCAAACGATTCGCTTGTGCAACTGCTTATACTTTCTCGTTCTGAAATTGATACTAGTTCCGACAAACTCTATTTTCGGATTCAACGAGAACGATTAGATGTCATTTTTACTCACCTAGAGCAACAAGCGAAAGTTGGGACTTTTGTCCACTGGAACTATTTGTCTATAAGCCTTTTTTGTTTGCTGGATTGGGTGATATTCAGACAGTTACACGATATTTCGAGCTTTACCCACTTGAATCAATTACACGATAACTGGAATCAACTGGCTATTTGTCATAAAACGGATCCTAGAGTTTAATGTTTTGCTTTACGTAGAAAAGTGTATTTCTGTGCGAATAGCTAATCCGAATGAAGCCCTAAAGTCTTCTTCGCGTAGCCATAAAACAAAAGGTTCCACTTCTATATAAAGCCATTCTCTTAGTACTTTACGCTTATACCTCATGCTAACCAACACTTGTTCTTTTCTATAATATGGTTGCGATACACCGTCTACTGACGCAGAAAACAAGTAACTTGAGTCATTCTTAGCTACGTGTAAATATTGAAACTTGTGACGCCATATCCAGTCATCAGATTTATGCCTGAATCTAAAGTAATTACTAATGTTAAAAGCTGAATTACTGTCGAATACATAAGCGTATTCACCATTGACTTCAAATCCGAGTTTGTCACCTGAATAGTAATTGACTTCGGTAAAATAACGAATTGCTGATTGGGGGCTAAAGTCTATTTTATCTGAATAGCGTGCTCTTGTATAAAGCTGACTACCGCGGCCAAAACCGATTCGATATGAAATTTTGTCGGTAGTACTTTTTTTAAACTGCAAGGCCAAAACAGTTTGGTCTCGACTCCCTAAATCGGAAGTTCTGGCGGCCTTAACGGCCTGTTGATTAATAGTATCCTCGTCATCTGATAAAAATAATTCAACTCGATCTTCAAGGGCGGGTAATTTGACTCTGATTTTAAATCTAAAATCGACCTCACTAAAGTCACCTGATCTGGGTTCCCAGCCAAAACGCAAGCGCCCAGAAGTTGTGGCTGGAGTTGAATTGTCGCCACCTTCGTGCGCAAACCATCTGTTAATCGAGTTTGCAGTCACGTCTACACCATAATTTAAATAACAATAACTATCGTCTAAGGTACCTAATTGGCCGCAAAAATCATAAGTCAAACGATTGTCCTCACTGTTTTCTGTTTCATTTGCAATAGCATCGCCAAATAAAAAGAAACTTAGTGAAAATAAAAGAGTCGAAAAATGAAGTGATTTCAGCATAACCGCGCTATTTTAGTTACATAAATTGAGTCGAAATAAAATATTTTGCTATACATGACGCAAAGCCAGTGATATTCGCACCGTTGTGAGTATAATACGAACACAGCAAAGAGCGTTATGCAAATAATTTTCTTCAATGGTTAACACTTAATTATAAGGAATCTACATGGGAATCAGTATTTGGCAAGCCCTAATAGTACTTGCCGTAGTTATTTTATTGTTTGGCACATCTAGGCTCAAAAACGTTGGGTCCGATCTTGGATCGGCCTTAAAGGGCTTTAAAAAAGCTATAAAAGATGAAGACAAAGATGAGGCGAAAGAAGACGCTGATTTTGAACCTTTAAATAAACCCACTGCAAAAACCGACGAGTCGGTAACAGGTCAAAGCGCCGACGCGAAACAAAAGCAAGAAACCAAAGACTAAATTATGTTTGATATTGGCTTTTGGGAAATGTTGGTCATTGGAGTTATGGCCTTATTGATTTTAGGACCAGAGCGTTTGCCTGGTGCTATTCGCTCAACCATATCAACAATTCGCAGCATTAAAGACGTTGCAAACGGCTTCAAGCAAGAAGTGGCTAGTCAACTTGATACTCATGAACTGCACGAAAACTTGAGAAAAGCCGAAAGTTTGGGTATGAAAAATATCGGCAAAGACTTACAGAATTCGGTAAATGAATTAAAAGCGGCTGCTGCATCGGTTCAGCAACCTTATAAGACCAGCAATACCCATTCAACTGAAGCCTCGAAATCACTTAAGGAAAAAGAAAAGCCATTGACTGCCATTGAAAAACCAAGCAGCCCAGAAACAGAGATCCCTAGTCCATTGCTTACATCACCTGTAGTTCAAAAAGCTAAAGTGCGAAAATCGAACAATGAGTGAACCAAGTGGAATAATTGCCCATTTAATTGAACTTCGTTCAAGGGTACTCAAAGCGTTAATGTCGGTTTTTGTAGTCTTTTTATGCTTGGTTTATTTTGCCCAAGATCTATATCAGTATTTAGCGATGCCACTCATTGCAAGTTTACCTGAAGGCGCTAGCATGATTGCAACAGATGTTGCGTCACCATTTTTAGCGCCATTCAAGCTCACTCTAGTCCTTTCATTTTTTGTTGCTATTCCTTTTGTCTTGTATCAAATTTGGGCATTTGTTGCACCTGGACTCTATAGGAAAGAGAAAAAACTAGTCGCGCCGCTTTTGGCAAGCAGTACCTTGTTGTTTTATTCGGGTATGGCGTTTGCGTATTATATTGTTTTCCCACTCGCATTTATGTTTTTCAATAGTGTTGCTCCAGAAGGAGTGTTAGTTAGCACAGATATTTCTAGTTACTTGAATTTCGTATTGAAGCTTTTTTTCGCATTTGGCGTGGCTTTTGAAATTCCTATTGCCGTTATTTTATTGTGTTGGACGGGCGTAACCAGTGCTGAAAAATTAGCTAAAAAACGACCTTATGTGGTTGTTGGCGCATTTGTACTTGGGATGTTGTTAACCCCTCCAGACGTAATTTCACAAACTTTACTGGCACTTCCCATGTGGTTTTTGTTTGAGGTAGGATTGCTGATTGGCGGCTTATATTCAAAGCAAGGTAAAGAAAACAACGAAGAAGCCGAACAAAATCAAGATGACATGGACAGCGTTCCTAGTACAGATAAGCCAGTTGACGGTAACGTGGCCACTGACTTCGACGATTATGCTCACAATGACAGTCCAAACGGTCAAGAGTCTGGTGACACCGAGTTAGATGATGATAAACGCAAGGATGCAGAGAGAACTGAAGTTAAAAAACAGAATTCAGATGATGATGAATCAACGTTAGATCAAGATAAAAATAAGAAATAGGCCCCAATATGAGTATAAATAAAGCGAACGTTTCTGTGTTTGTAGCATGTATAACAGTTGCATTACATGTTGTTTCTAGTAGCGCTCATGCAAGCGTTCAGTCTGACGAAATTAATGAATGTCGAGTCATTCAAGATAACGCGAAACGTTTAGCTTGCTTAGATGATTTGTTTGGACGACTTGATGTTGAGAAAAAGACTAATAAAGCTATAGAAGCTTCACCAGTAAGTACTGTAGAGCAAACTAACAATAATCAGCCAGAAATGGATGAAATAGACAAGCGTGCGCAAGCATTAATGACCAAGAAAAAGGAGTCTGAAGGTCCATTCTCGTCCAATACACCCCGTTTGTCGACTAATAATAAGCAAGCAACTGAAAAGCCTGTAGACAGCTTTGGTGCAGAATCAATGTCAAAAACCAATGCTAATGAGCTTGAAGAAATACAAACGTCTATAACAGGTTTGGTTGAAGACTCCCGTGGATATTTAACCATTACATTGAGTAACGAGCAAGTGTGGCGGCAAACAGAATCATCACGGTTTGGATTAAAAAAAGGTCAGACAGTTATTATTGAGAAGGGTGCGTTTCAGTCATATTATCTATCCAAACCTAACAATAACCGAAGAATACGTGTTAAACGTATTAAATAAATGTCTTGGATAGACACAGGCGTAAATCTACTTGACCCAAGGTTTACGCCAGACGATGTTATAGCAAGGGCTACGCAGGCTGACTTAAGCCACATGCTAGTAATTTCGTCAACGCTCGATGAATCTCAAAAATCTTTAAAACTTTGCGATCATTACAACTCCTCTACCCTAATTAATTCAAAGACTACAGAGTACTCTTCTACAAAACTTAGGCTCGCTTGCACAGCGGGTATTCATCCTCATTATGCCGATCAATCAAATGCTGAATCTTGGACTAAACTTAAGACCATAATTGCCGATAAACAGGTGTCGGTAATTGGTGAATGTGGTTTGGACTTCAATCGAAATTTTTCAACTAAATCAAACCAACTATATGCATTCGAACAACAACTGAATATTGCGGCTGAGAACAACATGGGCGTTTACTTACATGAAAGAGATGCATTTGACGAACAAATTAGCTTATTGGAAACGTATTCTAAATCACTTAAATTTATGGTAACGCATTGTTTTACCGGTAATAAAGATCAACTTAGCGGCTACTTGTCTTTAGGTTGTTACATTGGCATTACTGGTTGGTTGTGTGATCCAAAACGAGGCAGAGCATTGCAAGAGGCCGTACATTATTTACCATTATCTCGTTTGTTGTTAGAAACAGATGCGCCCTACTTGTTTCCAAAAAACCTCAAACCAAGACAATCCAAAAATGAACCTTGTAATATTCCTCATATAGCATCGTACCTAAGTGAATTGACCAATCAAAGCATAGGAAAAGTGAAACAACATGCCTACGATAATGCCCTCAAACTCTTTTTTAATGAGCGTAATTAATGGGCAGTAAAGCTACCTTGATGAGTTCAACTAGAACCACTTTCATCATTATTAGTGTGGTTTTTTTTGTGTGTGCATTATTTATTTTACCCTATTATTTAACACAAATTAGTAAGCAAAACTCCCACGAACTCGAGGTCTCATTATTTATAGATCAAAGTTTTAGCGTTGATATTCGAGATGCAGTTAATATAAGTAAAAACGAATGGCGACCTATTGATAGTGTTAATTTAGGACTAAATTCTGCACCTCATTGGTTAACGTTTACCATGCCATCTCAGCACACAACAGAAAATCGCTATTTGCTTGTAAATTATAGCTTGTTAGATCACGTTGACGTGTGGTTTTTGACGCCTCCTGAGCAAGGTTCTGAAGTGGTGGGTGCTTACAATACCGGTGATGCATATCCTTATTTAGAAAGAATTATTAAATCGGAGAAATTCTTATTCGAGGTGCCTAATAGTGACCATGATCTGCAAGTGTTCATTCGTGCCGCAAGCAAAGGTCCAGTTAACGTACCTATAGAAATTTGGTCTGCCAACGAATTTATTGAATATTCAAGCTTACAGAAACTATTTTTGGGTTTGTTTTTCGGATTCATGATGGCGATGGCACTCAGTAATCTCTATATATATGCGACGACGCGTAACAGTTTGTTTCTGGTTTACACAGCTTATGTTACTGGTCTTGCTATCACTTTGGCTTCTTTGCACGGTATTGGGTTTCGATATATATGGCCCGGCAATATTTGGCTACAAGAACTTGCCATACCAATTTTTAGTTGTTTAACATTAATCTTTGTTATTTCACTTTCAATTAGCTTGCTAAATCTAAAAGCTAATTCACCCAACATATTCAAAATGTTACGCAGTATTAGGTATATTTACATTGCCTTGTTGGTTTTTAGTTTTGTTCTTCCCTATGAAATTGCCATTAAAGCAGTTTTAGTTCTGTTAGTCATGTGTAGCCCTTTTATTTTCATTTCTGGCGTTATCTTAGCGTTGAGAGGCAACATAATTGCACGCTATTTCTGTGCGGCATGGGGCGTGTTATTGCTATCAGGCTTGTCTATTTCGATGGAAAATTTAGGCCTGTACGATTCAATAATTAGCTCCAGTTATTTGCTCATGGTAGGCGCAATTATAGAGGCTCTGCTGTTAGCGCTTGCTATATCTATTAATATAAATCAACAGTTGTTACATGCTGAAAAGACGCGCGACTTAGCGCTGAAAAATGAGCAGGAGGCTATTGAAGCAAAAGATGAATTAATTAATTTGCAGGAAAAAAATCGCACAGAGTTGGAATATAGTATTGAAGAAAGAACGTTAGAGCTAGAGATCGCACTGCGTGAACTAAGTGAAAAAAATCGCGAACTAGAAAAATTGAGTGCTATTGATCCCCTTACAGGCTTAATGAACAGAAGATATTTTGACAAAAGAATTTTAGCTGAATGTAGGCGAAGTAAAAGAGAAAAAAGTAACTTGAGTATTGCTATGCTCGATATTGATCATTTTAAAAAGGTGAATGATAACTATGGACATTTGTGTGGCGATCATTGCTTAAAAGTATTTGCGGCAACCTTAAAGGAAGTTATAAAACGTCCTGCTGATATTATTTGTAGATATGGTGGTGAAGAGTTTGTATTAATATTGCCAAATACTGATCAAGACGGGCTTATTAAGTTGCTAGAAAAGGTCCGTAAAAGCGTTGAAAGCAAGAAAATAATGTTTGAAGGCCAAGAGTTGGCTATGACAGTTAGCATTGGTGGGTGCAGCCGTGTAGTACTTTCAGATGATGAGACCGGCATGGTTGTCGCGTTTGCCGACAAGCAATTATATAAAGCAAAAGAATCTGGTCGAAATTGCGTCATGGTTCAGAGCTATTAAGTGCGATGTTTGATTATTTAAGGCCACAACCAAAAACCAGTAATTCAGTTATAGCAAAATTACGATCTAACATAGTTCAATATGGCATTATCACTCTTGTGTTTGGTTCTGTGTTTTTACTCTTATATGCTTCTGTATTTCTAAGCCAACAAGCGAAGGGCGAATTCAGATTCAACAAACATTTTTCTTTTCTCGATAAATCCAGCGAATTACCCTTCCACTCTATATTACAAATGCCTAATGAAGACTGGTCCAGAGCACAAGAACTGACCTTCAAATCATATACAGGTCGGCTATGGTTAAAAGTCGAGATCCCTATGTTGGAAGAACATTCCGTTTTATTACATTTCAACGATCCTCTCATAGACAATGTGATTGTTAACGTTGTCGACCATAATGGTGAATTACCTAAAATTACAGCTGAATTTAGAGTAGGTGATCTACAAGCATTCAATGACCGAGAATTGGCTCTCCCGTATTTTGTAATTCCTGTTGAATTGTTAAAAGGAAAAACGACACTGTATATGTCTGCGTCTTCACAGACATCACTTAATTTGTCGTTTGGCATTTGGAGCGAAAGCGGCTTCATTGAATTTTATGACAATTTAACGACATTTCTAGGCATTGTTTTGGGTTATATTTTAGCTTTATTGAGCTATAACCTCATGATGTATGCCACAGCCCGCAAAAAAGCATATTTATGGTATGGACTTTACTTGAGTGGCTTCTTTCTGCATTCGATGACGTTGAGTGGATTTGGATTTCAATATTTATGGCCACAGGCAGTAGGACTGCAGACAGTGATGAGTGGTGTAACTATTAGCGTTACTTTTATGTGCTTAATTAAATTTACCCAAATTGTTATTGCTAGCAACAAAAAAAGTTTTAATTTCTTGTTTAATACGCAAGTTTATTCACATTTAATCTTAAGCATCCTTTCAATTTATACCTTAAACCCTTTTTTTCTTAAACTTCATTTTATTGCAATACTCTTAAGTTCGCTTTTGATGCCCGTAGTCTGTTATTTCACACGCAAAGACGGATCGAAAACGAGCGGTTTTTTCACACTCGTTTGGCTAGTATTTATAATGACACTTGTATCTTCATTTTTTGGCAGAATAGGCATAATTTCCTTAAGTTTAGATCCACTATATTGTTTGTTCTTTGGTTTCCATCTACAAACCTTACTTATTGGCGCTGCTTTAGTACATGAGTATAGAGAAACGTTTTCTAAGACTTTAATACTTAAAGAAACAGTGTTACGCGAAAAAGAAAAAACGGTAAAAGCAAAAGATGAAATGCTTAAACTACAACAAGATGCTAGAAACAAACTTGAACACCAAGTAAAAGCTCAAACTTTGCAGCTTGAAGGAGCATTGTCAGACTTATCTTCGGCTAGTTTAGAACTGAAAACTATACGCAATGTAGATGGTTTAACCGGTTTGCCTAATAGATTAGCTTTTGATGAAGCAGTGCAAAAACTAAGTAGAATAAGCATAGATATGGGAGGATCACTTTGTGTTGTAGTGTTTGATATCGATCACTTCAAAAAGGTCAATGACACCTATGGACATATAGCAGGCGATGATTGTTTGCGTAAATTTTCTGCGCTCCTAAAAGAAACTTTTATGCTTGAACACTATGCCTGTTGCAGGTTTGGTGGTGAAGAATTTATTTTGGCTACTAATTTACCAATAGTTAAAGTAGAGCAACAGGTTAATGTGTTCAGATTGGCTGTTGAAAATATGGTTGTTGAAACGGGATCTTGTAATATTTCGTTTACCACTAGCGCTGGAATTGCCAGCAAACGTTTGATAAACGAAGCAGATTCAAGACGTTTATTTGCCATGGCCGATGAAAAATTATATATAGCGAAACAGAAAGGACGAAATTTAGTCATAGCTTAGGTATACTTGTCGCGTTACATTAAGTTAAGTCTCTTCAAGGAATATACATGTCATTTATGCTACCCACTAGACCACGTCGTTTAAGACGCACAGCCCCCTTAAGAAATCTAGTTGCCCAACATTCGTTAACGGTTAACGACTTAATTTATCCAATGTTTGTTATTCCTGGAGACCAGCAAACTGAATCTATCGCCTCTATGCCCGATGTGTTTCGCTTTAGCATCGATTTATTACTTGAAGAAGTGTCTGATTGTGTAGCGTTAGGCATCCAACATTTTGCCTTGTTTCCCGTAGTGGGCGAAAGCAAAAAGTCATTGCAAGCAGAAGAAGCTTATAATGCTGGCGGATTGGCGCAACAAGCCGTTTTGGCTTTAAAAGCTAAATTTGGTGATGATATTTGTGTTATTACCGATGTAGCTCTTGACCCTTTTACTACTCATGGGCAAGACGGTATCATAGACGACAAGGGCTACGTGCTCAACGACGAGACTATAAATGTGCTAGTTGAGCAAGCACTTTCCCATGCCCGCGCAGGGGCTGATATTGTTGCTCCTTCCGATATGATGGATGGTCGCATTGGTGCGATTCGAGAAGCACTTGAAGCTGAAGGATTTATTAATACTTGCATAATGGCCTATTCAGCTAAATATGCGTCAAACTACTATGGCCCTTTCAGAGATGCGGTTGGTTCTGCTGGTAATATTAAAGGCGGTAACAAAAAGAATTATCAAATGGACCCTGCTAACGGCGACGAGGCTATGTTAGAGATTAGCTTAGATATTGAAGAGGGTGCCGATATGGTGATGGTTAAACCCGGCATGCCTTATTTGGATATTGTTCAGCGTTGTAAGAGTGAGTTTAAAGTCCCCACGTTTGCTTATCAAGTAAGTGGGGAATATGCAATGCATCAAGCTGCTTTTCAGAATGGTTGGTTAGATAAAGACGCGGTCATTATCGAGTCTTTGTTAGCCTTCAAAAGAGCTGGTGCCGATGGCATTTTAACGTATTTTGCAAAAGAAGCTGCCAAATTACTTAAAAAGTTTTAATGTTTACTCAATACTTAAATGGAAAATTGTATATTGTCTATTAACCTAGTTTTGCCACAAAATGCAGCTGCTAAGATTACAATTTCTTTGTCTTCATGACCAACTTGTAAAAGAGTGTGAGCATTTCTCAATTCTACATAATCAGGATTGAATCCGACATCTTTTAAACGCTGTTTGCTTTGTGCAATTAGCGTAGAAAAATCTCTACGTCCCTCAACTATGGCTTCACTGAGTTTCAATATCTCTTGGTAAAGTACAGGGGCATATTTTCGTTGTGTTTTTGTTAAGTAACCATTGCGAGAGCTCATTGCTAATCCATCTGGCTCACGTTGTGTAGTCACACCATGTATGGTTAGATTCATCGACAAATCAGTAACCATGGCTTTTATAACTTGTAACTGTTGGAAGTCTTTTTCGCCAAAATAGGCCTGGTTAGGTTGTACCATATTAAACAGTTTGCAAACGATTGTTGCGACGCCCCTAAAGTGACCCGGACGGCTTGCCCCACAAATCATATATGACAATCCAGGTACTTCAACAAATGTTTGCTGTTCAAGTCCACGACTATAAATGTCTTCACTTTTAGGTATAAACAAAACATCAACGCCTAGCGCTTCTAAAGACGATTTGTCAGCCTCCAGTGTTTTTGGATAGGCTTCTAAGTCTTCATCAGGGCCAAATTGGAGCGGGTTTACAAAAATGGAAACAACCACTTTGGTCGACGACTGTTTTGCTTCATGTACAAGTTTGAAATGCCCTTCGTGCAAATTGCCCATGGTAGGCACAAATGCAATATTTTCTTTGCTAGATTGCCAAGTTCTTCGCAGCTCACGTAGCTTAGTTATTTCGTGAATTACCTTCATATAACAATAATCTCTTGCGGTCGCTTAATTTACGCTTTGTAAATTATTTATCTAATTAAAACATTTTACATTAAAAACCAAAACCGTTTTATACGTAGCCCTATTAATTATTCGAAGCTATGTTCACTACCTGGAAAGGCTTGTGATTTCACTTCGCTAATATATTGCTTTACGCTCTCACTTATCGACCCATTATTTAACAGGTAGTTTTTTGAAAACTTAGGCATGTAATTAGCGCTTATTCCTAACATGTCATGCATAACTAAAATTTGGCCGTCGGTATGCGGGCCAGCGCCAATACCTATTACTGGAATACTCAGTTTTTCGCTAACCTTGCCCGCCAAACTAGATGGTACACATTCTAGTACGAGCAATTGTATGCCGGCAGCTTCTAGTGCAATGGCAGCATTTATAAGCTGGTCTGCTTGGCTTTGTTCTCTACCCTGTACTTTGAATCCGCCAATAACGTGCACAGATTGAGGCGTAAGGCCTAAATGACCACAAACTGGCACCGAACGCTCTACAAGACCCGATATCGTGTCTAGAAGCCATTCACCGCCTTCCAATTTCACCATACTTGCGCCACTTCGCATTAGCTTAGCCGCATTTTTATAAGCAACTGAAGGTTCGCTGTAGCTCATAAAGGGCATATCGGCAACAACGAAGGCTTTTTCCGCCCCAGCACGTACACATTTAGTGTGGTACTCAATCTCGTCAACGGTCACTGAAAGTGTGTCTTGTTGACCCTGCAATACCATGCCTAAAGAATCGCCAATAAGTATTACTTCAATGTTTTGTTCATCGAATAGTTTGGCAAAACTTGCATCGTATGCAGTTAACGCGACAATTTTTTCATTCGCTTGCTTCATTTTTAACAAGCTCGATACTGTATGTTTTTTCATTTTGCTTTCCCTATACTTTGCAATGTCAGTTTATAAGGTTAATGACGCAAGGTCGACCGTGCCGGGTAGACGTTTTAAACTTGCAAAAGAACACTGGGACACCCAAGATGCAATACTTTTACCGTTATTCATAATCATGTCAGGTTCAATCTCAAACAAAGGTACCATCACAAATTCCCTTTGTGCCATTCCATAATGGGGAAGGGTTAAGCGGTCATTGTCCATGGTTAAATTATTGAACAATAGAATGTCTAAGTCGAGTGTGCGTGGCCCCCATCTTTCACCAACACGTTTTCGTTCATGTTCGTGCTCTATGTTTTGTAAAACATCAAGTAATTCTATAGGGGTAAGCGAGGTAGTGATTTTACATACCGCATTTATGTAATCGGGTTGGTTTTTCGGACCCATTGGCGCACTTGCATATAAGTGTGAGCAAAGCTGAATACTGATTTGTTCATGAGCTTGAATATTTACAAGTGCAGTAATAATTTGGGTCTCTGGTACATCAATATTGCTACCTAGGCCAATGTAAGCGATGTCTGACATCATGGCGCAGGTTTCCTTTTACGGCGTTTGCGTGGACTCTTGTTTGGCAGTTCATTCAACATTTTATTACGAGTATCGGCGTCTACTTCCTGAAAAATGGTCCACCATTCTCCTATTTCTAACAAATCACCACCTTCAACACTACCTCTAAGCAGTAAAAAATCATAGGCGGCTCGAAATCTTGGCAAGCTTAGTAATTGTAAGCATCTTCTTCCTTGCCTTCTTTGCAGACGTTGTTGTAATGACCAAATTTCGCGCACAGGAATACTAAAGCGCTTAGGTATCATAATACGACGGCTTTGCTGAAACAACACATCGGCGCTGGCCAAATTAACCGCGTCGTGAAGGGGCATAGTCGATTCAAACATACGTTCTTGGGCGCGCTCTTCCATGGGGTACCATAAGAACGCAGCATACAGAAATGCAGGTGTTATACGCTGCTCATTGTTTATGCGATTGTCGGTATTTTTTAGCATGTTAATAATGAATTGATATTCTTTACTATTAACATCGGTCAGCAATGGCGTTAATAAGGGAAACAACGGGGTCAGTAAATTATGTGTTAGCAAACTTTCGAAAGTGATCACACCAGCACCGCTAAGTAATAATTTACTGACTTCTTCGAATAGTCTAGCGGCTGGGATGTTACTCATTAAATGAGCATTTTGCTTAATGCTTTTGGATAAAGCATTGGGGATCTGCATATGCAATTTACAAGCAAACCTAATTGCCCTAATCATTCTTACAGGGTCTTCTCGAAACCTCACTTCGCTATCGCCTATCATGACTATTTTACGTTCATTAAGCGATTGCATCCCTTTTGCAAAATCTAAAATACTCTCGTCTTGCACATCAAAATACATGGCATTGAAGGTAAAATCGCGTCTCGCGGCATCTTCTTCAATACTGCCAAATATATTGTCTCGGGTAAGTTGGCCAGCATCCGTCTTACTCGACAACACTTCTTTTGCCTTACTTACATTCGTTTTGTTATCTTTTGCTGCGGGCGGACTTAATTTTGCTTCGTTTGTTTTTCTATCTTTATTACTAGGCTCTTCATTTTCATGATGCCCACGAAAAGTGGCCACTTCAATAATTTCGCGACCAAAAGTAATATGTGCAAGCCTGAAACGTCGACCAATTAAACGGCAATTACGAAAACAGCTCTTTATTTGTTCTGGAGTCGCATTGGTAACTACGTCAAAATCTTTGGGAATTTTGCCCATAAGTTTGTCGCGTACACAACCACCAACGGCATATGCTTTATAACCATTCTTGATGAGTGTTTGTAACACTTTTAATGTATTTGGCGTTAAGTCTGTATTGCGCATGTTGTGATCGTTTCTTGTGATCACTTCTGGGAACAGCTTCTGCACATTGGCCTCTTGTTCTGTTAATGGGCTCATATTAGATGTTGGCTTTTTACTCAGGGCTTATTTTGCATAGTTTATTTTGCTTGAGCAACGGCCAACACATTCTCAGGGGCTGAGTATACGCCATTTGTGATAGAAATAAGAAGTTCTGATTGTTTTGGCAGCAATTTAAGTGACCAATTGGCCACTGCCCAGTCTAATATTTGTGCAATATTGCTAACTTTAGGTATTTTTTTAGGAGAAACTCCCAAATATTGCAAAGCCAATTTCACATTTTCTATTGCATCGTTATTATTAATTGCCGGTGAAAAGTTTTGCTTAGACAGCTTCTGATTAGGTTTTTGTACCACAATAGGAATATGTAAGTATTTAGGGGCTTGGGTTTGTAGTGCCTGAAATAAAGATAAGTGAACAGGGCTTGTTTCGAGTAAATCGCTACCTCTAACAATATGCGATACCTTTTGCTCAATATCGTCTGCAACTACTGCCAAATGGTATGCGTAAACTCCATCAGCCCTTTTAAGCACTGGATCCTCTTTTGCTATGCTGTGCTCTATATGTCGTTGACCCCAAAATAAATCATCAAATTTACTATTATCGGTATTGTGCTTAAAACGAATTGCGAGGTTCTTAAGAGGTAAGGCTAATTCACGACAAAAGCCATCGTAAGCATTGCTTCGCAATCTAATTTGTCGTCGACTACATGCGCATCCATACAACAGACCTTTATCTTCCAATATTGCTAAATACGCTTCGTAATGGCTATATCGTTGGCTTTGGTAAATGACTTCGTCATCCCATTTCAAACCGTGGGTTTCAAGAGTACTTAATATTGATTCAGCCATATCAGGAACAATTCTTGGAGTATCTACATCTTCAATTCTAACCAACCATTTGCCTTGGTTTTGTTTGGCATGTAAAAAACTAGCCAATGCACAAACTAAAGAGCCAAAATGAAGTGGACCACTGGGGGAAGGTGCAAATCTACCTATGTAAGGTCTCGCACTTTGTTGCTCAGGTGTATTGGAGATGGGTTTGAGCAATTGCTCTTTTCTTATCATTCCAATCAGCCGCTTAGTTGCATTGTTAAGGTGTTAGTTAAGACTAACACCTTAAAAGCACTTTAGCCCTGTAATTGCTTTTCTTTAATTTCTGCCATGGTTTTGCAATCTATACAAAGGTCGGCAGTGGGTCTTGCTTCTAAGCGTTTAATACCTACTTCAATACCGCAAGAGTCACAAAAACCGAAATCATCTTCTTCAATTCGTTTTAGCGTTTTCTCAATTTTCTTAATGAGTTTACGCTCACGATCTCTAGTGCGAAGTTCCAATGAAAACTCCTCTTCTTGAGCCGCCCTGTCAACTGGATCGGGGAAATTTGCAGCTTCATCTTGCATATGATGAACAGTGCGGTCTACCTCGTTGCGAAGTTGATCACGCCAAGCAACCAAGATATCCTTGAAGTGCTTCATTTGCGCTTCATTCATATACTCTTCGTCGGCTTTCTCCTTATATGGAGTTAATCCAGCTAACGCTAATAGTCCAATTGATTTGTTACTTTCTGTTGGCATATGGCCATTCTCCTAAATTCGGCATCATCGGGCATGCGCTTTACATATCCGTTGTTGCGCGTTTACAGCAGCTTCTTTGATCAGTTATTTTTTTAAGGGTAGTGAGTCGTTATTTACGTTTCTCTAGACCACTACCAGAAAAATTCGAGGACGGTAATATGAGCATATTTGAGAAAAAAGCAATCTTTTTTTACAAAATAATAGGTATTTTATGCGATACGCTAATATTAGTTAGCGATAATTCGCATCCATAACATAAAAGTTCAACCCCGTTTTCAACTGCCTGCTCAACTGCTTTAGCATAGTCTGGATCTATGCTATCGGCAATCTTAAATTGCGTAATACCTTCGCGCATTACGCAAAATAATAGCTTAGCGTGAAAACCTCGTTGACTCAACGCTGATAATTCATAACAGTGCTTTAGGCCACGTTTCGTTACCGTGTCTGGAAACATACCTAAGGCGTCTTTCGCCAAAGTGGCAGACTTAACCTCTAGATAACAATCTGAGTGACTATTTTCCTGCAATAAAAAGTCTATACGGCTTTTACCTACTTTTTGTTCAGGTATGACTATGTCATATTGACTCACTTCAGTAATTTTATTATCCGCTAAAGCTGACTTAATAACTTTATTCGCGTTATTCGTATTAATACAAATCTTGTTGTTGTTGGAATCTGTTGCATATTCCCAGGTGTACTTATATTTCCGCTTTGGATTATTTGACTGGCTTATATATACGACTGAATTTGGGTCCCTACAACCAGTCATTGCGCCTGTATTTGGGCAATGCACTGTGACCGTTTCGCCACATGGAAGTATTACGTCGGCTAAGAAGCGTTTGTAACGTTTTATTAAAATGGCTCGGGTTAAAGCTGAACTAAAGCTGAACATTTGTTATTCTTTGTTTCTTTATTTTTCAAAACCCTATTGTGGAGCATTAATGCCGTATTTTATAGTGGAAATTAGTCAACAACAGGCACCTACGCCTTATTCATCGTCGAGTATCGTTTCTTTTAAAGAACAAGGAGCTATTATTCATATACAGAATAGCCAAGTATTCCCACTTAGGGTGTTGCAAAAAGCGACGCGTAAAATAGCGGCTTTAGGTGTTAGTGATATTAAATTCGCTGGGCAGTGGACGCTAGAGCAACAGCAACTGTTCGTACAAAGTTTTTGCGGTTACGATTTTGACGGCCATTTTGAATGGGCAAATCCAGAGCATAAAGTAGCATTAGAAAATTATCTAAATGCTCTATTATTTACACGTAAAATGGTAAACCAGAGCCCTGAAGAAATGAGCCCTCAAGCCCTTGCAGATCAAGTTGAACACTGGTTGAAAGAAGTATCATCAACGCCTTTAGTAGTGCGCAGATGGACTGGTGAAGAACTCAAGCAAGCAGGTTGGATGGGCATTTATGAGGTTGGCCGTGGAAGCGTCCGCCCGCCAGTATTATTGGAAATAGATTATCATCCTTCTCAAGCTAATGACGAAGTGGCAGTTGCATTAGTGGGCAAAGGCATTACCTTTGACAGTGGCGGTTACAGTATTAAATCGAGCGAAGGCATGTTAGATATGAAATGCGACATGGGCGGTGCAGCAACAGTTGCCGGAGCGCTTGGTCTTGCCATCATGCAAGGACTCAACAAGCGCGTTAAACTTTATTTATGTTGTGCAGAAAATCTTATTAGTGGTCATGCGTACAAATTGGGCGACGTAATCACTTATAAAAATGGGACTAGTGTAGAAATAGTCAACACAGATGCTGAAGGGCGTTTGGTTCTTGCTGATGGATTAATGGCCGCTAGCGAAACAAAAGCGAAATTAATAATTGATGCAGCAACCCTAACAGGCGCAGCAGTTGCAGCCTTAGGCAAAGAATATAATGCATTATTTAGTTTTCACGACAATGCGAGTGATAAATTTTTAACAACGTCATTGCAAATGAATGAGCCTCATTGGCGTTTGCCGCTTGAATTGTGGCATCAAGAGCAGTGTCCATCACCTTTTGCAGACACTGCGAATAGTCGCCCATTAAAAGGCGGTGGTGGAGGCGGTGCATCAAATGCAGCTGGATTTTTATCGAGGTTTGTTGATCATGAAACGAGTGAGTGGATACACTTGGATATTGCCGCGGCATATAGCCGTAATGCAACAGATATTATGCCTGCAGGCGGTACCGCTATTGGTATTAGAACCATTGCGCAAACGCTTATGCAAGCATAATTAAATGATGTTTAAATGCCGCCTAAACGCTCAGCTAGCGCTTTGTATCTAGCTACGTCGTCTTGTTCGAAGATTGGCTGACCGTTGGCATTTTTTTCTTTTGCAATTAACAAGCTTTCACGCTCTAAGCGTAAAACTCTCGCTTCTTGAATAGCTAAAAATTCTGCAACTTGTGCAACTGACATTAATGACATTATTTTCTCCTGACACATTAGTCGGCTTTCAGTTTATAATGTAACGACCAAGCAAGGGATAATCTTAATAAAATATGCAATCAATATATGCTAAAAAGGTAATGGTGCAATGTTAGACGTTTTATCAGCCGCTACGATGTTGTTCTTAATCATGGATCCGCTTGGTAATTTACCTATTTATATGTCTGTTTTAAAATCGATAGACCCTAAGCGTCGTTTATGGGTAATCTTTCGCGAACTCACTATTGCACTTGTCATTTTGTTCGTGTTTTTATTTAGTGGACAGGGCTTATTAGATTTTTTACAGATTGAGCAAGAAACCGTCAGTATTGCCGGTGGTATCATTCTTTTCTTGATTGCCATTAAAATGATCTTTCCAAAACCCGGTGGAGTCATGAATTTACCTGAGGGTGAAGAACCCCTTATAGTGCCATTAGCGGTGCCTATGATTGCGGGTCCGTCAACTATGGCCGCATTAATTTTGTTAGCAAATCAACAGCCCGATAAAATGATTCACTGGAGCGCTGCATTGCTCCTCGCGTGGGCGGTTTCGGCGTTGATTTTGCTGATGTCGGGTACTTTTCATCGTTTGTTAAGCGACAAAGGATTACGCGCAGTAGAAAGGCTCATGGGGATGATTTTGGTGATGATTGCTATTCAAATGTTTCTAAATGGTATTTCGTCTTACGTCAGTCATTTCGCCAGCTAAATTCAGGATTATATTAATGAAAATACCCGGTAATAAACTCAGCACATTTGCTCAAATTAGAGATTTACAATCACCTAAAGATATAGTGTTCGGGTGTGCATTAATGCAAAGGATGCTGCCAAATTATCAGTTGTTTAGTCAAAACACAGCGTTTGGCGACCCAACGATAGCGCAATCGATACTGAATCTCATATGGGAATGGTGTATATCACCCCAAAATAAATTCAATGCAGGTGCACAACTTGAAAAGCTCGAAGAAATTATTCCCGACGTTGATAATTTCGATAGCTTTGGTGTGTATCCGGCATTAGATTTTTGTATGGCCTTGAGTTCAATGCTGTTGAGTTTTAGTAAAGAACACGATCATCCCGCGGTAACCATAGCTAAACTCAGCCAAGGCTCGGTAGAGGCATATATTTTAGCAACGGCCGAAGATGAATTAGACAATCAGCAAATTAAACAAGACCCGTTAATGGAATATGAAATTGGCACGCAATTGAGCTTACTTGAGTTTTGCCAAACCAATAAAATGACCAAAGAGTTTGTGAAAGATTTGCGAGCCGATTTAGTTGCTCAGAATATGAGTAATTTAGGTATCAGTCTTTAGTTAGTGCAACAAAAATAACTATTCCCAACCCTGAATCCATTTTTTCTCATCTCTTAAATCTCGCCATACTATATCAATGTCGCGCTTTGACATGATGGCTTGCAGTATACAGCCTATAACAATTTGATCTTCATTCACTTCAACCTTGACAATCGTAAAGTGTTTCTCTTTTTTGATAGGCGACACAGCGGTCCATTTGCTGTTAAGTAGTTTTTTTTGGCTGAGCTTATTCACTGTTTGTCCTGTTTTATGTTTATTTTGAACGCAAAAATGCACTTAACTTTTGATTAATAGACTACGCATTGATTCTATTATTAGATTACGTCTATATTTTATTTACATTCGGCCGATACAATCATGTGTTTTATTTTACTGAATTCTAATGAAAACAAGCCGTATATATTTCCTGTTATTTGTGCTGCTTATGCTGCAACATCAAAGCGTATTTGCAAACAATAATGTCTCTATTGTTTTTGCCGCAGAAATGCGGGATATTACCGATCCGGTTGCAGGCCGCTACGCAGAACTTAAAACGCTTGTGCAATCTCAACGTAAACAAAACCCCAAAACGTTCTTACTGTTTGGTGGCGGTACTATTGGCCCAAGCGCTTTATCTAATCTTGATCGCGGCGCTCATATTATAGATATATTAAATAGTGTAGAGCCCGATGTAATGGGTGTGGCCAAAAGTGAATTCACATTTTCTGAAGATAATTTATCGCTACGAGCATACGAAGCCATGTTTCCTTTAGTGGCAAGTAATATTATTGATACTCGCATAAAAGATACGCCAGACGGTCTTTTGCAATATGAATTGATACGCAAAAATGATCTTACGCTGGGCTTTATTTCGGTACTTCATGAATCATTAATCCAGGAGTACTTAGTACGCAATATTCAACTTGAAGACCCAAAACAAAGTATTCTTAATAAAGTAAGTCAACTCAGAGATGCAGGTGCTGATTTAGTCGTATTGCACTACTATTATCCGTTTGAATTTGTACCTGAATTGCTCGCGAGCGGCCAAATAGATTTAGCGTTTAACTCAAGTACTAGAATAGAACAAAATAATCGTGATGAATTGAGCAAATATGAACGCATTGTTTTGTTAGATGGTCCCGATAAAGCGGCTATTGCAAATTTCAAAATTAATGTAGAAAAAAAGCTGCAATTTATTAATACAGAACATCACGCATTATCAGATTTCACACCAGATGAAGGTGTGCAAAGCTTGGTTAAAGACTATGAAGATAGAG
>Ga0316201_10000344_pt1 | contig 25328 bp, 21 predicted proteins | sample CS6wburrow_MG_FD_204516 | JGI IMG/M metagenome (GOLD analysis project Ga0316201, IMG submission 204516) | Coastal sediment microbial communities from Delaware Bay, Delaware, United States - CS-6 worm burrow | ecosystem: Environmental > Aquatic > Marine > Coastal > Sediment | place: USA... | reverse complement strand
CGCAGGCGTCGAGAACCCGGACCGGCGACTCGCGGCCATCCGCAGCTGGAACACGCTGACGCTGCTGGTGAAAAGGGGGGACTTCGGTGCAGGTGAGTTGAAGCAAATCCGCGAGTTTGCCCATCGCCGTTCATTCGACACGGCCTGGTACCCGGGAATGCCGCCGGCCGAGGCGAATCGCTTCAACCGGCTCGACGAGCCGTGGCTCTACGACGGGACAAGAGCCTTGCTGGGAGCTGAGCGCCAGTTCTACATCGACAGCTACAAATTCGACATCGCTCCGGCCTCTGACCAGCGCCCCTATTTCTTCAATTTTTTCAAATGGCGCGTGCTGCCCGAGATGTGGTCGTCGCGCAGCCGAGGCGGCGGGTTGGTGGAGTGGGGCTACCTGGTGCTGGTCGCGACGCTGGCGCAGGCGCTGGTGGCCGGCGCGCTGCTGATCCTGTTGCCGCTGCTCGCCGGGCGGAGGGACTGGCCGTCCGCGACCGGGCGGCGCATGGGCAGCTATTTCTTTCTGCTGGGGCTGGCGTTCCTCTTTATCGAGATGGCCTTCATCCAGAAGTTCATCCTGTTTCTCTCCCACCCGCTGTATTCCGTCGCGGTGGTGCTTGCCGGATTCCTGGTCTTCGCCGGCCTCGGCAGCGCCGCGTCCGGCCGGGTAGCCGACAGGCTAGGCCGCGGCCCGGGTTTTGCCGTCCAGACGGCCGTTACGTTTATCGCCGCGATCGCGCTGATCTATGTCTGGCTGCTGCCGCTGACCTTCGGGCGTTATATCGGCTTGCCGGACGCCGCCCGGGTCTGCATCTCGCTCGGGCTGATTGCGCCACTGGCTTTCTTCATGGGCATGCCGTTCCCGCTGGGCCTCGGGCGGTTGGCCCGGCAGGCGCCCGGGTTCATTCCCTGGGCCTGGGGCATCAACGGCTTCGCCTCCGTGATCAGCGCCGCGCTCGCGACGCTGCTGGCCATCGAGTTCGGCTTCAACGCGGTGCTGCTGAGCGCCCTGGTGCTGTACCTCGCCGCTGCCGCGACCTTCGGCCGGCAACCCGGGGAGCGTTCGCAGGGGCAGGCACTCCGCAAGTTGTGAATTCCAGCAAGGTTGTATACATCACCTGGCCGGGTCGGAAACGCAGTGGCTGGCTTGCAGTCCGCGTAGCTCGGTGGTGCGGGTGGTGTGTGCCGCCCATTTATCCGCCGAGGGCCGGGTTCCGCCCGGGACGATTTTCAGGGATGGAAAATCGAGGTCTGAATGGGCAGGAGCCCATCCAGACCGGTCCCGATCAGGCGGGTTCCTGACCGAGGGTAGCCCGCAGGGCCGGATTGGCATGGGCGGCACACACCACCCGCGCCATCGAGCCCCCGGGTGATATCGATCGCTGGCTGTATACAACCTTGCTGGAATTCAGAGCCAGGACTCGCCGGCGAGGGTCCGGAGCCAGTCGGCGATGACCTTCATTTGCGCCCCATCCCGCCACAGGTAGTCCGCGCCCGTGTAGCCCCACCAGTCCCAGCACCCCAGGGGATTGACCGCGCTCGGCACGACCTGCGGAAACGCCAGCACGATGCCGTTGCCGCCGGCCCAGGGCAGGTAGCCGCTCTGTTCGATGAAGTCTGTCCCGATGCTGACGGCGGACTGTGCACAGCCGTGCAGCACGAGGTGCAGCGGACAGGCCTCCGCGCCGCCCTCGCATGCCAGAGGCACGAACAGGTAGGCCGTATCGCTCAGGCTGGCTTCGGCCGCGCCGGGCAAGTTCACTTGACGCAGTTCGCCATCCGCCTCCGGCGCCGGCTCGTTCAGACCCGGGTACAGGTGCTGCAGGATTTCGCCGGCCGCGTCGTAGTCGCAGTCGGCCACGTAAGGTGGCTCATACGCCTCGCATGCGGTGCCGCGGTCCCGGGCGGGGAAGCTGTGTCCGACCTCGACATCATCGATTCGCTCGCTGTTTTCGTCAGGCACGAATTCGGCGTAGATGGCCGCGGCGGCCGCACTGACCTCGGCGGCGACGACGGTGTCCCGCGCGCCGTGGAACAGCCAGACGCGGTCGTCCGCGAGGTTGGCCGGATCAGCGACTTTGCCTTCCCCGGCGGCAGCCCGAATCCGGTCCGCGAATTCCGCTACCGGCAGGGGGCCGTCGGTTTTGCCGATGCAGCGGGCCATGGCCGTGGCCAGCGACCCCTCGGCACAGCCGAACGGTCCGCCCGCGACGATGCCCGCCCCGTCGATCAGGTCCGAGTAGGCAATGTGCAGTTGCTGGGCCATCTGGCCGCCCGCCGATATCCCCGACACCGTGATGCGGTCACCATCGATGTTCGGGCTGGTCGCGGGAGCCTCCGACCAGAGGTCGTTCGTGATCAGGAGCAAAACAAGTGTCAGGCAGCGCATGGTCGGTCTCCACTCAGTCTGTGCGTTCGAGGTGTTCGTGGAACACCCGGTTGAATTCGGCGGGGTGGGTGATGAACGGTACGTGGCCCGAGCCCTCGACCGCCACCTCCCGGTAGTATCCCCCCGCGCGGCGGTAATCATCCAGCAGCCTTCGAATCTGGTCCATCATCGGCTGCGGCGGGTAGGCGTCCCGTCCCGGGTAGCCGGGCAGTCGCCCGAGCGGGCCCCAGGTGCCCGGGTCCGAACCGGCGCTGTTGCAGACCGCGACGTCTTGCGCCCCGTACGCCCACAGCGCATCGGCCTTGGGCTCGGCGGCGAGGATTCGATCGACCAGGTTGCCCACATACATGGGCGACATCGCATTCGTTGCGCCCCACTTTCCGGGCCTTACGTAGGGCCAGTTCGGCGACGCCTCGTGGTCCCCCGGCAGCTTCCGGTCGCCGATGTGGACCCGGAACATGGCGTCGATCAGCGCGTCCTCGCGTTCCGGAATGAGCCCCTCGCCCCAAACCAGCCGGCGCATGATGCCCCGCGGGCTGAAGTCCGATATCGAGTCGCGGTCTCCGTCGAGCAGGCTGCGAATCAGGTCCGGGTTGATCAGGCCCCCTCCCGAGCCGGCGAAATCCGGCGTGGTGGGGGTGCCTATCGCGTCCCGCGTCCCGCCGAAACCGAACGGGGAACCGGGCCCGGCCAGCGTGACGGACAGCAGGCGGCCGGGCGCGTCCGCCATCATCCACCAGACCACCAGGCCGCCGAGCGAGTTGCCCACGAGGTGAAATCGATCGTGGCCGAGGTGGTCCATCAGCGCCAGCGCATCGTCCACGAAATCGCCCATGCCCCGGGTCGCGTCGATCAGTACTTCGGGGTCCGCGCCCCCGTACCCGCGCTGGTCGGCGGCGATGCCGCGGTAGCGCGGGGGGAGCGCCACCATGGTTTCCTCCCACCAGGTGGCGTTGGAGAAATTGCCGTGGACGAACAGAACCGGTATGCCGTCGTCGGGGCCGGTGAACAGCACCCGGGTCGTCAGTCGATCAGTGGCGATGGTGCGCGCGGTGACGCCGTCGAGAACGGGAATATTCATTACTCTGCCTCCCCCGAAGCCAGGATTTTCTTGTCGATCTTGCCGATGGCGGTCAGCGGCAGTTCGCCGATCGTGACGATCGAGCGCGGCAGCTTGTAGCGCGCCAGCCGCTCACCCAGAAAACTCCGCAGGTCCTCCTCGTCGTAACCGTCGGCCACCACCACGAATGCCTTGCCCACCTCGCCCCAGGTTTCGTGGGGCACGCTGACGACCGCCGCCTCGAGCACCTCGGGATGCGCCAGCAGCACGGACTCGATCTCCGCCGGGTAAACGTTCTCCCCGCCGCTGATGAACATCTCCTTGGAACGTCCCAGGATCGAGTAGCAGCCATCAGAATCGCGCACCGCGGTATCCCCGGTGTGCAGCCAGCCGTCGCGGATCGTCTCGGCGGTCGCTTCCGGATTGCGCCAGTACCCGGCCACCACGTGCGGACCGCGGATCAGCAGTTCGCCGGCCTCGCCGTCGGCGCAGTCGGTGCCGTCCTCGCGGATGGTTTTCATGCCGATGTGGAAAATCGGGTAGCCGACCGACCCCACTTTTTCCCGCACCCGGTCCGGCGGCAGCCAGAAGTTGTTGCCGGAGGCCTCCGTGAGGCCGTAGCCCATCTTGAAGTCGACGCCGCGTTCCCAGAATTTCTCCATGATCGGCAGCGGGCAGGGCGCGCCGCCGCTGATGACGAGTTCCAGCCTGGAAAAATCGGCCGCCTCCCACCGCGGATGTTCCTGCAGCATCTGGAACATCGTCGGCACCGCCACGTAATGCGTGATGCCGGATCGCTCTAACAGGTCGAAGGTCTCGTCGGGGTCGAATCCGGAGCACAGGATGGTCGTGCCGCCCGCGTGCACCAGCGGCACCATGAAGATGTTCGGCCCGCCTATGTGGAAGAAGGGTAGCTGGATGGCGGCTTTATGCTGCCCGGTGATCCCCCACGACGTGATCGTGTTGACGCTGTTCCAGGTCACGTTGCCATGCGTGAGCACGGCGCCCTTGGGCAGGCCGGTGGTGCCGCCGGTGTAGTAAATGCCCCAGGGATCGTCCATGGACAGTTCCGGAACGCCGGACAGGGCCGGGTCCATGCCGTCCCGTTCATGGAAGTCCAACTCGCGCGGCCCGGGGTTGGTCATGGCGACGACGTGTTCTACGGTCGTGCAACCGGGTTTGAGTTCCTCGACCTGTTCGCGCCACTCCTCGCTGTAGATCAGGACCTTGGGAGCGCCGGTTTCGACGATACCCTTCAGTTCGTGCACGGTGAGCCGCCAGTTCAGGTTCTGCAGCATCGCGCCGATCTTGGGCGCCGCCCAGAACAGGTCCAGGTACTCGGGCCGGTTCATGGCGTAGACCGCCACCCGGTCGCCCTTCCCGATGCCGAGGCTGCGCAGGTAGTTGGCCGTGCGGTTGGCCCGTTCGTTCCATTCCGCGAAGGTGATCTCCGATCCGGTGGCGTAATCGATCAGCGCGACCCGGTCGGGGGTCAGCTTGGCGCGCTTGTCGAGCCAGTCCGTTACGTGATGCGAGGGCTGTTTCATGTGTTCTCCCCATTCAGGAAACGCTCGATGCCGGCCAGGGCTTCCGGGCTCCCAACCTGCCGGACGAAAGCGGCTTTTTCCGCTTCCAGACGCAGCGCCAGGGCCTCGTCGTCGCCCCGCAGCAGCGATACCGTGCTCCGCGCGCCGCCACGACTCATCGTTGCGGCCTCACGGGCCCAGTTCAATGCGATCGGCAGGGCGTCTCCGGCCACCACCTCCTGGGCCAGGCCAAGCTCGAGGCAGCGCGCCGCCCGGCACCGGGCGTCGCTCATTATCCAATCAGCGGCCTGACGCCTGCCAATGACTTCGGGCAGCATCGCGGCCCAGCCGCCGTCCGGGCTGAACCCGACCGCCCGGTACCAGGGGGCGATGCCGGCGTCCTGCTCCATCACGACCCGGTCGCAGGCGAGGAGCAAACCGAGCGACCCCCCGCAGACCTGACCCTGTACCGCGCATACCGTGGGAAGGGGCAATCGGTAGACGGCCAGGATGGCGTCGTTGAGGAGTCCAACCAGGCGCTCGGCGTAGGCGCCGATCGATTCGCGGTGCGCGAGAAAGCCGCGCAAGTCGCCGCCGGTCGAAAAGGATCGTCCCTCCGCGCTGAGGACCAGCGCCGCCGCGTTGCCGGCTGCGACGTCGTCCAGTGCCGCCAGCAGGGCGGTCAGCAATTCCGGCACCAGGGCGTTGTGCCGCGCGGGGCGGTGGAGAGAGACAATTGCGACGTCACCCTCGCGCGTCTGCCTGACCAGGGGCTCAGTCATCGGCCTCGGCCCCTTCGGCGACATCGCGCACGTAGACCAGGGCGCGCCCGTCGGCGACCAGCGTGCCATCCTCGTCCCGGCAGGTCGTGGCGAGATCGACCAGGTGTTTCTCAGGCCTCAAGCGCGTGATTTCGACGCTTGCCGTCAACGCCCGTCCGGGGCACGCCGGGGCCAGCCAGCGCGTTTGCTGCTTCAGGTAATTGGTGCCGAGTCCGGGCAGTTCCATACCGAGCAGGTAGGAAAACAGCGCGTTGATCAGGGTGCCCGGAACGCGCTCGCCATCGGGCGCGTGGCCTCCCAGAGCCGCGTATTCGGACAGATCCTCGGCATCGAAACTCCGGGTAATCTCTGCGCGGTCGCCGACTCTCATGTCTCCACCCTGCACGAGCCTCGGCAGGTAATTTGCCCGTCCGCCAGGCGCCGGACCGCGAGTTCGATCGTCGATGCACCCGGTGACCGGCCGCTGACGCTCGCGGCGAAGCGCATCGCCTCGCCAGTGAAGGTCGGGGCCGGGAACATCACCTGTTGTTCAACCACGCGGCCGCCCGGCGCGAGGCGCTCGAGCAGGCCACGCAGCACCGTGAGCAGCAGCATGCCGTGCGCAACGGGGCGCCCGAAGCGGCTTCGCTGCGCAAATCCCGGGTCGACGTGGATCGGGTTCGCGTCGCCCGAGAGGCGGGCGAACCGATCGAAGTCGGCCTGCGAAAATGTGCGGTCCAGGCTGGCGTGTTGTCGCTCGTTCACGGCAGGTCGGGCGGCGGCAACAGGTGCTTCCGGATTTTGCCGGCGGCGGTCCGCGCAAAGTCCTCGACCGGGATGAAATGCCGTGGCACCTTGTACGCGGCGAGCCGCTGGCGCAGGAAGGGGATCAATTCCTCCGCGGGCGGCGCGTCGAGCCCGGGGCGGGGCAGAATGTAGGCGCAGCCGACCTCGCCCCACTTCTCGTCGGGCACGCCGACCACGGCGGCCTCCAGCACGTCGGGATGTTCGGCGAGCTGGTTCTCCACCTCGGCCGGATAGACATTTTCGCCGCCGGAAATGTACATGTCCTTCAGCCGCCCGACGATGTAGTAATAGCCATCTTCGTCCCTGCGGCCCAGGTCGCCGCTGCGCAGCCAGCCGTCTTCGGTAACCGCTTCCGCGGTGGCGTCCGGCCGGTTGAAGTAACCGGGCGAGATGCCGAGCCCCGAGAACCAGAGTTCGCCGGTTTCGCCGTCGGCGACGTCGCGGCCGTCGGGACCGACCAGCCGGACGGAGGCGAGAATCTGGGGCTTGCCGACCGAGCCGACTTTGCGGTGCGCGTTGGCTGCATCCATCAGGAACACGGTGGGCCCGGTTTCCGTCATGCCCATGCCGTTCAGCACGGTCGCGCCGCGGGAGGCGAACTGCTCGAACAGCGTGTCGGGCATCGGCGCGCCGCCACAGGCCCAGCAACGCACCTGGCGCAGGTCCAACCCCGAGAAACGCGGATGCAGGCTCAGTGCCTGGTACACCGCGGGCACGCCGAAAAAGGTGTCGAGGCGACCCGCTTCGAGCAGGTCGATCGTCGCGTCCAGGTCGAATCCGGGCGTGATCAGGACCCGGGCGCCCATGATCAGCGCGGGAAGCGTGGTGAGGTTGATCCCGCCGGTATGGAACAGCGGCAGGAAACACAGGGTCGTGTCGTCCGCGCGCAAGCCCATGGCCTGGGCGATGTTGACGTAGTTGGCCAGCGCCATCCCGTAGGTCTGGATGACCGCTTTCGGACGCCCGGTCGTCCCCGAGGTGTACAGCAGATACCAGGTCTCGTCCGCGCGCCGGGCGCTGTCTTCCGATCGGGGCTCCAGGCGGTCGCGCTTCGCCCGGAAGCCGTCTGCACCTCCGTCATCCAGGCTGAGCACGGCCAGGCCCGGCCGCGCCAGGGGCCCCGCTTGCTCCGCGTCCTCGGCCCCGTGCACCAGGAGCCCGGCGCCGCAGTCCTCCAGCAGCGGGGCGAGTTCTGCGGTCGGCATGCGCCAATTCAGCGGCACGAGGATCGCGCCGATTCGCGCACAGGCGAACAGCAGTTCGAAGAACTCGATCCGGTTGCGGCACAACAGCGCCACGCGGTCGCCTTCTCCCACCCCGAGTGCGGAGAGCAAGGCCGCATCCCGCCCTGCCCGCTCGCTCAGCTCCCGATAGGTGACCCGGTCGCCGCTGACCAAGTCCTCCATCGCCACGCCGTCCGGGCCCAATTCGGCCCGCCTGCCGAGGATGTCGAACACGGGGAAGTCCATCGATCGTTACCTGCGGCCTATATCCGGCCCAAGCCCGTTGCGGATGAAGTCCGCCACGCTCTCGGCGACCTGATTCACGGGCACGCTTTCGTCCCATTCCGAATAACGCATGCCGAGGAATACGGCCATGCCCATGATCGCCCACGTCCACACTTCATAGTCCCCCTGGCGAATCTCGCCGGCATCGCCCGCCTGGGTGAGATTTTGACAGTAGGCCTTGGCAAAGCCGTCGTAATAGGCCCGAAAGGCTTCGTGCGCCACGAATTCGGACTCAGACAGGATGCGGTAGATGCCCTTGTGGCCGCGCACGAATTCCATGAAAGCCGCGATTCCGCGCTCCTCAGCCGCGAGGCGGTCGGGGGCATCGGCGACCCGCTCGGCAATCCAGCTGCGCGTCCGGTGGCTCATGTAGTACACCAGCGCCTGGAAGATCTCCTCCTTACTTTCGAAATAGGTGTAAAAAGTGCCCGACGCGACACCGGCGCGCTGGGTGATCCCGCTGATGGAAGCCTCGTGAAAACCCTTGTCGCCGAACTCGACCTCGGCCGCCTGCAGCAGCTTGTCGCGGGTGCGCCGGCCGCGGGCGGTCTTTGGGGTTCTGACGGTGTCTGCTGGAGAGTCCATGTTCAGGCGTCTATGTTCGGGTGTTTATTTCGGTGGGCCCCATTCAACGATGGCCCCACCCCACACGTAGCCGATTCCCGCCGCGATGATCGCCATCGTATCGCCGGGATTGAGGCGTCCCTGATCGACGCCGGCTTCAATATTGATGATGGCGTCCTGCTCACCGATGTGGCCCGTGCTCGACATGTAAACGCTCTGCTCCTCTCTGAGACCGAGGTGTTCCAGCATCTCCCTGTGGGCCGACGGCTTGACCAGGGACATGTTGAAAAAATCGATGTCGGCGCGCGTGAACGGCGTGCCGTCGCTCTTGCTGCCGGACTTCTCGAGGGCCATGTCCACGCAGGTCAGCCAATTGTCGATCGAGACTTCCCCGAGGCGCGTCTTCATCGCCTCCGGCTCGACGAGCCTGAACTTGAATCCGCCCTCCTTCACGGCTTCGTCCGTGGGGTGTTGAACCGTCCCGCTGGCGGGAACGATCACGTGCCGGCTCATCAGACCGTCGGCGATAAGGTGGATACCCAGCACGCGGTTTTCGAACCAGTCGCGCTTAACGATCATGGCCGCGGCCCCGGCGCCGATGTTGAACAGGAACGAGGTGTTGAGATCCGCCAGGTCGATAAAGTGCGATGTGGCGTAGCCCCCGCCGATCAGGATCGTTTCGATTTTCGGGTCATCGGCCATCAAGCCCCTGGCGAGCTTCAGCGCGGCGATCGTCGTCGCGCAGCGATTATGAACATCCATGCCCCACGCGTTTCTCGCCCCTGTTTCCCAGGCAAGATCGATGGCGGTCGTCCACAGCAGATATTCCCGCCATTCCTCTGTCGTGCAAAGGACCACGTCGATCTCCAGGGGGTCGATGCCCGCTCTTTCGATAGCTCTGCCTGCCGCGTGCACCGCCATTTCGTTGGGATGGACCGCGGGATCCGCAACGAATTTGCGCTCGATGCCGAGCTTTTCCCTGACGACCCACTCGGGCAGGCCGCTCTGCTCGGATATCTCTGCCGCGGTCATGTAGGTTTCCGGAAAATAGGTGCCGGTGGAGACGATACCCATGGTGGTCATTCGGTGATCCCTGTCTGATTCCCGTCAATACTTGAAACTTGATTCAGTTTTCATAATCTTGCATACTTCCGATCGAATGGCAAGGATTGGCCGCCCATTCGGGGACACTGTAAGCGCGTGACATTGGTCAACTGAGGAACACCTGATGTAGGCCATTATCGGGTTGCCGGTAATCGCGATCGAACTCTGAGGATATGGAGGAAACACCATGCACATACTGAGAAATGCGCGATTCTGCGTGATAGCGCTCATGCTGTCCGCAGGACTGCCATCCGCTGCTCTGGCCCAGGAAGAGCAAAGCGACGTAACCGACAGGTCCGCGATCGAGGAAGTGATCGTGACTGCCCAGCGCCGCGAGCAGAGCCTGATGGACGTACCCGTGTCGGTCACCGCATGGACCGGCGAGCAGCTTGAGCGGATGGGTGCGCTCGACATCATCGCGATGACGCAATCGTCGCCCAACACCACGCTCGAAGTATCGCGGGGCACCAATTCCACGCTGACAGCGTTCATTCGCGGCGTCGGCCAACAGGACCCGGTGGCGGGTTTCGAGTCCGGAGTCGGCATCTACGTGGATGACGTCTACTTCAATCGTCCGCAAGCCGCCGTGCTCGAAATCTTCGACGTCGAGAGGATCGAGATATTGCGCGGGCCGCAGGGCACGCTATACGGGCGGAACACGATCGGCGGCGCCATAAAGTACGTAACCCGACGGCTGTCGGACACCCCCGAATTCCGTATTCGCGGCCGCCTGGGCAATTACAACATGATAGACGTAGTGGCGACCGCATCCGTGCCCCTTGGCGATACCTTCCGCATCGGCGGTTCGGTAGCCAGCTTCAACCGCGATGGCTTCGGCGACAACCTGAACCTCCCGGGCATCGAGAATTACAACAAGGACATGCTGGGTGCACGCTTCAGCGCCGAGTGGGAGCCGGGCGAAGACTGGTTTTTCCGCCTCACGGCCGACTGGATCGAGGACGACTCCGATCCCAGGCAAGGCCACCGCCTCACGGTCGGCCAGTTGAGCGGTGCACCTATCCTCGGAAACGTTTATGACACGCGCGCGGGCCTCAATAACCCGATCCAGAGTGTCGAGGCCAAGGGCGTGTCGCTCCTGGCCGAATGGACGGCCAACGACCTGGTGATGTTCCGCGGCATCTTTGCATCGCGCGAAGATACGAACTGGACGCCGATCGATTTCGACAGCCTGCCCTCTGCGGACCTCGATGTGCCGGCCCTCTACGAGAACGAACAGGATTCGGCGGAGATCCAGGCCATCATCTCCGGCGAGCGCCTCAACGGTGTGGTTGGCCTGTACTGGCTGCAGGCGAACGCCTTCACCGGATTCGACGTCATTCTGGCCAACACTGGCGACCTGATCGGTTTGCCCGGTCTGAACGCCTTCACGCTGGGCGACGTCGATACGGATACGTGGTCCGTGTTCGCCGATTTCACCTACGACCTCACCGACAAATGGAGTGTTTCGGCCGGCGGACGGTATACGGATGACAAGCGCACCTCGACCGTGTTGCGGCAGACTCTGATTGGCGGTTTCTCATCGTTATTCGGCGGCAGTGCGATTCCAATCGCCACAACCTCCGATTTCAATGGCTCCAACAGTTTCACCAAGTTCACACCGCGGCTGTCGGTCCAATGGATGCCCAACGAAGATCACAACGTTTATGCGACCTACAGCGAAGGCTTCAAAGGCGGCAGCTTCGACCCCCGCGGCCAGACCACCGCCACGCCTGACTTCAACGGGGACGGAGTGATCAGCGACGAAGAGATTTTCGCATTCATGTCGTTTGATCCGGAAGAGGTCGATTCCCTGGAATTCGGATTGAAATCAACCCTTTTCGACGGCCGTATGACGTCCAACCTGGCAATCTTCATGGGTGATTACAAGGACGTCCAGGTACCGGGATCGGTCGGAGTCGACACGGACGGCGACGGGATCAGCGATACCTTCACCGGCATCACGACGAACGCCGGTGCGGCCGACATCAACGGCATCGAATGGGAAGGCCAGGCGATTCTGGCGCAGGATATCGGCACGTCCGGCGCGGACCTGAGTCTTGCCTGGGCGATCGGCTACATCGATGCCGAGTACAAGGAGTTTATCGACGCGACCGGCCAGAACGTGGCGGATCAGCGCGTGTTCCAGAACACGCCGGAGTGGACGGCGGCCGGCACGCTGACCTACAACAGGCCCGTGAACTGGTTCGGGAGTTCCGGCCTGCTTGGTGTCATCACCTCGCTATCCTACCGTGGCGATCACAGCCAGTTCGAGATCCCGAATGAATTCCTCGACCAGGACTCGTATACGCTCTGGGATCTGAGCCTGGTGTGGACGGATGACAGCGGACACTGGCAAGTCGGTGCTCACGGCAAGAACCTGACCGATGAGAAGTACAAAGTCGCCGGGTATTACTTCCCCTTCCCGACACTTGGTCTCGAAGGCACCGTGACGGCTTTCTACGGCAACCCGCGGCAATACTGGCTGGACGTGCAGTACCGCTGGTTCTAACCAGTGTATGATGCCTCTGCCGGAGGAGGCGCAGCCGATCGGGCGGCGCCTCCTCCGATTGTTTTGAGTCATCAACAGGAAGCTGCGGGCGAATGATCGATGCGGGTAGCGGAGCAAGCCAGCGATTGACAACCGGCGCCCGGGCCCGCGCGCTGATCCTGCTGGTCATCGTCTACACCTTCAACTTTATCGACCGCCAGATCGTCGGCATCCTGGCGGTGCCCATCAAGGCGGACCTCGGGCTCACTGACACCCAGCTGGGCCTGATGGGCGGCCTGGCGTTCGCGCTGTTCTACACGGGGCTGGGAATCCCGGTCGCGATGCTGGCGGACCGGTTCAGCCGCACCTGGATCATCACCGGCGCCCTGGTCATCTGGAGTGGGATGACGGCCGTCTGCGGGCTGGCCCAGAACTTCGCGCAACTGTTCCTGGCGCGGCTGGGCGTGGGCGTGGGGGAGGCCGGCGGCGTGGCGCCCGCCTACTCGCTCATTTCGGATTATTTCCCGCCCCGGCAGCGCGCGCGTGCGCTCAGCATTTATTCATTCGGCATCCCGATCGGCAGTGCGCTCGGCATCGTTTTCGGCGGGCTGATCGCAAGCCACATCGACTGGCGCTGGGCCTTCTTCGCGGTTGGGCTGGCCGGCATCGCGATAGCCCCGGTATTCCGGCTGGGCGTGAGGGAGCCGCCGCGCGGCGGATTCGATGTCGGGGCCGCGGACCATGCTCCTCCACGCCTGGGCTTTCTGATGAGGACCCTGGCATCCAAGCCCAGTTTCTGGCTGATCTCGCTCGGGGCTTCGTGCTCGTCGATGATGGGCTATGGCCTGTTCTTCTGGCTGCCGTCCTTTTTCGTGCGGAGTTACGGCCTGGCGTTGTTGGACGCCTCGCTTTATTTCGGCGCGATCGTTCTACTGGGCGGGTTGGCGGGCATCTGGGCCGGCGGTTGGCTGGGCGATCGGTTGGGACAGGCACACCGGGCCCGGTACCTGCAGGTGCCGGCAATCGCCTTCTGCTGCACGATTCCCTTCTACGTGCTGGCGCTGTTCTCGCCAAACCTGGCCCTGACCTTCGTGGTTCTGCTGGTGCCCACGGCCATGGGCCTGCTCTGGCTGGGCCCGGTCATCTCGACCATCCAGCACCTGGTTCGGCCGGACATGCGGGCCACTGCATCGGCCGTCTTCCTGTTCATCAACAACCTGATCGGTATCGGTATCGGCACCTGGGCCATAGGCGCACTGTCCGACAGCTTGTCGATGCGATTCGGCGAGGAATCGCTGCGCTACTCGATACTGGCCGGCACCGGCTTCTACCTGGTGGCTGCGGGGTTGCTCTGGCTGGCGACTCGCTGGGTCGAGCAGGATTGGGAGAAGTGATCCGGGGCTACGGAGCGCCCGTAGCTCAATGCGCCCGCCGCCGGCGGTAATTTCCGACGCGTTCCGCTTCGTCGAATGGCAACCTGCAGGTGCAGGCTTCTGTGGCTATAGTTAGAACTGATGTGGCCCACAGAGGACTTGGACCTATGAATCTTCTGGTGAATCTTCCCTTGACGTGGCGCACGGCCCTGGCCTGCCTGTGGGCGCTGGTTCCGGTTACGGTGGCGGCTCAGCCCAGCGACCTGCGATTCACGCAGATAAGCAACCTCAGCGCCGTGGTCGACATTGCCAACGCCGGTGACGGCACCGGTCGGCTGTTCCTGGTCCGCCAGTCCGGGACTGTTTACATCAACAACCAGGGCGAGGACCTCATGACGCCTTTCCTGGATATCCGCAACCGGGTCGAGGATTCCGGCAATGAGCAGGGTTTGCTGAGTCTGGCTTTCTCCCCCGACTACGCCGTGTCGGGATACTTCTACGTCTGGTATACGGGTGGTGGCGGAGGTACGGTTCTCTCCCGCTTCCGGGTTTCCGCAGATCCGAACCTCGCCGACCCGAACAGCGAAGAAATCCTGTTGGTGGTTCCCCAGCCGTTCTCGAACCACAATGGAGGGCGGCTGCAGTTTGGGCCCGACGGGATGCTGTACCTTGGCCTGGGCGATGGCGGCGGTTCCTTTGATCCGGAGGAAAACGCCCAGGACGGCAGCACCTTGCTCGGCAAGCTGATCCGCCTGGACGTGGACCCGGTACACGGCAACTACGCGATTCCGGGCGACAATCCCTTCGTGGGCAACGGTTCAGTGCGCGACGAAATCTGGGCGCTCGGCCTGCGTAACCCGTGGCGGATCGCCTTCGACCGGCAGACGGGCGACCTGTTCATCGCCGATGTCGGGCAGAACCAGTTGGAGGAGGTCAACGTCCAGCCGTCGACGTCTGTAGGGGGCGAGAATTACGGATGGGACATCATGGAAGGATCGCAGTGCGCCGGCGGCGGCGACTGCAACCAGTCCGGCCTGACCCTGCCCGTGACCGAGTACGGCCATGACCTCGGCTGCTCAGTTACCGGCGGCGAGGTGTATCGCGGTGTGGCCTATCCCGACATGCACGGCTTCTACTTCTACGCCGATTATTGTTCTGGCCGCGTCTGGGGATTGAGCCGGGACGGCGATAACTGGATTTCCACCGAGCTTGCCGATACCGCGCACAGCATCACGACTTTCGGCCTCGGGGAAGACGGCAGCGTCTACATGTCCAGCCAGTTCGGCGGCGTATTCCTGCTCAGCGATGGAGAGCCGGTGTCGGAAGGGTTCGAAATCAATGCGGGTCTCAACGACGCCTGGTTCAGCCCGGCGACCGCCGGACAGGGATTCCTCATCATCGTGTTTCCCGAGGCGAAACTCGTGTTCCTGGCCTGGTTTACTTACGATGTCGAACGGCCTCCGGAGGACGTTATGGCCATGCTGGGGGAACCCGGGCACCGTTGGCTCACTGCCCAGGGCCCCTATAGCGGCAATACGGCCAGCCTCGACGTCTTCGTCACCTCGGGCGGGGTATTCGACTCTCCGGTTCCGGCTGTCGACCCGCCCGTTCAAGATGGAAGCATGACGATTACCTGGAGTGACTGCGAATCGGGATTGGTCGAGTACGAAATCACATCCTTGGGGCTCTCGGGTGAGATCCCCATCGAGCGCATCGTTCCCGACAACGTGGCGCTCTGCCAGGCCTTGCAGTAGCCAGGGCAGGATTGGTTTGAAGCGGGCGGCGGTGTCTGGGCGCGCCGCCGCCCGTTGTCCGTTCAGACGCTGCGTGTCGCGAGCGCCGGCGGGATGCCGGCCGCACGGCGGGCCGGCAGCAACACTGCCAACTGGCCGAGCAGCCACAGCGCGATCATGCCGGCAGGCAGGTACCAGAGCGGCACGCGCCCGGTGTTGTACTCGGTGTCGAGAAACCAGTTCAGCGTTACCGCGCCGGCGATGCCGATGGCGATGCCGATACTGGTGATGATCCAGTTCTCCACCATGAAGTAGCGCACGATGTCGAACCGGGTCGCGCCCAGCGCACGGCGCGTGCCGATCTGCTTGCGGCGTTGGGTGACGCTGAACCAGGCCAGTCCGACGATGCCCAGGCCGGTAACGGCGGTCAGTATGGCGATAACGGTGGACATAAGCGTGATCATGGCGATGTCACCCCCGTAGGTGCGCCGCTTCTGCTCCTCGTAGCTGCGAACGGTTTCGACGATACGGCTGCGGTTTTGCGCCAAGTACTCTTCGCCCGCGGCCATGACGGCATCGCGCCGGCCCGGCTCGGTACGCACCAGGTACATCATCTGGCCGCCGAAATTGGCGTAGGCCGGGATCAGCGCGGTGCGGTCGACGTTGTCGGAGTGCGGCCAGGCGTTCTGCATGTGGTCGTAGATGCCGATGATCTCGATGGGCTTTTCGCCGTTGGGTTCGTCATAAATCGTCTTGCCAAGCGCGTCGCCATCCGGGAACAGCGAGTCGGCCAACGCCTCGCTGACAATGGTCACCCTCGGGAACTCGAAGCTGTCGAGACTGCGCTCGGTCATTTCCTCCGGGCGGAAGTTGCGGCCGGCCAGCAGTTCGAGATCCAGGCTTTCGAGACCGTGCTCGTCGACCATGAACATGCCGAAATTGATCGACTCGTCAGAGGTCATCTCGGGCGTGGTGTAGTAATCCTCGCCCCAGCCGCTGCCGCTGATCGGAATGGACTGAATCGGAACGGCGGCGACCACGCCGGGCAGCCCCCGCAGGGCGTCGAGGTCGTCGCGGCGCAGCTGCTTCTGATCGACGTTGGAGTCGAACAGCGTGGTGATGAACATCGCCGTGTTGGGTTCGTCCAGCCCGGATGGGCGGGCCACGTCATCGGCGCGCTGGCTGATGATGAAGGCCGCGTTGGTGACGACGGCCAGCGTCAAGGCGATCTGCAACGCGATCAGCAGCGCGCCCAGCTTGTTGCGGAGCAGCGTCCTGAAAATGGGTCCGAAGTCGTTCATGATCTTTTCCTCATGGGTGTGGCCTCACTGGGTTTTCAACAGGCCGGCCGGCTCCAGCCGCGAGACGCGCCATACCGGGTAAAGGCCTGCGGCGATGGCCGCGGCGACCGACAGCCCCACTGCGGTGGCCAGCATGACCGGATCCAGGCTCACGAGGTGCTGGTAGCCGTTGTAGAGGCTCTCCACGCCGCGCAGGCCGAGCCACGCGAGCCCGATACCGACGATCCCGCCGAGTGCGCCGATGGTGCCGACTTCGACCAGGTTCTGCCTGAAGATCGCGCCGCGGCTGGCGCCCATCGCCCTGCGCAGGGCCACTTCACCGCTCTTGCCCAGGAACTTGGCCAGCAGCAGGCCCACGGTGTTCAGGACGCAGACCACCAGGAACAGGAAGCTCAAACGTAGCTGCACCCGGTTGTCATTGCCGACCACACCCATGACGTCCAGCCACTCGTTCACATCCGAGATGAACGTATTCAGCGGGCGGGGAAAACGGCCGGCTTGCTTCTGCTCGCGCACGTAGTTGTCGAGGTAGTCCTTGTACGCGGCGACCTGGTCGGGCGTTTCCAATTCGGCCCAGAACTGGGTCCAGACGCACTCCGACTTCAGGAAGGCCTCGATAACCGGGACGCTTTCGTCGAGGGGCGCCCAGCAGTTGGTGTTGCCGCGCGGCGCCATGGGCTCATCGATCGCCCGCGTCATCGGGATGAATATCTGCTCCGTGTCCTGGAAGGCGCGGCTCCAGTCGGAATGATAGAAGCGGGGAGTGGGCTGCCAGTCGTCGATTACGCCGACGATCTTGAAGAAGTTGTCATCCAGACGGATGCTGCGGCCCACGCTGTTTTCTCCGCCGAACAGCTTGTCGTTGAGTTCGCGGCCGATCACGGCGACACTGGCGCGCTCCTCGTCCGCGCGGCTGTCCCAGGGGCCGCCATGCAGGAACGGCACGTCGAACATCTCGAAGAAGGTTTGATAGGTCCCACGGATATTCTCGTCGAAGGGCGGGTCGTCACCCTCGGGCACGACGATGGCCCCGGTGGAGTACATGTGCGCCTGGCGCGTGGCGGGAGTGTCGGCCCGCATCAGGTTGAGGCCGTCCTGCCAGGTCAGCTGGGGCTGAACGTCCTCGGCGGACTCGGTCGGCGGGCTGTTCGGGTCCCAGTTGTCGAGCTGCACCGCGAACAGGACGCCGCTTTTGTGCGGGATCGGGTCGCCCGACATCAGGTAGTAGACCGTGAAGGTGGTCATGAAGGCGCCGATGCCCAGTCCCAAGGCCAGGACCATCAGGCTGGTGAGCACCGGCGTGCGCCGCATGCTGGCGAGCGCCAGTGCGACGTAATAGCTAAACATGTGCGGCCTCCCTCCGGGCTTCCAGTTCGGTGACCACGGCCGCCGCCGGCATCGGCTGGTCGCTGGCCCGGCCGTCCAGAATGTGGATGTTGCGCTGCGCGCGGGCCGCGAGGTCGGGATCGTGGGTGACCATGACGATCGTGGTTCCCTCACGGTTGATGCCCTCCAGCAACTGCATGACCTGCTCGGCCATTTCCGAGTCGAGGTTGCCCGTGGGCTCGTCGGCCAGCAGGAACCGCGGTTGCCCGGCAAGTGCGCGCGCAATCGCCACGCGCTGCTGCTGGCCGCCGGACAGCTGCGAGGGCAGGTAATTCTTGCGTGAACCCAGGCCCACCAGGTCGAGCATTTCGCCGATGACCTTGCGCCGCTTTGCGCCCGACCAGCCGCGGTAGCGCAGCGGGACGTCCACGTTGTCGGCCAGGCTGAGGTCCGGAATCAGGTTGAAGCTCTGGAAAATGAAGCCGACCTTCTCGTTGCGAATCCGCGACCGCTGCCGGTCGTTCAGGCTGCTGACGTCGGCGCCGTCGAGAACGTAGGTGCCGCTGGTGGGGGTCTCCAGGAGCCCGGCGATGTTGAGGAAGGTGGTCTTCCCGGACCCGGAAGGTCCGGTCACCGCGACGAATTCGCCCTCGTCGACGTGCAGCGTCAGTTCGCGCAGCGCGTGGGTTTCGACGAGTTCGGTGCGGTAGACCTTGCTGACGTCGGTCATTTTCAACATGTGTGAAATCCTCCTGGGATGCTCATTGTTTGGTTCATCTGGTTATCGGTTGCTGTTTGATTCAGTCCACGATCTGGATCGTGTCGTATTCCTCGAAATCGGCGATGCTGGAGATGATGACGCGGTCGCCCTCGGCCAGCCCCCCGAGAATCTGGATTTCGGAAACACTGCGGATGCCGAGTTCGATCGGGCGCTTGACTGCAAGGCCGTCGTCGCCCAGCACGAACGCGACGCGGCCGCTGCCGCCGTCCGTGAAGGAGCCGCGCTGGAGTTTCAGGACGCCCCGCAGTTCGTCCATCATCACCAGCACGGTGACCCGTTGGTTTTGCCGCAATCCGGGCGGGGGTTCGCCGGCGAAGCGGATTCGGCCGGTGACCTCGCTGTTGATGACCTCGGCCGACAGCGACACCAGCTCGCCGCGATAGTCGGTGAAATTGTGCTGCACCTCCGCCCCCATGCCGATGCCGAGGTCGTCGGCATAGGCCTCGGGGATGCGGATCTCGATTTCGAAAGCGGAGAGGTCGACCACCGTGATGAGCGGGGCATTTTCATCCACGACGGCCTTCTGGGTGATCGCGACATTGCCGACGATGCCGGTGACCGGGGAGCGAATGGCCAGATCGTCGACGCGGCGCCGCAGTTCGTCGACGACGAGCCGCTGGCGGTCGACTGCCAACTGGCGCGTCTGCGCTTCGAATGCGAGGCTTTCGCCTTCCAGTTGGGCGTCCTGCACTGCGTGCGCATGTTCGACCCGGGCACGCGCCAGCTCGTCGCGGGCGCGCTCATAGTCGATCTCGGAAATGGCGTTGGTCCTGATGGATTCATCGGCCCGGCGCATTTCGCGTTCCGCCGCGGTCAGTTTGACCTGGGCGAGATCGATCACCTGCTGGCTCTTGACCTGGGCCTTGCGTGACTGGATCTTTTCGCGCTCCAGTTCTGCCTGCAACCGGTCCAGCGTGGACTGCTCCTGCAGGAACAGCGAGCGCACCTCCGGACTATCGACGATTGCGAGCACCTGGTCGACGGCGACTTCGTCCCCGGGCTGGGCCTCCAGCGAGACTGTGCCGGTCGCCGGGCTGTAGAGCGTCGGGCTGATCGCCGCGACGACCCGCCCCTGCACGTTCAGGTCGCGGATCAGATCACCGCGTTCGACCGTGGCGACGCGAATGCGGTCGGACGAGATGCTCGCCTCGGCGCTCAGCCAGTTGCTGAGCGCCGACAACAACAGAAGCCCGATAACCACCAGGGCGGCCGCCGGCAGCAACCATTTGAGCCATGCAATCCGGCGCGGGTTGTCGAGTATTACGTCCTGTGCCGAAGTGTCGCGGATTCCTTCGGGCATGCAATTTCCTCTCTCTTCTCCCTGTGTTTGACGATTTTGGAGGGCAAAAGGTTACCCATTGGATGCACGGTCCGGTCCGTCTGGAGGCAGGGCCCAGGCCGCCGAGAAAGCTTCGAATTGCATTGCAGTATCTCCTGAAGCGCCTATACTCTTGGGCACAAATCGGACAATAAAGTCCGATCGAAGAGGAAAATACAATGAAAATTAGTACCTTACTGGGCGTTGTCGCGTTATCCGCGGCAGTCTCGGCGCCCGCCGGCCTGGTCGCCGACGAACACGAGAAGAAAGAAGAGACCTACATCTACGCCACCTATTTCTATTGCGACGCCTCGATGGAGGAAAAAGTAGACGAACTGGTCGCGAAGAATTCGGCGCCGGTTTACGACGCCGCGGTCGCGGACGGAACGATCAAGGGATGGGGCTGGCTGAGGCATCACACCGGCGGCAAGTGGCGCCGCATTCAGTGGCACACGTCTGACTCCGTTGAAGGGCTGCTGGCCGCGCAGGAAACCATCGGCAAGCGCATTGACGAGGCCATGGGCGGCGCCGATGACGGTTTCAACAAGTATTGCCGCGCTCACGATGACTACATCTGGCAGTCCGTGGCCGGTGGTGACGGCACCGCCGAGCGCGGCAAGGCGGGAATCTCCGTCTACCACGTGTGCAGCATGGCCGAGGAACAGCGCATTGACGAACTGTTCAAGAAGGTCGCGATGCCCTGGCTGGAGAAGGCCGTAGCCGAGGGCAAGCTGGCTTCCTGGGGCTGGAACAGCCATGTGTTCGGCGGCAAGTACCGGCGGCTTGAAACTCTGACCGGGCCCGATTTTGCCTCACTGCTAAAAGCCCGCGCGGAGATTATCGCCAACATTTATGGGGAAGAGGGCAGCCCCGAGGCCGCGGAGTTCGACAAGCTCTGCACATCCCATTCCGATTACATGTGGGAGGTCGTGCACGAAAAAGTCGGTTCCTGACCGTTCGGCTTTGGCTTACCGAAAACCCCGCCCCGGCGGGGTTTTTCTTGTTTCAGCGCCGATTTGAATTGAAACTGGCCAGCCATCGATAGGGCCCGGTGGCTCCGAATCAGCGGAATCGTGTATCGTCGTCGCTATGGAAGATCGGCCCTTGTCCGCAGACGTTCAAGACTTGCATGCCAGCATCCTGGACCATGCGTTTGAGTTCGTCGAGCGCGTCTATAGCCGGGCGCCCGAAGAATATAGACGGTTGGTAGAAGCCGGTCGCTTCGGCGGCGTGATCGGGCAGCGCGGTACATTCAACCACGGCAAGCTCTTCGTCTACGCCGAGTTCTTGGTCTTTCGGCGCGAATTCAGGCAACGGTTTCCGGAAGCGTCCGCCGCGGCCTGCATCAATGCGTTCAGCGGATTGTTCCTGAAGAACGACATCTCGATCCACAACCTCCTCGAGTTCATCGAGGGCACCGAAGACAGCGAACAGCTGCGGCTGAACGACCCCGGACGATAGCCGCGACGTTGCACCTTAACTGTGCCGATTGTGGGATGCCGCTGACCGCGCGGGTCAGCGCTACTCTGAATTCGGGGCGTTCCGCCCGTACTGATCGTGACTCGACACCCAGTCCAGCGAGGAAATCGCCGCGGCCAGGGAAATTTCGCCGGCCAGTACGGTGCCGGCGACGATTTCAGCGAATTTGTTGACCTTGCCGGGGCCATAGCACCCCAGCGCCTCCAGGCATTCCCGCTGGGTGGGCAAACCCGTCCCCCCGCCGCAACTTGCGACAATCAGCGACGGCAGGGTGATCGACATGAACAAGTCCTTCTCGGGCGTCAGCTCCGCGTACAACACCGCGGTGGACGACTCGGCGACATTGGCCACGTCCTGGCCGGTGGCGAGAAACATCGCCGTGATCGCGTTGGCCGAATGGCAACCGTTGTTGTTGGCACCGGAGAGCATGCTGCCAATTGTCGATACCTTGTAGTGATGGTAGATCGACTCGGTTTCGGCGTCCATTACCTCAAGCAGCACGTTACGCTTGATCACTGCTTCGGCCGTCACCCGCTTGCCGCGGGTGTGCATGATGTTGACCCTCGAGGCCTTCTTGTCGGTGGCGAAATTCGATTCCAAGTAGAACTGTTTGACGTTCGCGACGTCGCAATGCTGCAGTATCCAGTTACAGGCTGCGAAGGTCGCTTTGCCGACCATGTTCATGCCGGCGGCATCGCCGGTCTTGAAGTTGAATCGCAGAAATGCGAAATGGTTCGACAGGTAGATGTCGATATAGTCGAATTTGACGAACGGGTCTGTGGCGTCGGCAACCGACCTAATGCCGTCATTCTGTTCGCCGAGCCAATCGGCGAAGCGCCGCGCGGCGGCTGCGTCTTCGAACACGAAAACGGGGGCTCGCTGCATGTTGTCACCGACGACTGCGCACTTGACGCCACCGCTGCGATGCAACACCTTCATCCCCCGGTTGTAGGAAGCCACCAGGGTGCCCTCGCTGGCGGCAAGCGGCACGTAGAACTCCCCCTGGGCGTGCTGGCCGTTGACTCGCAGCGGCCCGGCGAACCCGAGCGGCACTTGCGCAACACCGGTGAAATGCTCGATGTTGCCGCGGGTGACGCCCGGATCGATGGAGTAGCCTGCGACATGATTCAGCGTGGACCCCGTGCGCTCGCGGATGAACGACTGGCGGGCGCGGATGACCTCCGCGCTGTAATCGTCCGCAGGATCGCGCGGCAGGGCCGCGGGGTCGCGGTGACCGGTATTGAGCCGGTCATTCACCGCAAGTCTGAGTTCGCCGAAGGGGTGGCTTTCGAAGATCACGGCCACGTCGTGTTTGCCCTCGTCCAGCGGATCGATCTTCAGGTTGAAGGTCAGCATCGCGCCTAGCGGGAAGTCGAGTGAGTTGTCGCCGTCGATGGCTGCTGCCGTCAGGGGCTCGCCCTGCTCCGCCCGGACTTCGATCCGGGCCAGTTCCACCGGCTGGCCGTTGAGCTCCACCCGTGTCACCCGTTTCAGCGTGGCCGGGCTCAGCCGGTTCTTCACGGAGAATTGCACCGAGTCACCGGAGTTTCGGAGGCTGGTGCGGTTGTAGAGTTTGCTCAGAATGCTGCTGGGTATTAGCGCCATGGTCGTCCTACTAACCTCCAATTATTACTGATTGTAGCGGCGCGAGCGCTTTGTGCCATTGATCTGTGGCACCCGGCGGGCATTCGGCGCGGCCGTCTTCAGGTGGCCCGCTGGAGAATCCACACGAAGACCCCGATGAACGAGAAGACCCCGAGCACCAGCGCCAGCATGAAAGCCGTGTAGGCCACCTGGAGCAAGGCGAATTTCTTTTGCAGCACCGAGCCCAGCCCGTAGATATTCCGGATCATGGCCTCGTACAGCACTGCCCGGTCCTCGATCAACTCGAACATGCCCTCGGTGAAGTGCTCCTCGCTCAGATTCGCGAAGTCACCGAAAAAGAGAATATTGCCCTTGCTGTGTTCCAGATCTTCCAGGGTGATGGGATCACTGCTGACCCGCGGCCGGGCCGCAAGGATGGCGAACACGATCGACGCGAGCGTGCCGAGCAGAAAGAGCGTGGTCGGCAGCAACAGCCAGGGATTGGTGTCCAGCTTGGGGGCCACGGCCGCGATGATGATGGAAATGATGATGCCGTTGATGCTGATCATCATGTTGGCCTTGTTGTCAGCCAGGCCGGTAAGGTCCATCTGGACCCGGTAGGCGCTGCGGAACATCGTTTCGATCCCGCGGTTGGTGCCCGGCTTTTTGACCTTCTGGAGGTCATCGTGCCCGGGCTCGGCTTCCGCCTGGCCAGCGGCCTCCTTCAGGGCTGCCGTGGTTCTTTCCAACTGGGCTTGAACATCATCAGGTTTGGTATTCATCAGTGGTTTCCGCAATCGGCTCTCCGGTCGGCCGCGAACCGGTCGCCGTACTGTTGGACCAAACATTCTATATGGTTCCGGCGGAATTTTCCGCGCACGTGAGCTATGTTAAACGACAAGGCGGCTCCCAATCGGCGCTGCCGGCGGGGCAATCGTGAAGTTGTTCGATCAACAGGGAGGCCGTTATGGTCAGTATGTTGTCATTGTGGCTGCCGATCGTTCTGTCGGCGGTATTCGTGTTTATCGTCAGCTCCATCATTCACATGGTCCTTACCTACCATCGCAGCGACTTCGCCCCCGTGCCCGACGAGGATGCGGTGATGGACGCACTGCGTCCATTCAATCTTCCGCAGGGCGAGTACGTGATGCCGTTTGCGAAAAGCAGTAAAGAAATGAGCGAGCCTGAATTCAAGGCCAGAATGGAAAGGGGCCCGGTGGCATTTCTGACCGTGCTCTCTACCGACTTCCAGATGGGCAAATCCCTTGCCTTGTGGTTCCTGTACTGCGTGCTGATCGGGGCGTTCGCCGCCTACCTGGCAGGGCGGGCGCTGGGGCCGGGAGCGCAATACCTCGAAGTGTTCCGATTCGCGGGCGCCGCGGCATTCGGCGGGTATGGGCTGGCCCTGCTGCAGAACTCGATCTGGTACAAGCGCCGCTGGCCGACGACGCTCAAGTCGATGGCCGACAGCCTGGTCTACGCGCTGGTGACCGCCGGCACCTTCGGCTGGCTGTGGCCGGCCGCATAGCCTGAACATTCCACCAATATCCCGGCCCCCTCAAAGGTAAGGCGAAAAGAGGGCCGCAGCCCCGTCACGCAGCCTCGCGAGGACGCTGCGCGCGCGTAGGCGCTCGAGGGTGTAGTCCCCGCAATCCGCCGCGACCTTCTTGAAGTGCGCGCTCAGTTCGGCGTTCAGTTTCGGATCGAACACCTCGATGCCCAGTTCGAAGTTCAGCCTCAGGCTGCGCGGATCCAGGTTGCTGGAGCCGACCAGGGCATACTCGTGGTCCACCAGAAGGCACTTGCTGTGCGCAAAGGGCGCAGGGCGCTGCAGAAAGCGAACGCCGGTCTGCAGCAGTTCCGCCATGTTGTGCTGCAGCGCCCACTGCACCAGGGGCCAGTTGTTGCGGGCCGGAATCATGACCTGGACGTCGACGCCCGAGAGCGCGGCGGACTGCAGGCACCCCATCATCTGGCGTTCCGGCAGGAAATAGGGGGTCATGATCCAGACGCGCTCCCTGGCGGTGGAAATGGCTCCGAGGATCACCAGCATCAGCGAATCCAGGGTCTCGTCGGGGCCGTCGGATATCAGGCGGCACCGCGCGTCCCCCGCCGGATCGACGGGCGCCGGCCACGGGTCCAGTCCAGCGCCGCCGGCGAATCGCCAGTCCTCCCCGAACAGTTTGACGAAGTCGCCGACCAGGGGCCCGCGGAAACCGAAGTGCAAATCGCTCG
>Ga0316201_10000343_pt1 | contig 25342 bp, 30 predicted proteins | sample CS6wburrow_MG_FD_204516 | JGI IMG/M metagenome (GOLD analysis project Ga0316201, IMG submission 204516) | Coastal sediment microbial communities from Delaware Bay, Delaware, United States - CS-6 worm burrow | ecosystem: Environmental > Aquatic > Marine > Coastal > Sediment | place: USA... | reverse complement strand
CTTGCGGATCTTGTTTTGTATAGGTAGGCCGTCGACGAAACCCCAGATGTAGTCGCAAAAACTGCCAAACTCCTCCTGCACCTTGAGAAACGCTTGTGCGTTGACAACCGCAGACTGAACCTTCAGCCGGTTCCTGACAATCGCCGGGTCCAGGAGGATCTTCTCGACACGTTTTTGCGTAAATCGAGCCACTTTTTCTGCATCAAATTTGGCGAAGTGTTTGCTGTAACCACTGCGCTTATTCAGGATCGTTGACCAGCTCAAGCCCGCCTGCGCTCCTTCGAGCAGCAAGAACTCGAACTGGGTGCGGTCGTCCCAGACAGGTACACCCCACTCTTCGTCATGGTAGGCAATGTAGGCGAGATTGACGCCCTCTGCCCAGCGGCATCGCGTGACGGCTTTACTCATGATAGCCCCTCTTCCGATTTGTACCTCGAATCTAACAACGAATGCCGTCGGGGTCAGCCCGCATATCTTCCCTACAGACACAAAAAAGCCCGCGCCGAAGCGCGGGCTTTATCACAACGTGATGTCGTGTCGGTCTTAGACTGAACCGCCGCAGGAGCCTTCGCCGCAAGAACCTTCACCTTCTTTCTCGCCGCAAGAACCCTCGCCGTCTTTCTCGCCGCAAGAACCCTCGCCGTCTTTCTCGCCGCAGGAACCCTCGCCGTCTTTCTCACCGCAGGAACCTTCGCCGTCTTTCTCACCGCAAGAACCCTCGCCCTTCTTGTCGTCAGTATCGCCACCACAAGATCCCTCACCGCAGCTGCCTTCACCGGCGCCGAGCATGTAACCAGAGCTCAGGGCAGACATCTCGAACGGGTTATCCAGCGCTTCCGCATTAACTGCGCCACTGATTGCAAAGGTGCCAGCCAGTGCCGCACCAACAGCCAGTGCAACTGGCTTAACTATTTTCTTCTCTGACATTTTCTGATCTCCTACCAGGATTGTTTGCCCAAGACCGGGCTGTCGTTATTTCAGCGAGGCCGAGACTAGATGCTCCACCTAACTGAATCCAAAACACTCTTTTCGATTTGCTCGAGCTTTTCTTCACGAGCGCCAATTATGGCAACACTGCCGTCGCCCACCGGCAGAATTACACCGTGCACGTTTTCCCCATCGAGGGTGGTTGCTTCGGCGACCGCTTCTTCCGACATCAGCAGAATCGTGATCGGGCCGTGTTCGCCCTGTATAACCAGGTGCGGCACTGTTTTGCCATTAATCTCGCAGCTTTGTGCGTACGTAATGAGACCGGCGCTGGAATCCAGACGCGCAACGCTCGCGGGCACCACACTGGCGAGCCGTTCGCTGGACACTGGCGTCGTCGATGGCAGCAGTGCCGCCGGCTCATGGTCAAGATGCGCAAGAACCTCTTCGGACAAGCTGTTGTAAGTGACACCGAAGCCAGACATGCGAATGCCGACGAGCGCCGCGAGCACCACAGTTGCAGCGACCGCAAACCAGGTCGCCTTCGAGCGCGGCTTGCGCGCGTTCAGCGATACCACCTTGCTGTCGTCGATCTCCGGCAACTCGGGCAGCGCAAGATCTGGTACGTCGAGCCGCAAGGCCCGGCCTATCATATCGTTCAGCGACAGCATTTCCTTGCGAAACGCCTGGCATTCCGTGCACGCAGACAGGTGCCCGGCGGCGCCGTCGAACGACGGATCCGCAGAAATTTCCTGTCTGTATTCTTCGCAGTTCATCATCCATTCCTGTGGCCTGTGGGCGTTAGCCCTGCGCCACGACATCCTTTAGTTTCAGTCGGGCTCGGTGCAGCCGCGTCAATACGGCTCCCTGCTTCAGGCCCATCAATTCTCCGATCTCGCTGGTGCTGTAGCCCATCAGGACCTGAAGTACCAGCGGCTCTCGATAATCATCCTCTAGTTCAAAAATCGACTCTCGAAGCTCGTTTAGCTTCTCATCCGGTTCTTCGGCCAGTAACGCTGCCTGTGAAGCCGTCAAGTTGTCGATATCCACCGTCTCCAGTCGTTTCCGCTCAAAATAGCGGGCATTTTCCCTGCGGACGATGGTCAGTAACCATTGCTTGGCTGCCGCATCGTCCCTGAGCGCCTCGAGCGACTTCCACGCCCGCAGCATCGCCTCCTGAACAACGTCCTCGGCAATTGCCTTGTCCCGGCAAAGCCACGCGGCGTAGCGAAACATATCCGCGTGATAGACCGTAACCAGCCGGTCAAATCGTCGCCGTCGTGCGTTGTCAGCAGTGCTTTCGTTCATTCCAGATGACCCGCCTGTTCTGGCATTTATTACCGGAATCGCTTATTACTGTGATTAAGTCGTGGAAACCCTACCTAAATACAGGGAAAATAAGAACTTCTCTTTAATATTCTAATTTGCTATGAGTGCATCGACCCCCGGACAGTTCCCAGAGCTCCGCCTGCGTCGCGGCCGCCGGACGCCTGCCTTGCGGCGCCTGGTCGCGGAAACCACGCTGTCGAGCGCGGACTTCATCTACCCTGTCTTCGTGCTGGACGGCGAAGGAATGAGCCAGCCCGTACCATCGATGCCCGGTGTGACGCGCAAGAGCATCGATATTCTTTTGCCCGAGCTTACCGAAGCCTGCGCTCTCGGCATACCGGCAGTCGCACTTTTCCCCGTGATCGACGCGCAGCACAAGTCGCTGGACGGCGCCGAGTGTGCGAATCCTGATGGGCTCGTGCAGCGAACCGTTCAGGCCATCAAGGCCGAGCTGCCTGATCTCGCCGTGATGACGGACGTGGCGCTCGACCCCTACACGACTCATGGTCAGGACGGCATCATCGATGACGACGGCTATGTTCTCAACGACGTAACCGTTGAGATGTTGGTCAGACAGACACTGTCGCATGCCGCGGCTGGTGCCGATATTGTTGCGCCGTCCGACATGATGGATGGCCGGGTCGGCGCTATGCGCAAGGCACTCGAAGACAACGGCTTCGTCAACACGGTAATTCTTGCTTACGCGGCGAAGTTCGCGTCCGCCTTTTACGGGCCATTTCGTGACGCAGTGGGCTCTGCAGCGAATCTGGGCGGCGGTGACAAATCGACCTACCAGGTGGCGCCATCGAATAGCGACGAGGCGGTTCGGGAGGTCGCACTCGACCTTGATGAAGGTGCTGATTACGTCATGGTGAAACCAGCGATGCCTTATCTCGATATTGTCCGGCGCGTAAAGGATGCCTACGGTGTGCCCACGTTCGCCTACCAGGTAAGCGGCGAGTATGCGATGCTCAAAGCAGCCGCCGAACAGGGCTGGCTGAACGAGCGCGCTACCGTTCTTGAGGCACTGCTAGGCATCAAGCGTGCCGGCGCGAATGGCATCCTGACGTACTTTGCTATCGATGCGGCGCGCTGGCTGCAGGAGAACAATTAATGATCGTGGACCGCTACGGCGTCATGGGCTACCCCGTCTCGCACAGCCGCTCGCCCGTCATTCATCGTCTTTTTGCGCTGCAGACCGGACAGGATCTACAGTACGAGTTGCTGCAAGTCTCTCCTGAGAAACTGGAGCCTGCCGTGCGGCAGTTTCAGCGCACCGGCGGCAAGGGCCTCAACGTCACCGTCCCGCACAAGGGCGAAGTCACGCGGCTCGTCGATCATCTCAGCGAACGTGCAAGCACTGCCGGCGCCGTGAATACGCTGACCTTTAAAGATGGCGAAATACTCGGTGACAACACGGATGGCTTCGGCTTGCTTCGCGACCTCGTGGTCAACCTGGGCCTCACACTCGAGGACTCGAACATCCTGATATTGGGTGCTGGCGGAGCGACCCGCGGAATTGTCGGGCCTTTGCTGGAAATGAATCCCCGCTCCCTCAGGATCGCGAATCGTACCGTGGGCAAAGCACAAGCCCTCGCCGAACACTTCTCCCGTTCCGGGCCTGTCAGTGCCTGCCGGTTTGACGTTGTCCCGGTGACGGAGCCTTACGACCTCATCATCAACGCAACCTCCGCCGGACTGCACGGCAAAGCTCCGCCTTATCCCGCCGCAGCCTTGTCGGACAAGACAGTTTGCTACGACCTGTCTTACGGCCTGAATCCAACACCGTTCAGTACCTGGGCACTCGAACACGGCGTCGCCCAGGCCCTGATGGGTTGGGGCATGCTGGTGGAACAGGCGGCGGAGTCGTTTCGTATCTGGAGAGGCGTTCGGCCCGACACGGCCAGCGTTCTCAAGCACATGAAGATCACCGCATAGTCACCAGCTCTTCCGCGCTGGTGGGGTGAATTGCCACCGTGTCATCGAAATCTGCTTTGGTTGCCCCCATTCGCATGGCAACCGCAAAACCCTGCATCATTTCGTCGGCACCTTCGCCGATAACATGGCAGCCGACCACGCGCTCTTCGGGCCCGGCTGTTATCAATTTCATAGATGAGCGCTGCTTATCCTCGCCCAGAGCGTAGTACATCGCGACAAACCCTGACGCATACACCTTGACGTCGTCACCGTACTCGGCGCGAGCCTCGTCTTCAGTCAGGCCGACGGTGCCTATCGTGGGATGGCTGAAGATTACCGTGGGAATCAGGCGATACTCGAGATGACGCCCCTCCATGCCACCGTACAGGCGATCGGCGAGTCTGCGCCCGGCAGCAATAGCAACGGGTGTCAGTGCCTCGCGTCCGGTCACGTCGCCCAACGCGAAGATATGCTCGACGTTGGTCCGTTGATACTCATCCGTTGGAATGAAACCCCATTGATCCATGGCTACACCGGCCGCCGCCGCGTTCAACGAGTCGGTATTGGGATCTCGCCCGACCGCCCAGACCAGGCAGTCGACAGGCCCAAATGAGCGGCCGTCCGAGGCATGCACGACAATGCCATCAGCCGTCTTCTCAACGGACTGCGGCACCACCCCGGTGTCCAGCACGATCCCGTTATTCCTCATGATGTCCATCAGCTCGCCGCTGAGCATCTTGTCGAAGCTTCGTAGCACGCCGTCCTTGCGCACAATGACGTGAGTTTCGCTACCCAGCGCGTTGAAAACGCCTGCCAGCTCAACGGACACATAGCCGCTGCCAGCCAGCAACACTCGCTTGGGCTGCTCCTCGAGCTCGAAGAAACCGTCCGACGTTATGCCAAGATCAGCACCCGGAATAGCCGGCACACTCGGGCGGCCGCCCGTAGCGATCACAATACGGTCCGCCGCATACTCGTGGCCGGCAACCTCGATCGTGTGTGCGTCGACAAAGCGCGCGGCGCCCTGAATATACGTCACACCACGTTTGTCCAGGTTTCCGGAATAAATGCCATTGAGTCGCTTGATATAGGCATCACGCCGCGACTTCAATGCGCTCCAGTCATGACCTTCCACTTTGATGTCGAAACCGTAATCCGGCGCATGGTGGAACTGGTGCGCATGGTGCGCCGCGTACCACATGACTTTCTTCGGAACACAGCCCACGTTGACACAGGTGCCACCCAGCGGCCCGTACTCGACGACCGCGGCGTTTGCGCCATACTCCGCTGCTCGCTGTGCGTGTGCGAGCCCACCGCTACCGCCCCCTATAACGAGGAGGTCATACTTTTCTTTCACAAAATTCTCCGATCTACCATCGATTAGTGCACATGGTCCTGCCAGCGCCACATGCTAAGATTGGCCGCTGCAAAAAACACGATACCCCGATTCATGCAAAACCCGCTGCTCGACACATCATCACTGCCCAGGTTCGACGAAATCCAGCCGGAGCACGTTGTCCCCGCAATCAAGACGGTGATAGCGGAACATCGATCTCAACTGGACGCGCTGCTGCAAGCCACTGCAAGCCCTGATATCGAGTCACTGGTCAGTCCTGTCGAACAGATGGAACACACAATGGGTCGAATCTGGTCACCCGTTAGTCACCTGCAAAGCGTACTTGGTTCACCCGAATGGCGCGAAGCTTATAAGCAGGCGCTGCCTCTCTTGACCGAGCATGGTACAGAGGTTTCGCAGAATGAACGACTGCAACGCGCCTATGCGGAGGTCGGCCGGAACCTGCCCGCCGATGCGAGCGCGGCAAGCCGTAGCGCAGTCGAACATGCGTTACGTGACTTTCATCTGGCCGGTGTCGACCTGGAGAAGGAAGCAAAGGACCGCTTCAAGTCCATCATGCAGGAACTTGCGGCAACGCAGGCGAGCTTCGAACACAACGTCCAGGACGCGTCTGACGCCTGGTCATTGCATATAAGCGATGCCACAGAGCTTGATGGCCTGCCTTCGCAGGCATTAGCTCGCGCAGCCGACGACGCGGCAAAGCTGGAGCTCGATGGTTGGCTGCTGTCGCTCGACTACCCGACTTACCACATCGTCATGACGCACGCCGAGAACCGTGAGTTGCGCGAAACCCTCTACAAGGCCTGGGTGACCCGCGGTTCCGATCAGGGCGCAAGCAGCGAATGGGACAACAGCGAGAATATCGAGAAGATTCTCGCTCTGCGCTTTGAGGCCGCAAACCTGATCGGCTTCGCTACCTATGCGGATTACTCGCTTGCGACCAAGATGGCGGATACGCCCGATCAGGTTATCAATTTCCTTAGAGAACTGGCCGCGCATTCACGAACTGCGGCAGAACAGGAATACGCTGAACTGTCCGCTTTTGCGGGCGTGGAGCTCGAGCCCTGGGACGTTACGTTCTGGCTGGAAAAGTTCAAGCAGGCGAAGTTCTCTATCTCCAACGAGGCGCTGCGGCAGTATTTTCCCGCCAACACGGTAATCGACGGCCTGTTCGCGTTGGCGTCAAAGCTCTATGACATCCGCCTGACGGCTGACGATGCCATCAGCACGTGGCACAAGGACGTGCGTTTTTTTCGCGTACAGGATGCAAGTGGCGAGACCTTGGGCGGCTTCTATACCGATCTCTTTGCCCGCAACGGCAAGCGCACTGGCGCGTGGATCGACGAGTGCGTCGGGCGACAGCAACTGAATGGCAAGCTGGACAAGCCTGCTGGCTATCTCGTTTGCAATTTCCCGCCGCCCGATGAAAAAGGTGCCTCTCTGCTGACCCATGATGATGTGGTAACGCTGTTCCATGAGTTCGGCCATATGCTGCACCACCTGCTTACGCGCATCGGTTTTCCGAGCATCTCCGGCATTAACGGCGTGCCCTGGGATGCCGTGGAATTGCCCAGCCAGTTTATGGAGAATTTCGCCTGGAGCTATGAGGTGCTGACACAGTGCTCTGCTCACACTGACAGCGGCGAGCGGCTCCCTCGCGAGCTCTTCGACAAGCTCGACAACAGTCGCCACGCCGGGGCAGCGCTCGCCATGATGCGCCAGCTCGAACTCGGGTTATACGACTTCAGGCTGCATGCCGAATACGAAGCCGGCAAACCGGCTCGTGTCCTCGAGACTCTCGCGGAGGTTCGCGACGAGGTCGCGCTGTTACGTCATCCGGACTACAACCGTTTGCCACACGCATTTTCGCATATCTTTTCGGGCGGCTATGCGGCCGGTTATTACAGTTACAAGTGGGCCGAGGTGCTGGCTGCCGACGCCTTTGCGGCCTTCGAGGAAGCCGGCATTTTTGACCAGGAAACGGCACTGCGATTTCGGCGGGAGATCCTTGAGATAGGCGGCAGTCGGGACATCATGCAGGCATATATTGCTTTTCGTGGCCGCGAGCCGTCTATAGACGCTTTGCTGCGGCAGAACGGAATCCAGCCTTCGTGAAAATCGCAACCTGGAACGTCAACTCCATGACCGTCCGGCAGGGCCACGTGGTCGAATGGCTACAGGCGCATCAGCCCGACATTCTCGTGCTGCAGGAGATCAAGCAGCCGACCGAGAAATTTCCCGCGGCTGCACTTCAGGATATCGGCTATCACTCTATCGCGAGCGGCCAGAAGACCTACAACGGTGTGGCCGTGGTCAGCAAGCTCGAACCGACAGACCCGGTCACCGACCTTCCGGGCCTCGAGGATCCGCAGCGCCGCGTGCTCGCCAGCACCACGGGCGATATCCGGGTTATCGACCTGTACGTGCCAAACGGTTCAGAAGTCGGCTCTGACAAGTACGCCTACAAGCTTGGCTGGCTGGCAACACTTCGAGACTTCCTGGAAGCTGAGATGGCCGCACATGAGAACGTCGTAGTTCTCGGCGATTTCAATATCGCTCCGGCCGATGCCGACGTGCATGATCCGGAGAAATGGGGCGAGGCGATACTCTGCAGTCCGCCGGAACGACAGGCACTGGAGAGTCTGCTCGAGCTCGGCCTTGTCGATGTGTTTCGAAAATTCGATCAGCCCGAAAAAACATTCAGCTGGTGGGATTACCGCGCTGCTGGTTTTCGTCGCAACGCCGGTCTGCGCATCGACCTGATACTCGCCAGCAAGACTATGGCCGACCACTGCACAGCAAGTTACGTTGACAAGGAACCACGCGCCTGGGAACGACCGTCCGATCACGCGCCAGTCGTTGCAGAGTTTGATTTCCAACAAGCGTAAAGAATTTCGACATGACATATTCCTGATTTTGTGTCAGTGCGTACTTTAGTCGCCATGTATCATAGGCAGAAAAAAAGGGGACGAGACATATATGTCTCAGGATCGACGTAACGATTACGACGTTACTAACACCGTGCAGGTGAGCAACCCTGCCGCGGTTCGTGACGCCGTACACGAACTTTTTTCCGAGACTTTTCCGGGAACATCGTTCGACAAGCTGTGGCTTGCGTTCTACGATTTCGAGCGCCTCTTCACCGGTCGCTATCCTGGCTACCGGGGATGCGACACAACTTATCACGACATGCAGCACACGCTCGATATGACGCTCGCGCTTGCGCGCCTGGTTACAGGCTACGAACGCAGCGCGGAGTTGGCCGACAGGCTTGGCGCGGCACGCGCCCAGATGGCAATCATCACATCGTTGTTTCACGACTCCGGTTACATTCGACACAAAGAGCGTGACAGCGACTTTTCGAACGGCGCCGAGTTTACACTGCACCATGTATCGCGCAGCGCCGACTTCCTGCGCCGCTACCTGCCGGAACTCGGCCTTTCGCGAGACGTCGGCGTCAGCAGCATGATCGTGCATTTTACCGGCTACGAACTCGACCTTGACGACATCGAGCTTGAAGATCCGCGTGACATTATCTGCGGCCATCTTATCGGAACCGCCGACCTCATCGCCCAGATGGCTGACCGTTGTTACCTGGAGAAATGCCGTGATCGTCTCTACAACGAGTTTGTGGTCGGTGGTGTCGCGGTAGAGAAAGCGGGCCCCGGCGAATACATGGTGCGCTACAAGTCTGGCAAGGACCTGCTCGAGAAGACACCGGTGTTCTATCAACAGGTCATGCGAGAACGGCTAAACACCAAGTTCAATCGCGTGTATCGGTACATCGAGGTCCTGTACAACGGCCATAACCCTTACATTGAGGCAATCCGTCACAACATTACGCACCTTGTGCACATACTGGAAACGGGTGACTGGTCACTGCTACGCCGCGAACCGGCTTTCTATCTAGGCATCGCCGATGCGGTTCAGGAGATTGAACAATTGGTGGCACGGCAGCTGGCATCATTCCACGGCGCTCGCGTACCGAGCAACGATTCGCTAGTGATGCCGATCTGATTGCGCACGCCACAAGCGCAACGCGTGGTACTGCGAACGTGTGAGTCGCCTGTTTGACATGAATGCAGCCAGGCCTGCCGAAAACACCGCATAGAAGCCATCCGCCACATTCAGCACCTCGTCGAAGAACACTGGCCACGTCATGCTCGTCACCGACTGCAACACATGCAGCGTACTGGTGTCGAAGATGTCAGCGGTCGTCGACGCGGCGACCACTATGTTTGCTGACAGGGCGCCCAACAGTGTGAGTGCAGCGGCCAGCACCGGGAAATGCCAGTTGACCCCTCGACCCGCCTGCCGGACCGCAAAGCCGACCATCGCTCCAAGCAAAACGGTCATCCACGGGAACACCCGGTTGAGCAGTGCCGACAAGGCAATCCAGAACAGGCTGAATACAATGATGGCCAGAACACCCGCCACCAGGGCATTTCGAAAAGACTGCGCCCGAACCAGGCGAGCGCCGTCTTGCGGCGTCACATCGCGACGTTCTCCGCTTCCGTGTTTCTTGCGCAGTCGAAGCGCTTGTTGGGCAGGCGTTTCTTTCATTGGATTGAATTTGTAAGAGGCTTCGCGAGCAATTCTAGACTGCCTGCAGATGCAAAAGCCCGTGAAATAATTGCGAGCGTTTCCTGGCGAGCAAGGTAAGCCATTATTATCGACCCGCCTTGCTTATGGAAAAGTGAATCCCGAAGTCCGGCGTCGTGGTGGTTCCTGATGCTATGTCTTCGGTGATCGAGAAATGTAGTAGCGCCCCGTCCCTCGGCAATCGATAGTCGAAACCAACTGCCAGCTGAGCTGAGGCACCACCGAGTTCTTCGAGATCGCTGTCGTAGTATGGCCCTTCAACTTGCAGCTGCGCAGCAACCCCGAACCGGTCAGCCAGCCACAGGGACGCCGCAACCCCGCCGTACGGAACCGAGTTACGCTGCAGACCCGACAAGATGTCGCCATCACCGAGCAGCAAGATCCCGGCGAATGCGGAAATATCGAGACCCCGCTGCCAAAGCGTATATTGGTTCGAGGCATAGATACCCAGCGAAAAATCCGCTGCACCGCTGCCGCTCAGCTCACTGACAGAACCGGTTGGAAGTTTGATGCTGCTTCGCAGAGACACGCTGAGCGGGTCTTCGGCATCGCTCTTTCGCAGCGGTATCGCCGCCGTTAGCTGAATGTCGCCGATACTGCGGGTCGTCGAGTTTAATTCATACAGGGTCTGGCCCTCTTTCGAGTAGCGAAAGCCCAGCTGATCATCTGCGCCGCGCCGCTTGCTGTTAGACAGGCCCAACAAGTCGTGCCAGTTCTCGATCGCGCTATCAAGAAAGCCTCCGGCGTGGGCTACGAACGGTACGTCGATGCCGAGCTCGAGGCGATCGCTGAACCCTCGCCGCAGCGAGAGCATCAGGAAGTAGCTTTCCCCATCCATGACGATGCTCTCGAGCGGGTTGCTGCCAGACTCGGCGTGGTTGACGATATCGAAACTGAGGTTGTAATTATTGGAGTCAACGCCCGCTATGGGGGCCGATTGGAACGGTGGCAGGCCGAATATTTGCAGCAGCGGATTCTGGTTTCTCAGTGACCCACCGTGATCGGCCGCGATCGCGATCGGCAACGCAGCAAGCAAGCCCAGAATTAACGCACCTCGCGCGATTCGGAGGCGACGCAAAGAGCGATTGGCAGCCAACAGGTCTCCTGAAACCCGGTGGATTCCGGGTTTGTTTTATTCTTGTGCGAACAGGCGATAAGGATACCTAAAGACGTGTTGCAAGACACGGCCCGCAGGCCAACGACAGCGTTGAGCTCACTTGCTGCGCGAGACTATTCCACACAACATGCGCCGGCTTTATATTGCAGAAGCAACTACCGAACCGTAAGCTGGCCTCATGCTGATTGCCGCCGCTTTACTTGTGATCGCCATCGGTCTCATCCACTCCTACCTGGGTGAGAGGTTCATCCTGCAGCGTTTGTTTCGGCAGCCGTTGCCGAAGCTCTTTGGCAATGACCGCTTTACGAAGCAGACGATCCGGTTTGTCTGGCACCTCTTGAGTGTCGCCTGGTTCGGATTTGCAGCAGTAATCTATTTGCTGGATGCCGGGCGAGCGTCGAAATCGAACATGCTTATTGTCGTAGGGATAACTTTCGCCACGACCGGCCTGGTCGCACTGGTCGCCAGCCGCGGCAAACATCTTTCCTGGATTGTGTTCTTCGCTATCGCCAGCCTTTGTTTCATAGCGGTGTAAACCCGGTGCCCGCATCTGCAAAACCTGAGGCGCTGATCCTGGGCTTCGACGAGAAACGGCATATTAATGGCCTGCAGAAATGCCTGATCGAACTGCAGGAATTCGAACGCCGTATTGAACCGCGAATGCCGCCCGGAGCCGCAATTGTTGAGCCCTATCTTTCCGAGATGTTCAAGCGTTGCTCGGAATGTGGCGGTCGTATCCTGGTTGCAGAGGTTGACGGCGATGTCGCTGGTTACGTCACGATATTGCCCAAGGTCAAGAGTGAGCAGGTGGAAGACGGCGACCAGGAATACGCGTTGATCTCCGACCTCGTGGTTCTCGAAGCGTACCGAGGGTCAGGGCTTGGCAGGAAGTTGCTCGCTGCAGCTGAGCAATATGCAAGATCATGCAAAGCAAAACACCTTCGAATCGGCGTGCTGGCTGGCAACGCGGTTGCAGAGAGCCTGTATGAATCGGCTGGCTTTGCACCTTTCTACAACGAGCTTGAAAAGGAAATTGGCCGGTCGTAACCTGAGGCGGTATTGATGCTCCTGTGGAGCCGGTCTGATCAAGCCATGCTGAAAGCGTCCTGTCATTGCGGTGCCGTCACCATTGAGGTCACCAGGAAACCAAGGTCTGTGACCCGGTGTACCTGCTCTCTCTGCCGTCGCTACGGCGCACGCTGGGCCTACTGTTCGCGCAAGACCGCGAAGGTTACTTGTGAGCCTGAAGCCGTCACTGCGTACCGGTGGAAGAGCGAGTCACTGGAGTTCTTTCACTGCAATCATTGTGGATGCCTGACCCACTACGAGAGCGTTAAGAAAGGTGTGGACAGCCGCATCGCGGTGAACGCCAGGATGATGGAGACGGCCGACATCGCAGACGTTCGAGTCAGGACCTTTGACGGTGCCGATACCTGGAGGTATCTCGATGATTAACTGTGATGCCCGGCTGCACGGCGAAGCGAAAAAGCAGCTGCTACTTCCTGCCAGCGATTCCTTCGCTGCGGCGACGTACTAGACATGTTGCAGATGCGTCCAAACTGCGAAGCTTGTGACAAAGACCTTGCACCTGACACGAGTGAGGCGTTTATTTGCTCTTTCGAATGCACGTTTTGTACTGACTGCGCAAACCTGCGATTCAAGCTGGTCTGTCCAAATTGCGGCGGCGGCCTCGTTTGCAGACCGTCGCGACCTGCGAAGTTGCTGGATAAATACCCCGCGTCGACGGAGCGAATAACAAAAACGCACACCTAGACTTTTTCGATTTACGACAGGCCTATCGCAATGCGAAGAGAACTTGAAGACCGCTCAATCGACTGTCCCTACTGCGGCGAGTCGATCGATATTCTTCTCGACCCTTCCTGTTCAGAGCAAAGCTATGTGGAGGATTGCGAGGTCTGCTGTCGGCCAATCAATATCAGCCTCTCGACGGAACCCAGCGGTGAGATCTTGTTGTCTGTTACAAGCGATAGCGACTAACAACAGCAAAACTACACGCGATTAGACACAAATCCACCCACGGATCGGCCGAAACGGAGGGTGATGAACGAGACGCCGGCGACGCAGTGTTTACTCCACCCACGTCGTTCGTAGAGCGTGTGAGTAACCTGGGCAATCGCTTCTACCACGTCGCTAACAATCTTGATGCACTGTCCTTCCATCAGGTCCTGGCGTGTTACCAGTCGCAGTCCGTTCAGTGACATGTCTTCGATGCGGCCTGAGTATGGCTTCGGCTGGGGCCAGCTTGTGTAGTAACTGACCCGCGTCCTTTTACCGACGCGATCAATGGCGCGCTGCCCGGCCGATTCGAGGCGGTGCCGCTCCGCCGCTGACAACGGGCTGTCGCAGACCTTGCACGCCGCTTCGATCTCGATGTCGGAGCCATGCGCATGTGGTGTCTCGCAAAAAACGCACTGTCGCGACCAGTCAAGGGTGCGGGTGCGGGCAGCCTCAGGGCGTGGAGGTGTTTCCGAGCCTTCATCAGGCACGCCCTCAGCGACGCGTGCCATGACGTCCATGCGAGCATCGTATTCCGCGCGCTTCTCAGCATTCGACAACACCGCATAGGCTTCATTGATGAGCGCCGCCGTACTTGCATCACCTCCAAGGTCGGGGTGATGCTTCATTCTCTGCATTAGCGTCCGATAGCTGCCGCGGATGATCTCGAGCGGCGCATCGCGGCTGACGTGCAACACGTCGTAATAATTTCGGCTCTCGGAATTCATGCCCATAGAGAAGTATCGGCCGACCGCGGCCGTTCCTTTAGCCATCGACCCGAGCTTGCGACAACCGCAGAAAGCCTCCGAACGCCGCCGTGCGTGGCCGGCCACCAGCCCCATGACATTAAGATAAAACCCATACTTATTAGTAGCTTACTCGGCCTCTTCGTCGAGCTCATAGTAAATCGATTCGATACGCGCCAGCGTAGACTCCGGCCCGGTGGGAAGCAACAACTCATCGTTAACTCGCTTTTTCATCAGCGCCTTTGCCAGGGGAGAGTCGATGTTGATATCCCCGCTGCCCGGATCCGCCTCATCCTCGCCAACAAGGCGATAGTGCACCAGCTCCGAACCGCCGATACGCAGCCCTACTTTCGCACCGAAAAAGACGCGATCCGGTGGCGTCGTGTGCCGCACAATTTCGAGGTTTGGCAGACGTTTTTGCAGATAGCGTATGCGCCTGTCGATGCCAGCCAGCTCCTTCTTGCGATAGATGTACTCGGCATTCTCGGATCGGTCTCCTTCGGCAGCCGCAGCCGACAACGCAGCGACGACCTCCCGACGGCGGGGCCAAAGTGTCTCGAGTTCATCCTGTAATGCACGGTAGCCCGTCGGGGTTATATACGGGGACCCTGCCTCGCGTGGTGGCCTCCATCGGCCCATCTCAGTTCTCTTCCCTTTTGCGCCCGGCCGGACTCGAGCCGGGCATATGGCTGGTCAGTCTTCGATTGCGTCAACTATCCCTTCGTACAGCGCATGCTGCCACGCCTTGTCCGAGTCCTTGCTGGCGTCAGCCCGCGCGCTGTGAAGCGCAATTACGACATTTTCTGCGCGGTTGATATAGATCCCCTGACCAAATATTCCCCTGGCGCTGAAAACGCCGTCTCTCGTCAGCCACCAGAAATAGCCGTAACCATCATAGCCTTTGGATGGCGTCGTTGACTCGTCTATCCAATCGGCCGGCAACACCTCCGTCCCATCGGCGAGGCGCCCGTTCGCCAGCGCAAACAGACCGATTCGTCCATAGTCCCGGAGCGTTGCGTTGATACAGCATCCACCAAACTCACCGCCGCCCGGCTCCGTGAGATTCCACGTTGCCTCAGACTCCATGCCGAAAGGCCGCCAGATTTTCTCTGACAGGTAGGTTGCGAGATTATTGCCGATGGCAGATCGCAGCAGTGTGCCGGCGAGATTGGTTTCGGCCGTGTTGTAATTAAACTTCTCACCTGGCCGGCTTGCGCGCGGCTTGTGGCGAAGGAATTCGTAGAGCGCCATGGTCTCCCACGGGGCTGTGGCGATATCCGACTCCGGATCTGCATAGTCTTCGTTCCATTGAACGCCCGACGCCATTTGCAGGAGATTGGCGATGGATGACTGATCGTATGAGGATCCCTTCAGGCGAGGCAGATATTGAGTAACCTTCTCGTCTACGCTGGCTATGTAGCCGTCCTGGATTGCAGCGCCAATCAGCATAGAGACCACTGACTTGGCGACAGAATAGGAAATCCAGCGGCTATCCTCATCGTTGCCAAGTCCGTATCGCTCGTAAAGAATCTTGCCGTCTTTTATAACCAGCAGACCCGCGACGTTTTGCCGGGTGAAGTACTCGTCGACGGTCATGGAGGCTTGGTCGGCTTCTATTTCGACATCGCCAAGATCGACTAACGCATAGGGAAGCGGATAGACGGAGTCGCCGGTCTTTATGGGTCTTGTGAGGAAAAGTTTATCGGAGTTTCGGTAGCCGGCTACCTGCTGCTCCGGCTCCCAGAAGAGTACGTTGTTCGGGGAGCCAAGGTACTTGTCGTCGTCAGCAGGGTCTATGTAAGGCGCGTCTGCGCTCGCTCTGGATCCCCAGCCAAGCAAAGCGGTCACGCAGCATATACCTGCAAGAATCGAGACTCTTTTAATGCACATTGGACCTTCCTTGTTGTTTTTCAGCCAGGCCCCAGGAAGCCCTATGGGCATGCTGGCGCTTGCTTTGGACTAACATTATTCGTTGGGCAGTTTACCACCTTGCTGCTCGCGACCGGCCAGCAGCGGCGCGGCTCTGGCCTAGGAACTCGCCCGCCTGATCTGGTCGACATAAGCGTCGGGGAACCCGATTTTCGTTGCTAATTTCGCCAGCGATTCTGCATAGTCTTTATTGGTGCCGGTAATCTTATTGGCAGGCAAGTTGTAGCAGGCAGCTTCAACTTTGCTCCCATTCGAAAGCTCTACGGTCACAGGCTCTGGTGAATAGTCCGCGACGCTGCTCTCTGTGTATAGCGCCTTCGCTTCCTCGGGATCGACAGTCATCACGATGCCGTACGCACGGGCACCGGCGGAATGCAGCAACGTTGCACGCGCTCCGATGTGGAGTGCGAAACCATCAACATGCCCAGTTGCCGTGTTGCTTGGAAATACTCCCTTCCTGGCGAGGAGGGCCTCGTCCATAAACAGGCCATAGAAAAATACATTCACCTGCGAGAATTCCTGATACGTGCCGCAAAACAAACATCATCATTGGCGGTAGCCATGTCTGCTTGTAATCGGCGGCGGGACTTTAGTCTAGCTCAAAGCAACGCTTTCCGACGACAGCATGGGCCTTCACCTGTTGACGGCGGGCTCACCTTGATTGGAGCGTCTGCCATAACGAAGTATGCTGCTATCCTTGCTACAGCGTTTGAGACAACCCCGGAGTCAGATTATGAAGTCCAGAATAGCCGGCGCCACTCTGATGGCCTCACTATGTGTGTTGCTTGCTTCGTGCGAAATAAATGTGCAGAGCTCGACTCCGAATAAACGTTTGTTTTACGTCCAATTCGACGCCGAACTAAGCAAAGAGGCCCAGGATGGCCGGCTGTTGTTACTGCTGGCGACGCATGACGAACAGGAACCTCGCTTTCTGGTCAATAACTCCGCCGACACGCAGCTCGTGTTCGGCCAGAATGTTGAAGACTGGCAAGGCGGCGATGACGTAATTTTTGACGATGATGCTGTTGGCTTTCCGTTGGCAAGCCTGGCGGATGTACCAGCCGGCACCTACTACGTACAGGCCCTCCTCAATCGCTACAAGGACTTTTCCCTCTCCAATGGCAAGGTCGTCAGTTTGCCGCCGGATCGAGGGGAAGGGCAGCAGTGGAATCGAAAACCGGGCAATTTCTATTCCGCGCCGATGCGAATCGAGATCGGTGAATCTCGGACTGAAGACTTTACCCTGAGTCTCGATCAGGTCATTCCGGACATAGTGCCGCCGGAGGACACCAAGTACATCAAGCACATTCGTATGCGCAGCGAGTTGCTATCTGAGTTCTGGGGCGAAGATGTCTACCTTGGCGCACACGTGCTGCTACCGCACGGGTTTGATGAGCACCCCGATGCGCGTTATCCACTGATGATATTTCACGGACACTTCCCTTCCGATTTCGGCGGCTTTCGGACCGAGCCACCCGATCCAGACCTGGAGCCCGATTACAGCGCACGCTTCGACGTACACGGATACAACATTATTCAGCAACAGGAAGCCTACGATCTTTATCAAACCTGGATCAGCGAAGACTTCCCGCGATTCATCGTGATCGAGATTCAGCATCCGACGCCATACTACGATGATTCTTATGCGGTGAATTCAGCCTCACAAGGCCCGTATGGAGATGCGCTCACTTACGAGCTGATCCCGTTCATCGAGGAGCAGTTTCGTGGTCTTGGAGAGGGCTGGGCTCGTTTTACCTATGGTGGATCGACCGGCGGTTGGGAGGCTATGGCGGTGCAGGTCTTCTACCCGGATGAATACAATGGCGCGTTCATCGCGTGTCCCGATCCGATCGATTTTCGTGCCTATATGACAATCAATATCTACGAGGACGACAACGCCTACTGGTATGACAGTGAGTTTCAGAAATTGCCCCGGCCTGCACATCGTGACTACCTGGGGCATGTTCATGCAAGCCAGCAGGACTACAACCGCCTTGAGGCTGTCCTTGGCGATAAGGGCCGCTCCGGGCAGCAATACGATATCTGGGAGGCGACATACTCGCCGATGGGTGAAGACGGCTACCCGCAACGATTATGGGACAAGGAGACCGGCGAGATCGATCATGACGTAGCGCAGTACTGGAGAGAAAATTTCGACCTTCGCCACATACTGCAGCGCGACTGGGCGACACTGGGCCCCAAGCTCGAAGGCAAACTACATATCTACACCGGCGACATGGATAACTACTATCTCAACAATGCTGTGTATTTGACCGAAGCGTTCCTGGAAAGTACGACCAATCCTCACTACGGCGGCGAGGTCGACTACGGCGATCGAGCAGAGCATTGCTGGAACGGTGACCAGGAGAACGGCAACCACATTTCACGTCTTCGCTATAACACAATGTACGTACCGAAGATTATTGAGCGAATTGAGAAAACAGCACCAGAAGGCGCGGACCTGACTAGCTGGCGCTATTGATCAGCCCTTTTCACGAGGTAGCGTTAACAGAGATTCGCGTGGGCTCAGATAGAATGACGGCTATTAGCCTGAAGCAGACGGTCAGCCGGCTTGCTTGCCATCAAGCCAGACTGGGGAATCAAGATTCGGACAACACCAAGTATTCGCGTTATCTGTGGAGTCCTGGGATTCGCCGGCGTCGCGGCTATCGCTTTTAACGCTTATGTGGAAGGCAGTATTGAAATCGACCTCCAGCTACTCGCCGGCTTGCTCGGAGGATTTCTCTTTCTTCACGTCGCGTTTTTCGGTGCACTTCCATGGGGTATGTCTGGCGACCATGGCGATGGAAAGAAGGCTATGTCCAGGTCCAAATGGCAGATGTTTTGGGCCGCGTTCGTTGTCTTTCTGGCCATGGCGACGTGGTTCTTGTCCAGGAAAGGCGTATTTGACGAGGCGAGTTTAGTGGTCCTCAGTATGGTGGGATTTTTATACGCTCTTGTTGGGGTGGCACTGTATTTCTTCATCAAAGATCGCCCTGAGAAACTCGGCTAGAGAGCTATGGTTGTACGGCGCCCGCACTTGCCCGAAAGCGGCGACAGACGTTTTCTTAGCATCGAAAATTACAGAGAAGTTATGAACAAGAAAAGTGTTAGCGGTATTCTCGGAATCGTCGTTGGCGGCGCCTGGCTGGCCAGCAATTTCAAGCACTTTGACGAGCAAGGTTTTGTGGCGATCGGCATGCCGCTGCTAATTCTGATCGCAGGCGTTGTTTATCTTTTTCTTGGCATGAAGTCGTCCTGATGTAGCGTTTTGGCTGGACGCCGCCATACGAGGCTTTTAAGGTAGGATGATTGCTTCTGACCCAGGCTGGACGCAAACGAACTTGCCGGGTTAACTCTTAAGCTCAGACTCGAGAATAGCGCTTATGCAAATGGACGTTAGTCAGATAGTTGGCGTACTTGCCAATATCGGTGTTATTGCCGGCATCGTGTTTTTGGCGATTGAGATCAGACAGAATAATCGATTGTTGGCGGCCCAGGCGAGGTACAGCCTAAGACAATACCGATCTGACATTGCTGACACGATAATGTCTCCTCACGTGCTGGAAGCAACGCACAAGTACGCAAGCGACGAGAAGGTAACTCCAGCGGAAAAGAGCGCGGCACTTATGACCGCATTAAAAGCACTTGAGCTTTGGGAATGGCAGTATGCAGAGTACGCTGAGGGAATGCTGCAGGTCGATTCGCTGCCAATCGGCTCCTGGCGTCTCTGGTACTTTGGAAAAGCTCAAAGCCCCGTGCCCTTTCAGGAAATATGGGAACTTCGAAAAGGCGTTCTGGACCCTGAGTTTGTGCGGTTCTTCGAAGAAAGCGTCATCAAACAAGGACCGCCATAGTATGTCGGTTTATCAAGAGGGGTGCGATACATGACGATGCAGATTATTGGAGCAGGGGTAGGCCGTACGGGCACTTACTCGCTAAAGCTTGCCATAAACCAGCTCCAGTTCGGACCGTGCCACCATATGGACGAAGTCCTCCACAATATGGCTGTCCAGGTACCGCTTTGGTCGGCCGCGGTCGCCGGAAGCCCAGACTGGTCGAAGATCTATAATGAATACAAGAGCGCCGTTGATTGGCCAACAGCGTGTTTCTTTCGTGAGTTGGTAAAAGAGTTTCCATCGGCCAAGTTCGTTCTGACTCAACGTGATCCGGAGAGATGGGCAGATAGCTTTGGTGGAACGATCTATAAGCTGCTTGCTGGCAGGGACGAGGCTCCGCAGGAAATGAAGGCTTGGCTGGACATGGCTGGTGACGTAATCGCCAAGAGCGGGTTTCCCCTCGGCCTCGATCGCGACGCACTTATCAATGCGTTCGTAGCACATAACGATGCCGTCAAGGAAACGATCCCGCCCAGTCAACTACTTGTATTTGAGGTAAAGCAGGGCTGGGAGCCGCTATGCGAATTCCTGGATGCCCCAGTTCCGGCCGAGGCGTTCCCGCGCACCAATCACAGAGAGGAATTCTGGGATCGGGTCACCGGCAAAATCTGACGCGATAATTAAGGCTGGAATCGTCTGCTTCTGGCTTGAAGCAGAAGTTCGAGTGTTAAGATGATGAACGACTACCGCTAACTAAAAGCGGTCGCACCACCCAAACCAGGAACCGGAGGCCAGCTCGTGAGTGATAACACAAAAAACGAAAACCCGGAAAAGACAGAAAGTAATGACGCTGTTGACGATTCTGCACCCGAAAAGGACGCGACTGACTCAGCACAAGGCGGCCCGAAATTCACGGAAGCGCCTGGCGACCCTCTTGCCGGTGTCAAGAAAGGTGCCTCCGACGTCATGTCAAGCATGGAAGGGAAGACTGTATCTATGAAGGTCTACGTCGGTTCGATCATAGGCGTTATCGTCCTGATGCTGTTAGCACGCTGCGGCGGATAGTCAAGTAGGCGAATTTTCGTCGTCGACTTGCTACCTGTAGTGCCGGCGATCTCCCCTTTGCGTTTTTCTTGATAAGGGGTTTTGTTGCGGTCATTCGCAATTCCGGGGTTTCTGATCGCTATTACGGTTAAGAATAAGGATACATTCCTCTCTGTTATCGCCTGGGTGCTTATACTCTATGGCGTGTACGCAGGCTACGGATCGCTCAGCCAGCTGATACTGACTTTGTGGTTATCCGCGGCAGAAACAGTTCCGATCTTTCTGGTTACGATTTTGGTAGTTGGCCTGTTCTTCTCCGCAGCCTCTTTTTGGTGCGGCCTGGGCCTCAGAAATCGGCAGAAGTCGAGACTTAGAGTCCTCGTCTTTTTTCTCTGGCTCTACATCGTCTGGTCAGTTGGACTGAACGTTTGGTTTTACCTTGACCATTTCTTTCTGTCATCGCCACTTGACTCGCAGTTTCCAGAGCTGTTGGAACGTATGGAGCAAGCTGCGAGACAGAGTTTGGCTAATACGGTCATGGCTTCGATAAAAGTCGTTTTGGAGAGTGCCGCCATTATCTGGCTCATCGGGCAGCTCTCTACCTCTCTTATACAAGACGAGTTCGAAGACTAGGGTTCTCGTCTTTGCGCGGGGTTGATTGGGGCCATTGCCAGCCGCCCAGTTGGTTTGAGGTAGGATGACGCCTACTGACCCATCGCGGGCTGTCGTTTCGACAATCACTGAGCAGCGGGAAGATTAAGTATTCATAAACGGTTCAGCAATCTCGCAGTACTGTCACGGCCAGGTCGTTGGTTTACCTGTCTGGCGTTGGGGTTCTTGCGCATGAACAAGTTATTTGCATTCCTTCTCATACTGTTCTCATCAAGCACAAGTCTCGCTGATAACGGCGGTATTCAGCCCGCCGTCTTGGCAAGCGCGACAGCGAACACAGGACAATGGGTATGGATTCCGCGAGACGATGTCTCGTGTCGCGACGGTTCGAAAAGCGGCGTGGGCGTACGCTTACTGCCAGATACCAAGGCTGTGATGATTTACCTGCAGGGTGGCGGCGCTTGCTACGATGCGAAGTCCTGCGGACAGAATGCGAATACCTCGATCGCGGGAGAGAACTTTTCTCGTAAGAAGTTTGATGAGTGGACCGAAACATTCGGCAATCAGGGTGTCTTCAATACCGAGAACCCGTCGAACCCGGTAGCAGGATGGAATCACGTATACGTCCCCTACTGCACGGGTGATCTACATGGTGGCGACCGGGAGGATGTAAGTATTCGCGGTGTTCCGGGACAACAGCAGTTTGTTGGCCATAGGAACGTGCAGAACATTCTGAGACTGCTGGCACCCTATTTCAAAGATGCAGAGGATGTCGCGCTGGTTGGCGCAAGCGCTGGCGGATTCGGCGTTCTGATCAACTACCCACAGGTTGTCGAAGCCTTTGGCGGCAGATCCGTTGCCGCTTTGGTGGACTCTGCACCGATTATTCCCGAATCAGCGATCAAGACTTCCTGCTTTCAACGCAAGGTGATCGAAACGTTTGATCTGCAGCTCCCGGATCGTTGCCCCGAATGCGCCGATCCGTCCAGGGGCGGCCTGCTGAATATGTACAGCTACCTCAGCCATACCTATCCTCAAGGCCGTTATGCATTCGCCTCGGCTGATGCCGATCTCGCCGGCGTCATTCTCTACAATGATGAGTCCCGGGCCTGTGGCGGTACCGGAGTGAATATCTTGAATTATCGCTTCAGTCTCTACGTTCTTCGCGACAAACATATCGGGCACGACTGGGCGACCTTTTTGCCAGGCGGATTGCAGCACACAATGACGCAGTCCGACGCGCTGTTTCTCGACCGAAAATTCAAAGGTGTCAGCGCGGCCGAATGGCTCGCCAGAATAAACTCCAAGGCGCCGTCCCACGTTCCTGCGGCGAGACTTCGCCCCAAGCACTAGATCCAGGCGCGTTTTTCTCATACTGGCCAAAGAACATGCTTCGCTGAAGGGCCGATTCTGCTCATTACCGGAAGGTCGCCTGGCCGGGCGTGGAATGCCGACAGCCGGCAAATACTTGACAGGCTTCGCGCTGATCATTGATACAGTGATCGACGGAAATAGTCGAAAGGTAATCAATGAAACCACTCTTAGTCTTCTTGGCCATCATCTCGGTGCCGGTCGCAATCGGCCTGTACTTGGTTATCAAGCCAAGGCTTGTCCTGAAGCGGCGCACGCGACTTCGCAAACAACCGCTTCCGCAGGGTGTTGAGGAAATACTGTCGCGTAACATCGGGCTGTATTCGCGGCTGCCGGATGACCTGCGGCAGCAGCTCCACGGGCACGTCAACGTTTTCCTTGATGAAAAGCGATTTCTTGGCCTTGGCGGCCAGGAGATCACTTCGGAAGTTGCTGTAACGATTGCCGGCATAGCATGCATGCTGCTGCTGAACAGGGAGCCCAGCTATTTTCCGGGCTTCTCATCAATCCTCGTTTACCCGGAGACCTACGAAGCCGATCAGGTCGACTATGACGGAATGGTCGAGACGCGCCGGCGCTCACGAAGGACTGGCGAGTCATGGCACCGGGGCCCGATCGTCCTGTCGTGGAACAACGTGCTGCAAGGTGCCGTCAACGCCGGCGACGGCTATAACGTGGTTCTTCACGAGTTTGCGCATAAATTGGACGAGGAGAACAACGGCACGAATGGTCAGCCAATCCTGCACGCGGCAGGACATTACCAGGAGTGGGCCAAGGTGCTGGGGCGGGAGTATCGAACGTTCTCCGATCGAGTATCTCGTCGAAAGAACAAGGTGATTGACGAATACGGACTGACCTCACCCGCCGAGTTTTTCGCCGTCTGTACCGAGTCTTTTTTCGAAAAGGCTGCAGCAATGAAGAGAAGGCTCCCGGACCTGTACGAGCAGCTGAAGAAATTCTACGCCGTCGATCCGGCGTCCTGGAAATAAAATCAGCCGAGCGTATCCAATTATGTACGACTGCTCTTGACCGTAGGCAGAAGCTCGGGTGCTAGAATCATGAGCGACTGCCGCTGATTCGAAGAAAACACTCACATCGTCGTGACTTTCGACGAGACACGCTGAGGCCTGGCAAAAGGGACATAAGCTAGAAGCTAATTTATGTACGGCGGAAGAACCGATTTTCGCGTAGTACCTTGGGTGCGCCTTTCAGTCCTCGTGATAGCGTCAGGGTCCATTGTTGCTGCGGCTTTTTGCTATAGCCAGGAAGGACTAACCTGGATATGTGCGTTTTTCATTGGATTCTCGATTCTTGGCGTCGCCGGGGTTGTTGAGTCTTTTTTCATGCACATCCGTCTTGAAGAAAGTCAGATCAGCTTTCGAGAGAGCTTTCAAAAGACAGTTATTCCTAAGGGTGACATCGTGAAAGTGACCTGGGAGGCGGGTTGTGGTGTTTCTTTGCTTCTCAGCGACGGCACATGGGCCAAGGTACCGGACCTGGGCCAGAACTCGCAGGGTCTGACAAACTCAATCAGATCGTGGCTTAGAGACCCGTAGATCGTCGCAGTGATGTCTGCTTCTGGGCGGAAGCGGACGCAACTCCGCAGTCAATTCTGCGCTATTAGCTCGTCGAGCAATGTCAGCATCGCATCCAGATTCTCGTCCAACCTTCGAAGCTCTAAAAGGTAGCCCGATAACGTGTACTGGTGCATCCTTGCCTTGCCCATGAAATCAGCATCCTGTCGCAGGACCGCTAAGGTCTCGCCGTCCGGCCTTTGAAGAACCTCGAGATCATCCAAACTTCGCCGCCAACGAATGAAGGGTCCACCATATATTTCCATGGACCTTAGCACCCGCACGGATTCGGCATGAAGATCTATGCTATTTGCTTCGATGTCGTCCAAGGCCCTCTGCCAGTTTGACAGGTGCCTTAGCAGCTCGGGATCACTGATCAGCCCAAGTCGCCCGTCATTGGACAGCGCGTCGTGTGTGGCGGTAATGGGATTGAAGGACGCCGGTGTGACAAGGCTGATAACAATTGGCCGAACCGCTTCGGGATCAATCTTGATTAACTCAGCGGGCGTAGCGGCCTGGAAACGCGCAAAATTTGTTCGTGCGGCCGCTAGACCTTCAAGTAGCCTGTCCAATTCTTCACTACTCGCTACAAGATCGCTCCGCAAGGCCTCAAGCGTCCTGTGCTCGACGTCTCTCTCTTTCTTTTCGTCCCACCAGGCATCGATTGCAAAGGCCAATAGGATACTGATGACAATTGCCGTCGCTTCTACGGCGATACGTTTCCAAGGAATGGTTTGAGGTTCACGCATAAAGTTATTCTAGTTCTATATGTCTGCTTTGGGTCAAAAGCAAAAACCGGAGCCACTCGAGCACAGGCGTCTACTATGCGAAATATAGCGGCCGTTCGATAGATCTCCGATAACTCTAATTGCCGGAATCCAAGTGAACCGCGGAAATTAACTCCGTCACCTTCTAAGTCACAACTTACTGATTTGTTGTCCACCTTAGTCATCAGAACAGTG
>Ga0316201_10000342_pt1 | contig 25375 bp, 23 predicted proteins | sample CS6wburrow_MG_FD_204516 | JGI IMG/M metagenome (GOLD analysis project Ga0316201, IMG submission 204516) | Coastal sediment microbial communities from Delaware Bay, Delaware, United States - CS-6 worm burrow | ecosystem: Environmental > Aquatic > Marine > Coastal > Sediment | place: USA... | reverse complement strand
CGGTCTGTCATGGGGAACACCCCAAAACCCACGAACGGCGACTCGTCACCATGCCCGCATTCCTCGCCGACCGTCTCGCCACACACCTCGGCAACATCGCCGACGACGGGCTCGTCTTCACCGCACCCAAAGGCGGGCCACTCCGCTCCTCCCCGTTCCGGCAAGCCGTCTGGAAACCAGCCATCGAAGCAGCAGACCTCGAGCAACTCCGCATCCACGACCTACGCGGCACCGCAGCGTCGCTGATGATCTCCACCGGAGCCAACATCAAAGCTGTGCAGCGCCAACTCGGCCACGCCTCGGCAGCGATGACACTCGACCTATACGGACACCTCTACGAAGACGACCTCGATGCCATCTCCGACGCACTCGACCGCCGCTACATCACCGCCACCACACCGGCCCAGACACGCCCCCAACAAGGCTCGAGTGTTTCTCCCGCGCCCCTATCGCGCCCCCAGCGCGCCCCGAAGGGCTCCGGGGCCGTCGTCGAACTCGACGGCAGCACCCGGAATACCCTTATGTGACGGGCGTTCGCGGAGGCGGACGGGAATCGAACCCGCCAAGCAGCTTTCGCCGCTTCAACGGTTTTGAAGACCGCGGGACCCACCAGGCATCCTGACGCCTCCGGGAGAGAGGCTACTCCGGTGCGCCACTCACGTTGTCAGGGACAGTCGTAGCAACTACTAACCTGTCGGCATTCCTAGGCAACCAAGGGGAATCATGGCTGACGAAACGACGCTCATGGTCTGGATCGACCAGGATTTGTGCACCGGTGACGGCATCTGCGAGGAGATCGCACCCGATGTCTTCCACGGACGTGACGACGGTCTCTGGGTCGTGAAAGAGGAGGCTTCCATCTTCGGCAAATCGATCCTCTTCGATGGCGGCGATGGCGACGGTCACGGTCCCGACGGCGCTAGAGGCGTCGCCCGAGTCCCCGATGATCAGATCGACACGGTTGTCGAGGCTGCCGAGGAATGCCCCGGTGAATGCATCATGATCGAGCCGTACGACGCTGCCATCGTGGCCGATCGCGGAGCCTGAGCCGCCCCAACTCACCAGCGTGAATCGATGTCACGTTTGCTACCCGGTGATGTACTGCTCTAGCTGCTGGATCAGAAACGCCTGTTCCGCCATGACCTCTTTGACGATGTCACCCACCGAGATCAGACCGACCAACCGTTCACCCCGAACCACCGGCAGATGTCGGATGTGATGCTCAGTGATGAGCGCCATACAGTCCGCGATCGATTGGTCTTCGGTGATCGTGCGCACCGGGGACGTCATGATGTCGCTGACTTTGCTGTCACGGGAATCACGCTTCAGCAGCCGGATCTTGCGCGCATAGTCACGCTCCGACAAGATGCCGCACACCTTGTCGTCCTCGACCGCCACAACCGCGCCCACATTCCGTTCGGCGAGCAACTGCAAAGCCTCGTAGACGGTCGCGTCGGGCCCGATCGACCACACGTCTCTGCCCTTTGCGTCCAGCAACTGCCCCACTGTCTTCTGCATGTCAGTCCTCCCGATATGGACCCAAGTTACCAACGAAACCGCCCGACGGTCGACAGATCGCAACTATCTGCTTTCATTGCCCAATGACCGACCAACCCAGAACCGGCCGCAGCCGTACCCGGCTCACCGCAACCGTCACCGACCTCGAGGTCGTTGAACAGAGAGCATTCCTCGTTGCCGTGGCACAGAGCAAGGGCGCGCTGCCCGAAACCGAGACCAGCCTCAACGAATTGGCTCTCTTGACCGACACCGCAGGGTCCGACCCGGTCGAGGCGGAGCTGGTTCGGCGTGACCGGTTTGACCCCGCCACGCTGATCGGTCGTGGCAAAGTCGACGAGCTGGTCTCGATGACCAAGGCGCTCGACATCGACGTCGTCATCTTCGACAACGAGCTCTCCCCCGCCCAACAACGCAACCTTGCCAAGTTGTTTGAGTGCGACGTTGTCGACCGAGTAGCACTGATCCTGGATATCTTCGCCCAACACGCCACCAGCAAGGAAGGCATGCTCCAGGTCGAGTTGGCGCAACTGCGCTACCGGCTACCCCGGCTGCGTGGCCGCGGCATCGAGATGAGCCGGCTTGGCGGTGGTATCGGCACCCGTGGTCCCGGCGAAACCCAACTGGAGACGGATCGGCGCAGAATCCTCGATCGTATCGCCAAGCTGGAGCGTGAGCTCAAACACATTGCTCGTTCCCACGAAACCCGCACCAAAGCCAGACGCAAGTCTCGGCTGCCAATTGTTTCGCTGGTCGGGTATACCAACGCCGGCAAATCGACGATGTTCAACCACTTGACCGACGCCGGGGTGCTCGTCGAGGACCGCCTCTTCGCCACTCTCGACTCGACAATCCGCCGCGTCGACCTGCCCAGTGGATCTCCGATTCTGATGTCAGACACAGTGGGCTTTGTTCGCAACCTCCCCCACCAACTGGTCGAAGCCTTCCGCTCGACTCTCGAGGAAGTGAATCAAGCCGACCTGCTGCTGCACATCGTCGACGGAGCCGACCCGAATCCGGATCGCCAGATCAAAGCCGTCCACAGCGTCCTGCGCGAAATCGGCGCGGTCGACATACCCGAACAGTTGGTGATCAACAAGAGCGACGCCGCCGACCCGGTCGCCATCAAGCGACTGGTCGAACTGCATCCCGGTTCGGTAGCCACCTCTGCAATCACCGGAGCCGGCATCGAGGAGCTCGGCGCTGCAGTCACCGAACGCCTCGCCGAGACGACAGACGAAGTCGAAATAACGGTGCCGTACGACCGGGGTGACATCGTCGCCCTGGTTCACGACATCGGCAACGTCGCCGCCACCGAACACACCGACTCCGGCACCAAGATCAGCGCCCAGGTTCCCAGCACCGAACTACACCGGTTCGCCGAATTCCTCGACTAGGCATCCGCAAGCTGCAGTTCGTGCACGGAGAATCCACCGGACTCGCCGCCGTCGAGCCCACCCCTCCTCGAACGGACTCCGTCCGTTCGATCCTCCCCCAAGGACAGGATCGCCTGGGACCGCCGGTGGACTCGACTCCGTCGAGTCTGCTACATCAGGTCGAGAACGTTCTTGTCGGGTGGGTCCCGACGCTGGGGAGCACCTTCGAGGGCAGTTGAGCGACGGTGGCGAACCACGGGGACCAGCACCGCAGAGATGTAGACCACCTGGATAGCCAGAGCCGCCACCCCGGCAAGAGTGAGCCCCAGCCCCTCCGGGATTACCACCACGACGGGTAGCAAAGCTCCGATGACCCAGGCGAACTGGAAGAAGGTCTCGGCGTTGGTGAACGCCCGGCCCCGACCTTGCTCGGACACGGTGGCCTGGAGCAAGCCATCAAAGCCGAACTTGGCTGTGCCCCAGGCGAAACCAGCAGCCGCGGCCAATGCTGCCGCCGCCGGGAGGCCAAACACCTGCGCAGCAATGAACGCCGCCCCGGCCTCGATCGCCAAACCGGTCACCACCATCGGTTCCTCCGAAATCTTCCTGTCCAGAATCGGAGTCACAAAGGCAGCGACGAAGTACCCGAGTCCGGCGGCGGCGAGTAGCGCCGAGAAATCACCCAGGCCGGCGTCAACATCACGGAAGGCAAAGGCGACCAACAGCAACAGGAATCCGTTCAGGAAACGCACCCCGCCGGTAGCGAACCGAGCCAACCTCACCTCGCGCGGCGTAATCGCAAGCTTCCGCTCCCGTCGTTCCGCCTTTCCGGCCCGCGGCAGCTTGACGGCAGGCAGCCCGGCACCCGATAACGCAGACCACACATAGATCGCAACAGCCATGAACAAGGTGATCGACGGATGGTCGAAGCCAACGCCGAGCAACCCAAACGGAATGATCACCGCACTCGCCAACACCCCGATCCGAGCCAGCTGCGCATTCCCCGCGATGAGGTCCCGTGGATCATCGAGGACCAGCGGAACGACGCTCGAGCGACTGATGCCGTGGAATCTCGAAAGAGCAAGCAGCACAAACGCAATGGGATACAGCAGAAAAGAGTCCAGCCACAACGCCATGACAACGGCGGCCACCGCCCGCATTGCCGAGCTGGCAACCAGACCACCCCGATACGCCCCGGGAAAGCGGGCGAAGAACCCGCCGAGGAAAGGCGCGATCAGGGCAAAAGGCGCCAGGGTGATGAGCAAGTACAGGGCGACGTTATCCCGAGCCTCGGTAGATGGGACTGAGAAGAAGAGTGTGCTGCCAAGTGCCATTGCCACCAGGGTGTCCCCGGCAGTGCTGCCGGCATGCGATTGCGCCAAGCGGCGGAACCCCGGCCCGCGAGAGGTGAACATGGTGTGCACTCTGGTACCGATGGCACGGAGCACCAGGCGAACCTTGCCTTCTGTCTTCTGCGGTTGCGGTGCCGGCGAAGTCACAACCAGAAGTTAGCGCAAGCACGTCGCCGGCCCGCGCCGCGGCCATCGCTATCGAGTAGCGACCTGTCATCTATTCTCAGGCTCGACAATCAAACTCACCGAGGTCACGAAGACCTTCGCAGATCCCATCCCCCCAAAATGAAGGAGAGGTAAACCCATGCGGCACTACCGCAGTGGCGTCCTCGGGGCGATTCTCTTTGCACTGGCTCTGTTGGCCTCGGCATGTGGATCGGGTGAGGACTCCGGCACCAAAGAAGGCCCAACGATCACGATTGGATCGGCCAACTTCAGCGAAAACGCCTTGGTTGCAGAGATCTATGCCCAGGTGCTTGAAACCAACGGCTACACCGTGGAGCGCAACCTCGAAATCGGCAACCGCGAGGTTTACAACGCTGCAGTTATCAGCGGTGACGTCGACTTGGTGCCCGAGTATGTCGGCTCCGCCCTCGCCAACCAGGGGGGAACACCGACGGCCGACTCAGCAGCGACCGCACAAGCCTTGCGTGACGCCTGGGCAGACAAGGGCGTAGCAGTTCTCGACCCGGCACCGGCACAAAGCAAGAACGCCATCGTCGTCCGTCAAGACACGGCCGATGCTCTCGGATTGTCCCAAGTCAGCGATCTGGCTGAGTACACCGACCTCGTCTTTGGCGGACCTCCTGAGTGTCCTGAGCGTCAGTTCTGTTTGATAGGCCTCACCGAGGTATACGGACTGAGCTTCGCCGACTTCAAGCCACTCGACGTGGGCGGGGCCCTGACCGTAGCGGCCCTCGAGAGTGATGAGATCCAGGTTGGATTGCTGTTCACCTCCGATGATGTGATTGCCACCAAGGGCTTTGTTCTCCTCGAGGACGACAAGCGGCTTCAGCCGGCTGAGAACCTGATCCCGCTTATCCGCCAGGACATCATCACCGCCTACGGAGACGACATCGTCAACAAGCTCAATGAGATCAGCGCGGCGCTGACCACGGCGGAGCTCAGCGAAATGAACCGGCGCATGGGAATCGACGGGGATGACCGTGTGACCGTTGCCAAGGACTGGATTGCCGACAACCTCTGAGTCGGCGCACTGATCTCGAGAAAGGGCGCCTGCAGGTCGGGGCGTCCCTTCTCGGGGTTCACGGAAGCTTCACACAGACCGCCATCGAGTCTTCATCGCCACATGTTCCCATGTAGCTATGACCACAGCTCGAAAGGACACGAAGATGTGGAAGAAGACAACCCTGGTGATGATGGTCGCAGGAGTTCTCACGATCGGTAGCGCAGCTGCCATTGCAGAAACATCCTCTGACGAAACCCCAGAAGCAGCGGTGCAGACCCAGCTCCGCCAGCGGCTCCAGATTCATGAGCCCGGTACTGCAGCCGGCGAAGACGCTCTGCAGACCCGGACCCGGCAGCGGGTTCAGATACAGGATCCGGAGGCTGCGGGTGCCGAGGATGCTGTGAAGACGCAGACCCAGAATCGAGCTCAAGTACGAGTCCAGGACCCGGAGCTCGAGAATGCTCCCAAGGTCCAAGAACGCGTGCAGGTACGCGTGAACGAAGGCACCCAAACCCAGGCGGGGACCTTGACTCAGACCAGGACCCGGGTCCAGGATCCAGAGCTTTGCGACGGCGAGTGCGACGGCACCGGCGCAGGCAACGGACCTGCAGCCGGCGATTGTGATGGTGAAGGCCCCGCCGAAAACGTCGGACCCGAAGATGGAACCGGCCACCAGAACGGCAACGGCGGCAGCAATGCCGGTGGCAACGGTGGCGGCAACGGCAAGTAATCAATCGCCCACCCGCCCGGTGCTCTAGGGGATCCGCTTGGAGCGGATCCCCGCGCCGGTGTCTCGTTTCATTCCCCAGCGAAGGCTTAACATCTGACGGTGGCCACCAGCAAAATCCTCATCGTTGACGACGAGAAGTCGATCCGGAATCTGGTCCGCTCCTACCTGGAGTCAGAGGACTACAGCGTCCTCGAGGCCAACGACGGCGAACAGGCAGTCCGCCTAACTCGCGAGCAAAGCCCTGATCTTGTGGTCCTCGACGTCGGCATGCCCGTTCGCGACGGAATCGAGGCGCTGCGCGAGATTCGGACGTTCTCCGACGTCTATGTAGTCATGCTCACCGCTCGGGCTGAGGAGGTCGACAAGCTCATTGGTCTTTCGGTCGGCGCCGACGATTACCTCACCAAGCCGTTTAGCCCTCGCGAGCTGGTCGCTCGGATCAAGGCAGTCTTGCGCAGACAGAGGGCCTCCACGGCGACCACGGATGACGCCTTGGTATTCGCCACCCTGACCGTCGACCAGGCGAGGCGCCAGGTAACTGTCGCTGGGTCCCCGGTTGAACTGACCACGCTCGAGTTCGACCTCCTCGCTGCGCTTGCCGCTCAGCCCGGCCGGGTCTTCTCTCGCCGCCAATTGATCGAGGCAATCTGGGGCTGGGACTACTACGGCGATGAACGAGTCGTCGATGTCCACATCCGCAAATTGCGCAAAGCCCTCGGCGACGACGCCACCGAGCCAACCATCATCGGCACGGTGCGTGGGGTTGGCTACAAGTTCATCCCGGAGATCTGATGCTGGGGCGACCGTCGCTGCGCAGACGTCTGATTCTGTCCTATCTCGTGGTCGTCGTGGCAGTCACGGCCGCCGGTTTCGTCACGGTTCAGGTGCTGGTCCCACAGTTCTTCGAGCAGGGGGTGCAACAACGCCTCGGACCCGGCTCGTCGGAAGGCGGCAATCAGCAAGGCAATCCGAACGCACCCGGTTCCGGCCCCGGCCGGTCGGCTACAACCACAACTACGTCGCCCGACGACAATGGTGGCCCGGCTACGACCTCGACCTCGGAACCGGGCCCCACAGGATCGACCCAGGGTCCGGGCGGGCCACCGGACGATCCGGGCGACAACGACTCCAGCGGGAACGGGAACCCGGGCGGCAACCCGGATCCAGGTGGCGACGGGGCTGGAAACCGACGTGGCGAGGGGGAACCGCCCGATACGACCACCGACGCCTATGACGTTCTGCAACCCGGCGTGTTGGCTGCGGCAAACGTCACGCCGGCTCAAACCGAACGCAATCCCGTCCCGGCGGAAATCCAGGAGGAGTACGACCGGGCTCTGACCGGGTCTTTGATCGTGGCGACGGTGATTGGCCTTTTGATTGCTCTGGTTCTGGGTTTCTGGTTCACCCGGCGCTTGTTGCGCACCCTGGGCGATGTGTCCGCTGGCGCACGCCTGCTCGCCGAAGGTCGCTACGACACCCGCGTTGATGAACCGAAGGAATCGGAACTCGCCGATCTGGCCCAGTCGGTCAACACGCTGGCCGACTCGCTCCACCGGACCGAGCAAACCCGAGCCCGGCTGGTCTCGGACCTGGCGCACGAGATCCGCAACCCACTCTCAACTATCGAGGGCTACATGGAGGGCCTAATCGATGGTGTCCTCCCGCAATCTCGTGAGACCTACGAGGCAATCGCCAACGAGGCGCACCGGCTGCAACGTCTGACTCGGGACCTCTCGACCCTGTCCAAGGCTCAAGAGGGGGTCATCGACTATGTCATCACTGAGATGGACCTCACCGAGGTTGCGACCGGGGTGGTCGATTCGCTCCGCCCGCAGTACGAGATCAACAACGTCGCGCTGGATGTCACTATCGATGGCCCGTTGCCGACGGCAGGCGATCATGACCGCATCGCCCAGGCGTTGACCAATCTCTTGGGCAATGCGCTGACCCACACTCCTCCGGGAGGATCGGTTTCGCTGTCGGGGACGAAGGACGCGCAATGGTGCACAATCGCCATCACCGACACCGGTTCCGGAATACCTCCAGACCAGCTGGACACGATATTCGAGCGGTTCACCCGGCTAGATAGTGATCAACCGGGGACCGGGATCGGCCTCAATATTGCCCGAACACTGGTTCGAGCACACGGCGGCGAAGTCCGTGCCACCTCCCCGGGGCCCGGACAAGGATCAACCTTCGAGCTACTGCTACCGCACCGCTAGTCGGAAACCTCGGCGTGGCCCAGCGCCCGCAAGGCCGCCCGCACCCGATCGGCGGCCGCATCGAGATCATCCGGGTTGGGGGCAAGATCGGCATTATCCGCGTCGAGGTCGTGCATCCCCTCCATCGGCACCAGGTGGATGTGAGCGTGCGGCACTTCGAGACCGGCGATCATCATTGCCACCTTCACCGGCTTGAAGCCGATGTTGAGTGCGTTTCCGATCTTGCGCGACACCTCCATGAGATGCTGCATGAGCTCGGAGTCGAGATCGATCCAGTGGTCGGTTTCGTCACGCGGAACCACAAGGGTGTGTCCGGGCGCCAGCGGGTTGATCGACAGGAACGCAACACAGTGTTCGTCCTTCCAGACAAACCGTCCCGGAAGGTCGCCGTCGATGATCATGGTGAATACAGAAGCCATGCCCCGGAGCGTAGTTCAGTGCGCCGCATGCTCCCGTTCTTGCGGATCGGAGCCGGCTTGAGTCGGCGAGGGTCAGCAAGAACGGATTGGGGGCTACAGAATCGTCGCGGCCAATTCTGCCAGGGGGCTACGCACCGACTTTTCGAGAGTGATGTGGCCAAACAGCGATTGGCCCTTGAGCCTCTCGATGAGCGCCGCCAGACCGCCGAAGGGAGAGATGTACGGGTTGTCGACCTGGGTGAGATCCCCGCAGAAGACGACCTTGGAGCCCGAGGCGATGCGGGTCAGGATCACCTTGAGTGTCGGGTACTCGAGATTCTGCGCCTCATCGATGATCACCAACTCGTCGGTAATCGAACGCCCCCGGAGATAGGTCACCGCAGCCATCTCGATGACATTGCGATCCATCAACTCTTCGATGGCGCCCTTGGCCGATTGTGGATCGCCGCTGAACAACGCATACAGGTTGTCGTGGACTGCCGCCATCCACGGAGCCAGTTTCTCGTCGAGATCGCCGGGGAGGAAACCGACTTCCTGCCGTCCAACGGCAACAAGCGGGCGATAGACCGAGATGCGGCGGTAGCGGCCGGCTTCGATGGTCTGCTCGAGGGCAGCCGCCAGCGCGAGGAAGGTCTTGCCGGTGCCGGCCAGGCCCATCAAGCTGACCGCAGTCACGTCGGGATCCATCAGTAGATCGAGGGCAAACGCCTGCCGCACATTCTTGGACTCGATCCCAAACGCCTGGCGGGAGCCGGGAACCCGGACGACCGTGGTCCCCCGGTTGGTATCGATGACCCGGGCAACGGCCGATTGTGATCCCATCGCCTTGAGGATGGCGTACTGGTTCACATGGAGATCTGTCTCGTCCAACTTGGCTTTGCCTTCGGCATACAGCAGATCGATGATGGCGGCGTCGACCTCCACCTCGGCAACACCTGAGTAGGACTCGTCAACCGGAACCGTGTCTGCCCGGTAATCCTCGACTTCGACGCTGAGCTGAGCGCCCTTGATACGAAGTGCGGCGTCCTTAGTGACCAACACGGTGGGATGGCCGGTATCGATCAAGTTGAGACAGGTGGCCAGGATGCGGTGATCCGCGGTGGAGGGATCGAGCACCTTTGGCAGGCGATCAGAGTGCGTGCCGTTCAGTTCGATCCGTATCGTGCCACCGGTGTCGAGTTGGCGGGGGCTCTCCAGCCCGCCGGCTTCCGACGCGCCGAGCTTCTCCAAAGCGCGAATGGCGCGCCGCGCGTTGCTTCCGACCTCGTCGGGTCGGATCTTCTGGCGATCCAGCTCCTCGACGACGACGAGCGGCAACACCAGATCGTGTTCATCGAATCGGAGGAGGGATTGCGGGTCGGCGAGCAGTACGCATGTATCTAGGACGTATGTCTTTCTCGTCACCCTGGCCTCTCCTGTCTGCGGCTGGCCGTAAAAGCCTCACCGCCTCGGGACTGAAAAGCAAGGACCTCCTTTCCTATCGGCCCATCCCCTACTCTGGTAAAGGGAATGACCGGAGGGAGAGACATGCGGGTCGCAGTAATCGGCGCAGGATCATGGGGAACTGCGGTAGCCAATCTGATCGCCACGAAACAGCCGGTGACGCTGTGGGCACGACGTCCCGAGCTCACCGACGCCATCAATAGCCGGCACGAGAATCCCGACTACCTACCCGACTATGCGCTGTCGGAGCAGATCGTGGCAACCAGCGACCTCGCCGCCGCGCTCACCGATGCGGAAGCACTGGTCATGGGCGTTCCCTCTCACGGGTTTCGCTCGGTGCTCGAAACGGCACGGGACCAGATCGGTCCGGCAATTCCCATCCTCAGCCTGGCCAAAGGCGTGGAACGCGAGTCGCTGATGCGGATGACCGAAGTCGCCACGGACGTGCTGGCCGACCACGACCGCAACCGGATCGGGGTGCTCACCGGACCTAACCTCGCCAGGGAAATTGTCGCCGGCCAGCCGGCTGCCACCGTGATTGCCATGAAGGACGGGGACGCCGCCAAGGCGCTGCAACAAGTGTTCATGAGCGGCCGCTTCCGGGTCTACACCAACGACGACGTTATCGGCAGCGAAGCAGCCGGTGCACTGAAGAACGTGATGGCAATCGCTGCCGGCATGGCCCACGGGCTCGGTTTCGGCGACAACACGATGGCCACTCTGATTACCCGGGCGCTGGCCGAACTGACCCGTTTGGGCGTGGCGATGGGTGGCCAGCCGCTGACCTTTGCCGGCTTGGCAGGGATGGGAGATCTCATCGCAACCTGCATGAGCTCGCAAAGCCGCAACCACACCGTTGGTTACGGGCTGGGACAAGGCAAGAAGCTCGATCAGATCATCAACGAGATGAACCAGGTGGCTGAGGGGGTCAAATCGACGCCCGGCATCCTCGCCCTGGCTGAACGCCACGGAATCGAGATGCCGATCGCCACTCAGGTGGCGCGAGTCCTCTACGAGGGGGCGGAGCCGCTGGAAGCCGTGTCCAATCTGATGGCCAGGGAAGCCAAGCCGGAGATGCACGGCATCGCCTGAGGCGCGCTACATCGCTTTGACTGATTCTGCCCCTGGCTTCCGGCGTCGTTGATGCCGGTGGCGGCGGAACGTATGCTGAAATTGTCCGGGCGCAGCGACGATGAGGTCATCCCAAGGGGATCGTTGTGTACACACGAAGTCTGTTTGCAGTGGTAATCGCCGTTGTCATGTTGTTCGCTGCTTGTGACATCGATGACGGTGCGATCGAGAGCACCGCGGTGCCGCAGCCTGACCAAACGGCCACAACGCAGCAGAAAGTGTCGGAGACAGCTGCTCCGTCGTCAACCACGGCAACAACTACAGCCCCGACGACGACCACCACTACCACGTCCCCGGCAGCCCTGGCCTTTCCTCGAATGTACGTTGGTGGCGGTTCGAGCACCTGGTCGCTTTCCTGGGCCGACGGAAGTTGCCTCGTTGAGGGGAACACGATGGAGCTGACCCTGCGGGCGGACGGAACACTTGCCGGCAGCTATGGGCGCACCGAGCCAACGTTCGTGGGGAGCACATCGGTGGAGTGTGGCGACCAGGTCTTTGAGTTCGCTCCGATCGAGATCACCGGTCGGCACACCCCCCCTGGTTCTGCGACTGGGGGCGCAGGGTCTGTTGTCGTGGAGATCGTCGGATGGCCCGAGTGGCACATCGAGGGCGAATACACAGCGAGCGAGATGTCTTTCGAGTGGACGATCGATTTGGAGGCGACTGGCTACCAGGGCGACGAAACCGACCCGCGGGTGTTCAGAGCCGTCGACTATCAGCTCCTCCTCACCGGCGACGAGGGCTGATCTCTGTCACAGCCCGCAAGGCTTGGGGAAACCGACGGAGGAAGCTCCATGCGGCTCCCGGGTTCACGATGGAGGTTGCTGGGTAGCCAGGCCGGACCGATCGGGATTGCCGGATATGGACGGACGCAAATGCGGAACGACTACTTCTCTGCGTACCAGACGGCCAGCGCCAAATGCGACCACTGCATGTTCGGCTGGGATAGGAAACTCGTGTGCTCGATAACGATGCCCGGATGATCATCGAGCCAGGAGTTCACCTCCGTCTCAAGAGCATCGAACGTCGGTTTCCGATTGCCCGATTGCGTAGAGAAGAGCTTCAGTTTCATAAGTGCGTCCTTTGCACGAGCGAGATTCATCAAGCCTTGCAGATGCCCGCATGAATACCGAACTCTCCTGCGGGAAGGTGCTCGTCGGTGCGATTTGCGAGGACCCGACCACGTCGCCGCCCAAAACGGCGCCTAGCCGCTCGGGGGGGTTGGCCACTCGGAGTGGCACCTGGCGGGCGAGGGGGCGCATCCAACTCGCAAAGAGACCGAACGTGTTGCTCACGCGCCCGGCCGAACGAAGCGGGCCCGCGCCGCCTCTACTTCCACCCAGGCATGGCATTCAGGAAGATGATCGTTGACGATGCCCATTGCTTGCATGAACGCGTAGACGGTGGTCGGGCCCACGAAGCTGAAGCCGCGCTTCTTCAGATCCTTGGCCAGTGCCGTCGACTCCTCGGTCGTGGCGTCGAGAATCGAACGCTTCCCGCTGGGTTCGTAGGACCATGCCAGCGCTCCCAGCGAACCCAACTCGGCGATGACCTCTCGAGCTCGGCGTGCGTTGTTGATGGTCGACTCGATCTTGCCTCGATGCCGAATGATCCCGGTGTCCTGGAGCAGCCGTTCTACGTCGCCCTCGGTCATCTCCGCCACCCGGTCAACGTCGAAACTGTGGAACGCAGCCCGGAAGCCCTCCCGACGCTTCAGGATCGTCAACCAGCTGAGCCCGGCTTGGAAACCCTCGAGACACAGCTTCTCGAACAGGGTGCGGTCGCTGTCGACCGGGTGTCCCCACTCTTCATCGTGGTACTCCCGATAGATCTCGGGACTGTCGCCCCAAGAACAGCGGGGTATCCCATCGTCTCCAACAGTGATCTCGATCATGTGGCGAGGCTACCGGACCGCCCCTCAACCCACAATGGAGTCCCGCAACGCGGTCACGCCCCGGCCGGAAGGATGGCCGGAGCGTGTCGCTCCCCCTGGTGTGGCCGCCGTTACGTCTCGTTCACGTCGCTACCACCGAGGGTGAGTACGGCTCCATTCCAGGTGCCGCGCCGGTGCAGTGTCTTCCACCAGCCCCGTCCTTCGAGCTCGACCGAACCTTCACCATGGCCGCGGAACCGCATCTCGCCCTCGGCCTCGATACGGAAATCCGATCCGACGATCTGCATGCGGCCCCGGAAGTTGTCAAAGGTGTAGGTGGTGGTCGGACTCACCTCTTGCAATTGAGCTGCCTCGCCGTCGGGCTCTTCCTCGGGGACCGCACCGATCTTGACCACGGCATCACCGGCCAGGTCGTAGATGACGACGTCTCCGTCGATACCCATCTGCACCCGGCCGTGACCGTCAAGAATGGCCGTTCCCGAACCTTTGGCCCAGATGTAACCGCGCCCGTCCACGGACCCGGTTCGATCTGTTTCCTGAGCCTGGGCAATCACGGTCACCGACATGAACACGGTGACGACCGCAAGGATCGTCAGCATTCGTCTACGCACGATGTACTCCTTCAATCGACTGAGTACATCGTCGAACCCCGAGGTTCGAGGACTGTTAGAGAACCGACAAGAGTCAGTCGAGCGCCTTGCGTTGCGCCGCGCGGCTGTGGGTGAGGACGAGATTCATCAGATTCTCGATGTACTCGCGGTCGACCCCGAGAGCCGCACCATCCTCTACAGCTTCTTCGATCAGCTCTCGTTCCCGCTCCGGCGAGTACATCGGTAGGCCTTTGACGGCCTTGATCTTGGCGATCTCGACCGAACTGTGCAGGCGCCGGGCCACGAGCTGCACCAGAGCCCGGTCCACCCGGTCGATCTCGTCACGCAGCGATGGGATGCCAAGCTGCTCCATCAGCTTGGCGAACTCCGCCAGATCGAGCTGGCTCCCATTGCCGGCACGTGATGAGAGCGGATCAACATGCGCCGCCACCACCAGGCCATCCGCTCCCACCGATCGACCCGCCAGCGCCAGCGGCGCCAGGATGTCCGCGTTTCCTTCAGTCGACGCCGGATCGATGATCACCGGGAGATGGGAGAGCCGCTGCACCACAGGGACTGCAGAAATGTCGATCGTGTCCGACGTCCGCGGGTCGAAGCCCCGGCTGCCCCGTTCGCACAAAACGACATCGTCGTTGCCCTCGGCAAGGATGTACTCCGCGGCCATCAGCCACTCGTCGACGGTCGCCGACGGTCCCCGGTGGAGCAGGATCGGCTTCAGCGTCTTGCCGGCATCGCGCAACAACACGAAGTTCTGCATGTTGTCCGGGCCGATCTCGAGCATATCGGCATGGTCGGCCGCCAGCTCAACGTGTCCCGGCTCGATAACCTCCGTGATCGTCGGAAGACCCGATTCAAAGCCGGCCTTCTCCAGGTGCCACAGACCTTCCTGGCCAAGACCTTTGAAGCTGTACGGTGAGTTCTCCGCCCGGTAAGTACCCGCCCGCAACATCGACGCCCCGGATTCCGCAAGCGACATCGCCGTGTTGATGACCTGTTCCTCGGTCTCGACCGCAATCGGGCCGGCAATCACCGGATACGAACCGTCCCCGAAGCGCACGTTGCCAACGGCGACAACAGTGGTGTCCACGTCGGGACGCCGATGGCTCTTCAGTACTGGTTTCTCTGGATTGCTCATGGTGTTCTCCTGTGCGGCCCCAGGAATGCAGAAACCCGAAGCCGCTTTCGGCTTCGGGCTGTGAGGTGGTTTTGTCGGCGTGTCTAGCGCGCACCCTCTGCCCGGGCCGAAAGCCCGGTAAAGAAGTACGCAAAATAGATGCCGTGGTTGTTCATCGCTTGGCACCATAACCCTGGTTTCGGCACCCGGCAAGCCGTGAGGAACGATATGACGGCAGCCGGACGTTTGTCAGCAGACGGGTTTGCCCGCACAATTGGGTTATGGAGGACAAAATGCGGAACGGGGATGCGCCATCGGCGGTGCGGGTTCTTCCCGCCGCTGGCGTTGATCCTCTCCTCGACTCTCCGCCGCCCCAACCGAGCCCGGGCAGCCGGCGCTGGGCCGTCCCCCTCGTCGTCGCCCTGGGGGCTCTATCACTCTTTGTTGGGGTGACCCGTCCCTCGAACGAACCGACGACGGAAGCCTCGCCGACAACGTTTCCTCCGTCCCTTAGCGAGGTTCGTGCCGAGTTGGTCGACTTGACGACTGACGCTGCGGCCGCTCCTCTGACGACAGGTTGGGAGGAAATCGACTTCCCGGACTCCGGTCAGATTGCGGGCATGATCTTGTACAACAACTCGATGGTTGCCTTCGGACGAACAGAAGAAGGCGCCCAAGTATGGCTTTCCGTCTCTGGAATCGGGTGGAGAGTCGCCTCGCGTCTTGAAACCCCCGAGACCACCCAATCGAGTATCGACCACGCCGTCACGCGAAACGGCGGCCTAGTCGCCCTCGGCTGGGTTGAGGACGGAATAGGGCTGTGGACTGCACGCAATATGTCGCACTGGGTCTATCACGGGCAGGTCGCTGAGATGGCGGGCCACACAATCGTCGGTCTGGCTGGCGGGGATGAGTTAATGGCGATCGGCGAGCGCGGCGGCTCGTACCACGCGTGGACTTCCCCTGACGGTCTTGCCTGGGTATCAGCCGGGGATCTCGAAATGCTCGGCGGCGCCTCCGTCAACGTACTAGCGGCAAGTGATGAATGGCATTTCGCCGGTGGCTCCGAGCGCTGCGAGGAACCCCAATGTCGACCCGTGATCTACCGGTCGCGAGACGGTCTTGTCTGGGAACCGGGCAGCGGTGCGCTGGCCGGCGTGCTCGACTCCGAAGCGGGAACGGTCGTTGACATAAAAACGCACGGTGACGGATTGATCGCGCTCGGCCAGATGGGCCACGATTCGCACGTCGCCTTGTGGTTCTCGACGGACGGTGCATCGTGGACGCGGCTGGCGGAGGACGAGCCACTTTTCCAGCCAACCTCGACGACTGTCGAGGTGGATAGCCTCAGCACAGGGCCGGATCCAACTGCCGTGGTAGCCATCGACGGCAACCGCCATCAGGTCACGGTCGGCACGGAGATCGCCACCCATGGGGGCCGGATCTCGATCACTGCGATCGACGATTCCGGAATCCTGTTGACCGTCGACGGCTCCGCACGCCGGCTTGCACGCGATGGCACCCTCATCACACAACGTGCGCCCAGCGGTGCCGGAGTGGCAACGCAGGGCCGGCGCATCGTTATCGGCGGTCACCTAAGCGGCTCCGAAAAGGCCATCCCCACGGTCTGGTCATCTACAGACAACGGTCTCAGCTGGGAGCGCCGCTCGATAGGTGCTGCATCGGGTCGGATGGGTACACCGGTCTTGAATGGAGCCAACATCGCCGTGGCCGCCGGGCCATTCGGCAACTCGCCCGATCTATGGCACTCAACGTGGGACACCAGTCGCACCGAATCGGAGGGGCTCGAACTAGTACATCTCTTCGTGGAGGCGCTCAACAGCGGTGAACCCGATAGCGCGGCGAACGCGATCCCGACACGTCGAGATGGCGCGGCAATCCCGGTCTTCCACATTCCATCGCTCGGCAGCGTGGACATGAGATGGTGGGACGAGTCGGGCATGATCGACATCGACTCCGTCGCCGCCACGGTCTCATATCTTGACGCCATGCACACCAGCATCACGTTGGGCGACTGCACAACGCGCATGCTTTTTGGAGATGTGGACAGCCTGCGCGTCACCTGCGATGTCACGGCGACCTCCGACCTGGTCTCCACTCTGACCAACGGGCACGCCGAGGGCACGATCAACGCAGTCGTCGAAGACGGGGTGCTCGAGAGCCTCACGGAGCTCCCCAACTCACCGACCCAACGGATCTGGCAGATGCTCACCAACGGAACCGAGGGTCATGCCGCCGACGATCGAACCACATTGGTTGGGGTCGACGCGACGGGTCGGCCGACAGGACCTACGTTCACCGCGGAATCAGCCGAGGTCCACCTCAGGCTCGCTCGCGACTTCGTTGCAGGGCTACTTCGCCCGGGCGAGACCAGGGTCGTCGAGACTGCGCTCGGGACCATGGAGTGGCGATGGCTGGACCTCATGCCGGTCCCGGTGTTCTCGTTCAACTCGGTGGTACACAGCGATAACGGATTCATTGGACTCGGCCAGGGCGAACCGGGAAGCTGGACCGAAGACATCTCCCTCTGGTCATCCCGCGACGGCGTCACCTGGGAACAGGGAATCGCAGCACCAGAAGTTGAATCCATGTGGAACCTGCACGCGTTCCGCGGTGGCTTCCTGGCGGTCGCGTGGCGAGCCGACGAACAGGTGCTATTACTCCACGATGGAACAGAGTGGAGCGAGATCGAGATTCCGGGCGCCGACGGTCTCAACACCTACCTGATGGACGTGGCCACGAGCGGAGACAGCATCTTTGCGGTCACCGGATCGTGGTCGGAGGATCGCGGTCCAGATGCTCAGCAGGCCTGGGTGATCGGAATGGACAACATTCCTCGCCCGGCCGCCCTGCCGCCAACCCCGGCTGCGGAATATGACATTCTCGAGCTGGTGGGTTCGGAAGACGGGTTTGTTCTGAGCACCGTGGAGTATGGCACCGCCGAGACGCTCGCCGTCTGGCACAGCACCGACGGAATGAGCTGGACCGCCATCGGTGGATCAACGTCGATTGACGATGCCGCCTTCGTGTGGAATCTCCAGCAGCACAGAGGCCGGTACTTCATCGTCGGCGAAGGGGCGGAGGTCGTCTGCTCGCCCAGCGCGGAAGGCGAGATCTGCGAACAACCGGTTGGACTGTGGACTTCTCCGGACGGAGGAGCCTGGCACCGGGTGGTTACGGTGTCCGGCGAGAGAGTGGCCTCGTACGAAATCGGCTCTGGGCCGCTCGGCCTGGTCGCGGTCGCCATGGAGGTATGGGACACCAACCTCCCGCGAGCTCTCTACCTCTCCCCCGATGGAGATGCCTGGCACCGCGCCGGAAACCTCGCCCTCCTGCATCCCGATGTCTCCTGGTGGTACGTGCAACAGCCTGTTGTCGGCGACGACGTCATCGTTATTCCCGGTGCCGCATACGAGGAGTTCTCAGGTGTCGACAGCGACACCCCCTTCCTGATCGTGGGCCGACTGCTCGACGGTTGACACCGATCGGCCCGTTGTCGATATCCCGAGGTATGACCGACAATGGCAGGGTGAGTATCACCGGGGACAATGAAGGCGAGGCGACAGAACCGCCCGCAGTCCGAATCCTTCCGCCCGACGGCCGGCACGAGATTCGCCGGATCTCTCCGGAGGAGGACCCGTCCCGGCGGTGGCTCCCGATTGCGCTGGGACTGGTTGCCGCAACGCTCGGGGGCCTGTTTGTGTTGACCCGTCCCGACGGTGGCCCCGAATTCCCAGCGACCACCGTTCCGGCCGTGCTGCTCTCTGAGTTCGAGGCCCCATTGTCCCACTCGACGACAGATCCTGAAACGACCCTGGTCGACGACGGGAGCACCGACCCCGCGGAACAGGCCGCGGTCGACTCGGTTCGCGAGTTCTTTGCGGTCGTCAACGCAGGCGATGCGGCACAGTTGCCACTGCCGGATGCTGCACCCGGGATACCTCACTTCGAGCTTCCCTCCCTGGGTGGAGCCGATCTCGACTGGTGGAATGGCGGCACCGAGGACATCGACCACGCCGCCGTCGAGGCAACCTTGGGTTACCTGACTGCGCTCAACACGCAGGTCGAGATCGAGGCCTGCACTACCTCAGTCCGGCTGGGCGAGATCGACACCGTCCGAGCAGTGTGTGGGTTCACCGTCACCTCTGACCTCATGACGGAACTCGGGATTCTGGAGGGGCGGGGCCGCTTTGAGGCCAACTTCCAAGCCGGAGTCCTAACGCGGCTCGACATGCACTCTGCGCCGTCGCTGTCGGCGTGGCAATCGCTCAGCGAATGGGCAGCCGACACTGCCCCGGACAACGAGACGGTCGGGCGGATCGGGCTCCAAGGCGCTTGGGAACGGTCCCCGATCTTCACCGAGGCAAGCGCGGTAATGCACTTGGATCTTGCCGACCAGTTCACTGCAACGATGTTGACCCCGGGCACCACGCGCATCACCGACACCCCGTTTGGGACCATGGAGTGGCGCTGGGCCGAGACTCTGCCAGGCGACATTTTTGCCATTGAGGCCGTTGCGCACACCGATTTCGGCTTTGTCGCAGTGGGCAGGGAATCGGCGGACGATTCCATCTCCAGCGCATGGCGGTCCGACGATGGCTTCGAATGGGAGCCACTGCCTGCGCCGGAGGTCGACTCGATGTTCAATATCGTCCCCTTCCGCAACGGTCTGATCTCGGCAGCTTGGGACGATGACTCCTCGGTGGTCACCATCTTCGACGGCGATGAATGGACCTCCCTCCCTCTCGCCGACCAGGGCGAATTCCAGAGCGTCGCCCACATCGTCCCAAAAGGTGATGCGGCCCTGCTGGTCACCGCAGCGTGGATCGACGACAACGCCCCGCCCCTCTTCGATGTGGTGATGCTCGGATCTGACAACACCCTCACGCCGGGTGTGGTCCCTTGGGACGAGGATTACCCCTACCCGATGGGGGTCGTCGCGTTTGGCGACGGCTATCTCGTTGCCACCGTCCCCCAACCTCCGGCCAGTGACTTTCGGGTTTCATACACAGAGGACGGCGCTAACTGGACTGTGCTCAACGACTCGGTCGAGTTGGAGGGAGCCGGCTATGTCTGGCGGATGGATCGACACAGAAATCGTTTGCTGGTGTTTGGGGAGCTCGACGAGCCGGTGTGCACCGACACTGGCTCGGGACAGACGTGTCGATCGGTTCAGGCCGTGTGGACATCGCAAGACGGTATCGAGTGGACCAACGTCAACCTTGGCCCGGTTCAGCCCATCATCAGCTACCTGGGCGGACCGGGCCCGCTTGGCCTCATCGCCATCGGAGAGTCGGACCACGAGAACCGATCTCCCCAACCGGTCTACTTCTCAGTCAATGGCGAGAGCTGGGAACGTGTCGAGAATCTGACCCTGTACGAACCGGGAGCATCATGGGCCTGGATGAATCTCGCCGCCGTTAGCGAGGATACGGTGGTCATCCCCCGAATTTCGCTATATGAGGACGACATGTCCAGCTCCTTCAGCAACCCAGAGCAATACTGGCTCATCGTCGGCAAGCTCATCGAGGGCTAGGCACGCCTCCTCGGACCTACTCCGCAAGGACTTCGGCCGCAGCCGCAGCGAGCAGGGGGGCAATCGGCTCGAACCGAGCAAAGCGGTCGTCCGCAGTCTGCCCACTCACAAACCTGGCGTAGATCTGCTCGACGATTACCGCAATCCGAAACAGCGCCAGGCCTTCGAAGTAACTGACGTTGCCAACGTCGAAACCCGTGGCTGCTGCGTACCTTTCCTGCACCTCGATCTTTGCCATGTGGGGAGCGAGCGACACGGAGCGATCGCCAAAGATGGGAAAGGTGGGTGCTGCGGGGTCAGGCCAGTAGGCCAACAGGGTTCCCAGGTCGACCATCGCATCACCCCGGGTCGCCATGTCCCAATCGAATACTGCAACCAGCTCTCCGCTGTCGTCAGCCATGGTGTTGTCGAGCTTGAAGTCGTTGTGCAGGATGGTCGTCGGGCCGGGCTGCGGTTCCGTGTCGACCAACGCAGCAATCACAGTTTCCATCTCCGGCACGTCGCGAGTCTTGGCCGCCTCCCATCGCCGCGTCCAACCTTCGACCTGGCGGTGCACAAAGCCATCAGGACGCCCAAACTCGCCGAGGCCAACCGACGCGGCGTCCACTAGATGCAACTCGGCCAGGGCGTCAACCAGCGAACCTGCGAGCGTGCGCCGCAGGCTTTCTTTGGTGCCGAAGACGCCCGGCCACTCCCCGCGGATCACCCAGCCCTTGCGCCGTTCCATCACCAGGAACGGCTTGCCCATTACTTCAGGGTCGGGGCAGAAGTGATAAGAACGCGGCGCCTTCGGGTAGGCCCGCCACAGCCGCGACAGCACCCGATGCTCTCGCTCCATGTCGTGCCCGCCCTTGGCAACCGGGCCATGCGGCGCTCTCCGCAACACGAGTTCGGTATCGCCCGCTACCGCGCGATAGGTCAGGTTGGCGGCCCCGCCGGGGAATTGATCGAAGACGATCTCGTTGTCGGCGATGAGTTCCGGCAGGTGGTCACGCAGATGCTGCGCTACCCGCGTTTCGTCGAAGCGCTCGTCGTCTCTGATAGGTGCAGTGTCGTGAGCCATCGTCTCCCCGGCGCAAAGGTAGCCAAGTCCGTCGCTACGATGCGACCGCGTGAACGAAACACTTGTTGAGGTAGTCGGTTACCTCGGCTCTGCACTGATCATCTTGTCCTTGTTGCAGAAGTCGATCCTGCGGCTGCGCGGCATCGGCTTTGTGGCTTCATCGACTTTTCTCATCTACAGCATCGCTATCCAGGCCTACCCGATCGCGGTGGTCAATGTGGTCGCCGCCGGCATCCACCTCTACTACCTGCGTAAGTTGCTGCGTCGCAAGAACGAGGTCTTCACGATTCTGCGGATGAGGCCCGAGTCGCGCTATCTCCAATACTTCCTCAACTTCTATGCGGATGACATCGCCAGCCGATACCAACCGGACTTCACCTACACCCCGGCGCCCAACACGCTCGCGGTGTTCTTGCTCAGAGACATGGTCCCCGCCGGCCTGGTAGTCGCCAAAGTTCACCGGGACAGCTCATTTGAGGTCCTGCTCGATTACGTGATCCCGCAGTATCGGGACTTCAAGCTGGCCAATTGGCTCTATTCGGCGGAATCCGGCATCTTCACCGAGGCCAACTGCCGCTGTGCCTGGACCAGGATCACCAACCCCGACCAGGAGGAGTACTTCACCAAGGTGGGCTTCAAGCCGGACCGTACCCCTGAGGTCCCCAACAGGTACGCCATCACGCTTTGACAGCTCGCCGGCTGGGGATAGGTCCTAGATCCAAACCCAGATCACAAGGGCCACCGTCGCCACGATTGGGAGCAGCACTTCGGCCACGTCTCGGGCCGGCCCAACCTTGCGCCGCTCCCCGGCTGCAGCCAGCTCACGCCACAAGATCAGCCCCAACCCAATAACAACGATGACAGTGCCAATGATCCGGACTGCGTCTTGCATCAGGCCAGCACCAGAACATCGACCGCAATGGCAATAAAGACAACGCTGAGATACACATTGGAGTACCCGAAGTACTTCATAGCGGCCTCCGGATGGCCGCGCAGCATGAGCGTTCCCGTCAGGAACCCGACCCCGGCTAGGCCCGCAACGGTCAAGTAGATCCAACCCACCGGCCCGGTTGCATACAACAGCAAGGTGGTACCGACCAGTGCGACCGTGTAGGCAACCATGTGATCCATGGCTCGTTTCTCCCCCACCACCACGGGAAGCATTGGAACCCCGGCTCGTTCGTAGTCCTTGCGGTACCTGATCGCCAGCGCCCAGAAATGAGGCGGGGTCCAGAAGAACACGATGGCGAACATGATCCAAGCCGGCAATGCAACCGTATCGGTTACCGCCGCCCATCCAACCAGCGCAGGGACCGCACCGGCTGCTCCCCCAATGACGATGTTCTGGGTGGTCGTACGTTTGAGCAACACCGAGTAGACGAATACATAGAACAGGAGGCCGGCTGTCGACAGCACCGCGGCCAGCAGGTTGGTGGTCGCCCACAGCCAGGCAAACCCCGCAACCCCGAGCGCGCCACCAAAGACGAGGACCGCTTGCGTCGAAACCCGGTCGGTTGGCAGTGGCCGACCCTTCGTTCGGCTCATCAACCGGTCGATGTCGCGGTCGATTGCCTGGTTGATCGCGTTGGCCCCGGCTGAGGACAGTGTCCCACCCAGCAGGGTGGCAAAGACCAGCCACCAGCCGGGCCAGCCACCGGCGGCGGCAACCATCGCCGGCAAGGTAGTGACCAGGAGCAGCTCGACGATTCGCAGCTTCATCAGCTCGATGTAGGTCTTGTACCGCGGCGTGTCGGTGCGGGGATTGGTGATGCGAACTGTTGTCATACCAGCTCAGTAGCGGATTCGTCCGGCTGTTCGACTCGGGCTCGATCGACCCCGCCAATCAGGTGTGCACCGAGGAGGACAAACGCAATCCACAGCACATCGGCGACAAAGAGGTGGATGAGTTGGGTCTCCAACGGGACCTCGAGCGCGATGTTGACAAGACCAACGAAGAACTGCAGCCACACGATCCCCTGGATACCGAGCGCCAGCATCCGGACCGGCCGGGCAGCCGCGACGGCCAGATACCTAACCAACATGTAGAGGCCCAACCCGCCGATGATGGCGACGAATGGATGGATGGCCCGGATCTGGCGGAGCACCGGTTCGGTTACCAGGAACTCGCCGGGGGCGCTCAGGCGGAGGGCGTCAGATTGGATGAGCGTGTCGGCGAGCGCGTTCAGCGCTCCGGTGGCACCGATGATCAACACGATCCCCAACCCACCGAGCACAAGCTGGTCGCGGCGTTTGCCGGGATCGATCCGAAACCCGTTCCCCCCGGAGGCGAAGAAGGCGACCATCACCATCGCCCCCACCAGAAGGAACGTATTCACCAGGTGAAGCGGCACCACGATCAGCCGGGCGATGGAGGCGTCCAATTCGACCCAGCCAAAAAGCACCAATGAAGCGCCGAGCAGCGACTCGATGATCAACAGGATGCCCGCAGCACGGATCGCGCGCCGCAGCCGGTGCTCTTTTTGGAAGTCACGCCGAACCAGCACGAATACACCGATCAAGGCGAACCCCAGCAAGCCGGTCATCAGCCGGTGGCTGACTTCGATGGCGGTGTGGTAGTTGCCGATGTCGGGGATGAATTGACCACCGCAGATGGGCCAAGACTCGCCGCACCCGGCCCCGGAATCGGTGGCCCGCACCAGTGCTCCGCCGACCACGACGGCCACGGTCAGCCAGAGCACGCTCCATGAGAGCAGCCTGATACGACGACTGGGGATGGGATCAGCGAGCGACATCGCCTCAAATCGTACCGGAATTGAGCGGGCCAGATTCCACCTAGACCGGGTTGCGGCCGGCCCACCAAATCCCGCCCGGTACGCTGCTCACTATGGAAGCCAACCAGATCCAGTCATACCTCGCCGCACTCCCCGGCTGGGAGCAGTCTCGCGTCGGTGACTTAGCGCTCATCGGTCAAGGGTGGGAGAGCAAGATCTACGGCTTCACGGTGACCCTCCCCGACTCCACTCTCGACCTGGCGCTCCGGATGTACACCGGTGACGACGGGCCAGACAAGGCGCTGCGGGAAAGCGGGGGCATGCCACAGCTCCGCACTGTGGGCTACCCGGTGCCCCAGATCCTCCTCTTCGAACTGAACCCGGCGCCGTTGGGTTTGCCGTTCGTAGTCATGGAGCGGATCACCGGAAGCGACCTGTGGAGCGAGATGCACAGCCATCCGGAAGAACGGAGCGATTACGAGCGTGTCCTTGGCGACCTCCTGGTGGAGCTGCATCGGCTCGAATGGAGGCCGTTCCTGGCGGAGGGGGATCCGGTCCCGCGCCAATCCCACGATGTCATGCGCCGCAATCTGGGGCTGTGGAGTGAGGTCGTCACCGCAGTTCCGGCAGCCGGCTTTGCTGAGGCGCTCAACTGGTTCTCCGCCCGCCTGGACGATGTCGCCCCTCTGCAACCGGCCGTGACCCACAACGATTTCCATCCCGGAAACATCTTGATAACCCCCGAAGGATCAGTATTCGTTATCGATTGGACTGCGCTGGCCGTCTCCGACCCTCGCCTGGATCTGGCCTGGACCCTGATGCTGATGGAACTCGGTGACGGAGCCGAACCACGACAGCGGATTCTCGAACGGTATGCAGCTGAGCTATCCATCGACGATCTCGACTACTTCATGGCTGCCGCCTGCGTGAAGCGGCTGTACAGCCTGGTCGTCTCGTTGACCCACGGTCCGGAAGTACTCGGTATGCGCCCCGGAGCAGCGGTCGAGATGCAGCACCAGCTCGCCGG
>Ga0316201_10000341_pt1 | contig 25401 bp, 25 predicted proteins | sample CS6wburrow_MG_FD_204516 | JGI IMG/M metagenome (GOLD analysis project Ga0316201, IMG submission 204516) | Coastal sediment microbial communities from Delaware Bay, Delaware, United States - CS-6 worm burrow | ecosystem: Environmental > Aquatic > Marine > Coastal > Sediment | place: USA... | reverse complement strand
ATCCGGAGGTCAGCAACAACGCGTAGCCCTGGCAAGAGCACTTGTTCGTAAACCCAAGCTTCTCTTATTAGATGAGCCACTTGCCGCGTTGGATTATAAGATCAGGTTGAAACTCCAGGATTATATCATAAAAATTCATAAGGAATACGCTTTAACTACTATATTGGTAAGCCACAATATAGGTGAAATAATGAGGCTGTCTGACCTGGTTTTCGTACTTGAAAAAGGTAAAATTGCGAAACAAGGTATTCCAAATGAGATCTTTTCATCTGAAAATATTAGCGGTAAATTTAAATTTATCGGAGAAATTTTGAAGATAGAACCACAGGACGTTGTCTTAATTGTTTCTGTTTTAATACAAAACAATGTCGTTAAAGTAATTGCCGATAAATCTGAAGTACAAACCCTGAATGTTGGAGACAAAGTGATGGTTGCGTCTAAAGCTTTCAATCCTATTCTTTATAAAATTGAAGAATAGTTAGGTCATAATTTTTTACAAATTCGAATACAGTGAGCAAACCGGCATTACTTCTTATCGATATTCAAAAAGGCCTGGATGATATTGACTATTATGGTGGCCACAGAAATAATCTGCAGGCAGAAGCCAACGCAAAAAGAATCCTGGACTTCTGGAGAAATCAAAAGTTTCCCATCTTTCATATTAAACATAACTCCACTAATCCAGATTCCCCGCTTGTTCAGGGCCAACCGGGGAACCAATTTAAAGATATTGTAAAGCCCCTGGTGAATGAAACAATAATAGAAAAACAGGTAAATAGTGCTTTTATAGGTACAGATTTAAAACAACAATTGGACGTCTTGGCAGTCAAAAAGGTAGTAATAGTGGGACTTACTACAGATCATTGCATATCGAGCAGCACAAGAATGGCAGGGAATTTGGGATATAATACATTTTTGGTTTCAGACGCTACGGCTACCTTTGATAAGGTAGGTCCCGACGGTACAAAATTCACAGCTGAAATGATCCATGAGATTGAATTGGCCAGTTTGCACAACGAATTTGCCACTGTCATTAGTACAGATGAATTATTGAGACAAATCCCCGGTGAAGTGTAAATTTAGTAGTTTTCTTTATCCAGGTTATTGGAATATCAGGGTTTTGGATTGAAAACGACAAATGACTGAAACCCAATGAAAAAGCTAGTTTAAACTCTGAAAATACCAATACGAAATCTTTAAAATATCCGTTAGTGTTACATATGAAAATTATAATTGCTCTATTTATAATATTCCTTGGATCGGGAATAATATTTGCGCAGGATTGGCAAACTGATCTCGCGGTAGCCAAGGAAATGTCTAAAGCCGGGAATAAACCGATAATTTTAGTATTTCAGGGTTCAGATTGGTGTGCCCCTTGTATAAAACTTGAAAAGAAAATATGGAGTAGTGAAGAATTCCGGGAATATGCTTCCGATCACTTTGTGATGTTACTGGCAGACTTCCCCCGTAAAAAGCAAAATAGGCTCCCGGTTGAACAAAAAAATAAAAACGAGCAATTAGCAGAGACCTATAATCCCAATGGATATTTCCCTTTGGTTGTTGTTCTGAATAAAGATGGTAAACTTTTAGGTCAAACAGGATATAAAAATATCTCGGTAAAAGAATATATCAATTTATTAGAATCTTTTTCAGGGTAAATGACGAAACATACAGCCACTCTTTTGATTATTTTTTTAAGCACCGTTCCTTTGCGGGCCCAGCAATCTTTTCACCGAAACTTAAAACTGATGGGCAGCGGTTTCCAAATTACTGTTGTGGTTAAAGACTCAACAGAGGCTAACAGAGCAATAAACCTTGCCGTTAATGAAATTTCAAGAATTGAAAAACTCATTTCTTCCTGGGACCCTGATTCCGAAACTTCCGAAATAAACTTAAATGCAGGAATAAAACCGGTTAAAGTCAGCCAGGAATTATATAGCTTAATAGAGAGGGCTATAAATATTTCCAGTCTAACAGATGGAGCTTTTGATATAAGCTATGCGTCTATGGACAAAATCTGGAAATTTGATGGGAGTATGAAGAAAATGCCTTCAAACGAGGAAATTAAATCATCCGTTTCTAAGGTAGGATTTCAGAATATCATTCTCGATGCTGAGAATACATCTGTTTTCCTGAAAGAAAAGGGGATGAAAATAGGATTCGGAGCCATAGGAAAAGGATATGCAGCAGATAAAGCAAAAGCCTTATTGCAGGAAAACAAAGTACAGGCCGGCATTATTAATGCTTCAGGAGATATGAATACTTGGGGCAGACAACCTAATGGTAAAGAATGGACTGTAGCTATTACGAATCCCCTAAACAAAACCAAAGCAGCAGCCATTTTGCCAATTACTAATGGTGCGGTAGTAACTTCGGGTAACTATGAAAAATTTGTACAATTTAATGGCACACGATATGCCCATATAATAGACCCGCGAACAGGGTATCCTTCTACCGGTATTTTAAGTGTTACTGTTTTTGCTCCAAAAGCAGAATTAGCAGATGCCCTTGCAACTTCTGTTTTTGTAATGGGTATTGAAACAGGGTTAAACAGAATTAATCAATTGCCGAAAATTGAGTGTATAATAATTGATGAAAAAGGGAAGGTGTTTACTTCCGATAATATTGAAATAGACAGGATATGATAAAGAAAATTGCATTTATAGTGTGTATCCCAATAGTTTTAAACAGTTGCGTAGCGGTTAAGGGATATGAAAAGGTGAATATCAATGATCCTGATATGGAGTTATCGGAGAAACTGTGCGACAGAAACGTTACAGTCTTTCATTCCTATCGGGAAGCCGCTGCTGGAGCAAATGGAGGTAAAACAGGCGGAGGTTGTGGATGCAATTAATTTACCAGATTCCATTATTTGATTCACTATTCTTTTAAGAAAAAGTATGAAAATAAATAAGTCCTTATTTTTTATTTGCATCTTCATGGTCTGTCGCATTTGCAATGCTCAGAATTCTGTGCAAAATACCGATGGCTATAAAAAACGGGTTTTAGAAACCGCTGAAATTGATCTGTTATCTAGCTACTATTCCCAGGATGGGAATAATGCGGCAGTAACAGGGGGGCTTGGTACTGAAGAATTAACGGATATTACGGGAACTATGGTAATATCAATACCTGTAAGTGATGATGACGTGCTTACAGTAGATGCAGGTATTTCGGCATATACTTCTGCATCATCCAGTAATATTAATCCATTTGATAAAGGTTTTGCAGATCCATTTATTGCCGCCTCTGGCGCTTCGCGGGATGATACCTGGTTAAATCTTACAGGTATTTATAGTCATAGTTCAGATGACAGAAATTCTATATGGAGCGCAAAACTTTCGTATTCAACGGAATATGACTATACCTCTTTTGGTTTTGGCGGTAGTTATACCAGATTGTTTAATGAAAAAAATACCGAACTTGGTTTTAATGCAAATGTATTCCTTGATAAATGGAAGCTTATCTACCCCTATGAACTTCGCCCTTTTGCCCCTGGTGGAAGAGGTTTAAATGATTTTTTATTTTTAGAAAATACGATAACTGGTAATCCTGATTACAACCCGTCTTTTGCCATTTTAACGGATGAAAATCGCAACTCTTATTCTTTGGGCATTGGTCTTTCACAAATCCTTTCGAAAAATATTCAGGGGTCTTTTTTGGCCGATTTTGTGCTTCAGCAAGGTCTGCTTTCGACACCGTTTCAAAGGGTCTATTTTAGTGATGTAGCAGATTCTTTTATAGATAACTTTCATCTGGCGGATGATATTGAACGCTTACCCGATTCCAGGTTTAAAGTTGCACTGGGAGGCAGGCTCAACTTTTTTATTAATGAATATCTGGTGGTACGTTCGTACTATAGATATTATTTTGATGATTGGGGCATAAATTCCAATACTTTAAGTGTTGAATTTCCCGTAAAGATCGCGCCAAAATTCACTTTATATCCTTCGTATCGATTTTACAACCAAAAGGCAGCAGAATATTTTGCGCCTTATAACGAGCATCTTTCTACTTCCATATACTATACTTCAGACTATGATTTGTCTGATTACAATGCAAACCAATACGGTTTCGGGATTAATTATACAAATATAATTTTAAGACAACACAAGTTGAAAGTAGGTTTAAAAAGTGTTGATTTAAAATATAATTATTACAAAAGAAATACCGGTTTAAGTGCAGGAATTATTACTGCCGGTTTAAAGTTTGTCGTTGATTAAAACAATTACCGTTATTAGTGGGCAGCAGGTTAAGGGATAGCCGGAAATATTCGAAAAAAAAAACGAGCTTAAAGCTCGTTTTTCAGTTTATATGGGAATCCTGATTATTTGGCTACATTAACCGAACGGGTTTCGCGTATAACAGTAACTTTTACCTGTCCCGGATAGGTCATGTCTGTCTGAATTTTCTGGGAGATTTCAAAAGATAGCTGTGCCGCTTTTTCATCACTCACTTTCTCACTTTCCACTATAACTCTCAATTCCCTTCCAGCCTGGATAGCATAGGCTTTTTGGACACCTCCAAAAGCAAAAGCGATATCTTCAAGATCTTTTAGCCTTTGAATATAGGAATCCAGCACCTGTCTTCTTGCTCCCGGACGAGCTCCGCTTATAGCGTCGCACACCTGCACGATTGGAGATATTAAGGTTTTCATTTCAATTTCATCATGGTGGGCTCCAATAGCATTACAGACATCTGGCTTTTCACCAAATTTTTCGGCCCATTGCATCCCTAAGATTGCATGAGGTGTTTCTACTTCTGCTTCGGTATTTGGCACTTTTCCTATGTCGTGAAGTAAACCTGCTCGTTTTGCTATTTTAGGATTTAAACCTAATTCTGCGGACATCACACCACAAAGCTTTGCTACCTCTCTTGAGTGTTGCAATAAGTTCTGACCGTAGGAAGATCTATATTTCATCCTACCGACCGCTTTAATCAATTCAGGATGTAGTCCGTGAATACCCAAATCTATAACCGTACGTTTTCCTACCTCAACTATTTCCTGTTCAATCTGCTTTTCAGTTTTTCGCACAATCTCCTCTATCCTGGCCGGATGAATTCTACCATCTGTAACCAGCTTATGCAGGGATAATCGGGCTACTTCTCTTCTTACGGAATCAAAACAGGAAAGTATGATGGCCTCTGGCGTATCATCAACAATAATTTCTACTCCTGTAGCCGCTTCCAGTGCCCTGATATTCCTTCCTTCCCTACCAATAATACGGCCTTTAACATCATCAGAATCAAGGTTGAATACGGATACGCAGTTTTCAACAGCCTCTTCTGTACCGATGCGCTGTATGGTATTTATGACTATTTTCTTTGCTTCCTGCTGGGCAGTAAGTTTAGCATCTTCCATTGTAGTCTGCAAATAGGCCATAGCATCTGTTTTGGCTGTTTCCTTTAAAGACTCAAGGAGCTGGCTTTTTGCATCTTCCGCAGATAAGCCTGAAATTACTTCTAACTGTTGAACCTGACTTTTATGAAGTTTTTCAAGTTCAGAGTGTTTTTTGTCGTAAAGCTCAGATTTATGTTCTATATCCTTTAGTTTTATTGTTAGCTGTTCATTCAGCTTTCGGTTCTTTGAAAGTTCACCGCTAATCTGCGATTCTTTGTCACGTATTCTTTTTTCAGCTTCAGCAATCTTTTTGTCTTTGTTTATGATTACTTTCTCATGTTCCGCTTTTAGCTCTAAAAACTTCTCCTTTGCCTGGAAAATCTTATCTTTTTTAATATTCTCGCCATCAATATTGGCGGTTTTTAAGATAGCATTTGCTTCTTTCTTTGCATTTGCAATGGTCTTTGACGCTTTACCTTTCTCCAAGGCCTTAGCAACAAGCAAACCTATAACTAAACCAACCAAAGCTGCTATTGCAATTGTTGTAATATCCATAACCTATTTTAATAATTAATACTTACCTGCCCCAATGTTATAGTATAAATGCAGCGCTTAAATATGAAGCTAGCCCCCTACTAAGTACTAAGCCTTTAAAACAATTATTATTGATACCCAAAAGGGTAAAAAACAAATCGAGATCAGGTCTCAAATTGATTTTATAAACCAATTTTAAACAAAAAACCCACATTGGTGAAGTTCTGTACAAACTCCAATAAACAGGTTTAGGGCTACCAGATTGATCAAGGATCCTTTACAAGAAGGCTTGCTTTTACAACCTAAACTCACCCTTTTCAAACAAATTAGTGTTGAGTTCGTCAAAAATTAAATACCAATGTGGGCAGTAACTTTGTATTATGTTAAAGAACTTATTTTATACTAAGCTTAGAGTTTACCAACTGATCCAACGCTTTTAAACGTTCTGTTACTTCTTTAGTATCCTCTGAATTATCTATGCCGCGTTGTTCTATCTTAGAGGCAAACTGCAAGGCACACATGGCCAATACATCTTGTTTGTCTCTGACGGCATAATTTTGCTCAAATTTTTTCGCAAGCTGTTCTATATTTTTTGCAGCCTTTCTTAGTCCTTCTTCCTGACTTGGGTCAATGGTCAAAGGATATACCCTATCAGCGATAGAGAGCTTTATTTTCAGCTTCTCTCCCATATTTCTTAGTTACACTATTCAGCAAGTTGAGCCATACAGTAATCCAACTCTCTAATCAATGTATTTATTTTGAGCTTTGCTTCAGTTTTATTATTATCACTGCCCAGTATAGAATTTGCAAGCTTGAGAGAATTATATCTTTCTTCCCATTCCAAAATGGTATTCCTCAATGTATCATCCTCATTTCTCATTGTCACAATCTCCTGCTCCAACCTAATTTTAGACTGATTTAGCAATTCTATTTTATGCAGAAGCTTGCTAATTTTATTCTCCAAGGAATCAACGATTTCAACCAATTCGCTCATATGCAAATTACAATACGTTTTACACAAAGTTAACACACCTTCAAAGACTTCGCAACAGTTTTTGCAATTATTCCTGAAGTAATTCTGTAAATGCTCTGATTTGGGGTATTCCAAAAACAGAACTAAAGATTAAAGAAAATTTTAGCTGTTAGAAGACCTTTTTTCCAAGTTTAATTCGTATTAATTAAATTCGCATCAACTTAGCACTTATGAGAATACGCATTTTAAGTTTCCTTCTTCTTTCCGTTCTCTCTGTTATGGGCCAGGAAAAGTACCCCCTAAATACTTTCCGGGCTCCTTTGGATATACCCTTAATCCTGGCCGGAACATTTGGAGAGTTGCGATCAAATCATTTTCATTCGGGCATTGACATTAAAACCCAACAAAGACAGGGATTACCGGTATATGCCATAGGAGATGGCACAGTAACAAGAATAAAGATAGGACTATGGGGCTACGGGAAAGTCATATACATTGCCCATCCGAATGGTTATACCTCGGTTTATGGACATCTTCAAAAATTTTCGCCGGAAATTGAATCCTTTATTAAAAAGATTCAATATGAGAAAAAATCATATGAAGTTGAGGTGTTCCCGGATTATGGCGACATTAAGGTCTCAAAAGATCAGGTTATTGCTTATAGTGGTAATACGGGAGGATCATCTGGACCTCATCTGCATTTTGAAATAAGAAGCAGTATATCAGAAAAACCCACGAATCCACTTCTTTATGGCTTAGAGGTAAGGGATGCCACCAATCCCATCCTTTTGAGTTTATTTGCCTATCCGTTATCTAAAGATGCACAGGTAAACAGAAGCACAAAAAAAATTCAAATTAAATTCAACAAACAAAAAGATGGCAGTTATCTGGCAGAAAAAGTATATGCAGCCGGGACAATCGGTTTTGGAATAAACACCTATGACAGGCAAGATCTGGCGGCCAACAAGAACGGAGTCTATTCAATTCAACAATTAGTTAATGGAAAAATTTACTCCGATTTTAATTTCGAATCCTTCTCATTTAACGAAACCCGATATATTAATACGCTCATAGATTATGATCATTTTGGGAAATATAACGAGCGAATTCAACGCTGTTTTATAGCTCCGGGCAATCGTCTTGAAATATATAAACAAATATACAATGAGGGAAAAATTTCAGTAAGGGAAGGACTTAATTACAATGTTGAAATTCTGATTAAGGATCTGAATAACAATATGACAAAATTAGTTATTCCTGTGGAAGGCAAAAGACAGCAACCACTGGTTATAGAGGAGGAAATAAAAACAGATTATTTCATTATTGCCAAACAACCGAATAACTACGACCTTGGTGCGGCTAAAGTTTATTTTCCGGCAAATACGTTTTATGACAATTTTTATATGGACCTGCAAAAAGGAAAGGATACAGTGGTTATTCACAACAATAGAATCCCCGCCCACAAAAACTTTACAATAACTTTTGATGTCTCCAAATACTCTCCTCAGGAACGTAAGAATTTGTTTATAGCACGCCTCGACAAAAAGAAGAAAGCGAATTACATGAATACGTTTAAGAGAGGGACAAGCTTTACCACCAGAACAAGAAGTCTGGGGACTTATACTCTTGCAAAGGACACTATTCCACCGAAAATACGCCCTAAGAATTTCAAGGAAAAGCAGTGGTTAAATAACTATCGTTATCTCAGTCTTGTAATCTCCGATGACTTAAGTGGCATTGACACTTATTCCGCCACATTAAACGGGGAATGGATCTTAATGGAATACGAGCCCAAAACAAAAACTCTCACTTATAATTTTGACGATAAAATTCTAAATCAAACGCAATGTGAACTTAAAGTAATCGTTACAGATAACGTAGGTAATTCAAATACCTTTACCGGTAGTTTTTACAGAAAATAGACTTTTGAAGTGTTTTAAACTCTTATTCCTTCTTTTTCTTTTTGGTCCATTTGCTATTGTGAATGGCCAAAAGGCATCAATAACAGGGGTAGTCCTTGGAGTAAATGATGAACCTTTATCCAATGTAAATATCACTACCAAAGGGAATGGCACTTATACCGATTCTACGGGGTTTTATTTGCTCGAAGTAATCGCTGACAAAGAAATAACCATAGTTTTTACCCATTTAGGCCATAAAAATGTAGTGCTTGAAGACTTAATCCTCACTACTAACGAAACCTTCGAATTTAATCCGGTAATGAAAACCGATGTAATTCAGGTAGATGGTGTTGAAGTCACGGCAACCGGAGAAAAAAGCGTTGAAGGAATCACAACAATTTCTGCCCAACTCGTTCGAAAAATTCCAGGCGCCAATGCAGGTGTAGAAAATGTACTAAAGTTACTTCCGGGGGTATCTTCAAATAATGAACTAAGCACACAATATTTTGTGAGAGGAGGTAATTATGACGAAAACCTGGTCTATATAAATGGTATTGAAGTCTATAGACCTTTTCTTGTACGCTCAGGTCAGCAAGAAGGTTTAAGTTTTGTAAATAGCGATATGGTTCAAAATCTGGAATTCTCTGCCGGTGGTTTTCAGGCTCAGTATGGAGATAGACTCTCATCTGTCTTGGATATTACTTATAAAACCCCATCAGAATTTGGGTTGAATATAGAAGCTAGCTTTTTAGGTGCAGGCCTTACTCTTGAAACAAACTCAAAAAATAAAAAATTTACAAGTATATCTGGCTTGCGCTATAGAGACAATAGCCTTCTTGTAAATAGCCAGCAGACCAATACAAATTTTACGCCCGCTTTTGCCGATTTACAGACTTATCTTACCTATCATTTTTCAGGAAAATTTAGCCTTAATTTTTTAGGAAACCTTTCTCTCAATGACTACAGAAATGTACCTCTTTCAAGACAGACCAACTTTGGAACAATTGGTGATCCTAAGGCTCTTGTCGTGTATTATCAAGGTGAAGAAAATAATAATTATCAAACAAGTCTTGGGGCATTGAAAGCGGATTATTATCCAAATGACAATGTTTCGCTGAGTTTTATAACATCTGTTTACCATACAACCGAAGAAGAGTATTCAGATGTCATATCACAATATGAATTAGGTGAGATAGATACAGATCTAGGAAGCAATAATCTAGGTGATGTAACCTCAACGCGAGGATTAGGCACCCAATTTAACAGAGCCAGAAATGACCTTGATGCTCTTATAGTTAACGTGGCGCATAGAGGCGAGCTGAGTAAAAATGAAGTTTCCCTGGAATGGGGAATTAAATATACTCATGAGGACTTTCGGGATCAAATTCGTGAATCTGAATTTTTAGACTCTTTAGGATATTCCGTAAGGCCTCCTAATATTGGGTTTGTAAACAACCAACCACAGGAACCTTTTATAGCCCCGATAGTTCCCTACACATCTATTTCTGCCTTGAATTTTGTGAACACCAATCGTTTATCAGGGTATTTTCAATATAGCAAAAGAACACTTTGGAGTACTAATAACATTTATTATAACATAGGTTTCAGAACGCATTACTGGACCCTCAGCGGGGAAGGATTTCCAAGTAATTCTCAGATTATTTTCAGCCCAAGAGGACAATTTGCAATTAAACCCTCATGGAAGGTTGACATGTTATTTAGAATTGCCGCAGGAGTCTATCAGCAACCGCCATTTTATCGAGAATTAAGAGATCGGACAGGGACTATTCAACCCGACGTAAAAGCTCAGAAATCTACACATTTTGTACTTGGCAATGAATATAGTTTTGAACTTTGGAACAGACCTTTTAAGCTGGTAAGTGAGGCCTACTATAAGAATTTAACCAATGTAAATCCATATACTCTCGATGATGTAAGGATTCGATACGCCGCTGCAAATAATGCAACGGCATATGCTTTCGGATTTGATATGAGAATGAATGGTGCATTTGTGCCGGGCACAGAATCCTGGGTAAGTCTGGGTTTCCTTAAAACTGAGGAAAATATTGATAACAGGGGGTACATTTCAAGGCCAACAGACCAAAGGTTTCAATTAGGTATATTGTGGCAGGATTACATCCCCACAATCCCCAGTTTAAGGATGTACCTGAACCTGGTTTACAACACAGGTGTGCCCGGAGGTTCCCCAAGTTATGCGGATCCTTATAATTTTCAGAATAGATTAAGAGATTATAAACGTGCAGATCTGGGTATTTCCTATATTTTTGTAGAATTAAATAAACAATACCCAGAAAATCATTGGCTATATAGCTTTGAAGAATTAAATGTTGGTTTTGAGATCTACAACTTATTTAACAATCAAAATTCAATAACCAATACTTGGGTGAGAGATGTTGACAGTAAACAGGAGTTTGCGGTTCCCAATTATATGACATCCCGTGTGTTCAACCTGAAATTAAGTATGCGTTTTTAGATTATTTAGAATGAAAAAATTATTTTTTATTGCCCTTCTTGCCTGTGTTACCTTGCTCAATGCCCAAAAAAATGTATTTGAAAGCAGTAAATTTGACGTCTTAAGTGATGATCATCAACTGTTAGCTATTATTCCGTTTTTTACTCATCTTGAATTAGAAGAAAAAATTTCCAAAGAAGAATCAAAAAAGTTAGAAGAGAAAGAAGGTTATGCCGTTCAGGATGCCTTGGAGACCTATTTTGGACTGGGAAAGAGAAAGAAGAAATTCACGGTCGAATTTCAAAATATTAAAAATACCAATGCCAAACTCGCCCAAAAAAACATCACTTACAACAATATAGATACTTATACCATTAAAGAACTTAGTGAAATTCTGGAAGTAGATGCCATAATTAGTGGTAATTTGGATATTAATATCTTGCTTTCAAAAGGAATACCAGAAGAGTTTAGCTTCATGGACTATATACTTGGTGATGCCAATTATGGCAGAATCGGTATTAAAATAAGTGATGGAAAAACAGGAAAATTATTGTGGAAATATGAGAATGAAATCAATAAAAAATCAGGCAAAAATACGGCCGACCTGATTGACAAAATGATGAAAAAGCTGGTGCGCAAATTTCCATATGACAAGGAAAGGTTAAGAGTGAATAAAAATCCTAAGTCTGACTAAACTCCTTTAAAACCTCAATTACGTAATCTACTTCTTCACTGGTGTTATATTTTGAAAACGAAAACCTGACAGAAGGCTTTTGCAGTTCTTCATCAGACAAAATTTCTGCCAATACATGCGACCCGCCACTGGCACCTGATTGACAGGCACTGCCCTCCGAACAAGCAATCCCTTTAAGATCCAAATGAAATAATAGCATTTGTGATTTCTCTTTACTAAAAGGCAGGCATACATTTACTATGGTATAAGTACTTCTATCCAAATTCCCTGAATAGCCATTAAATTTGACATCAGGGATAGCTACTTTAATTTTTTTTATAAAATATTCTTTTAATCCTGATATATAATTTTTCTCCTCTTCCAGATTGTCGTAAGACGCAACGAACGCCTCTTTTAACCCGACAATATTGTGTAGTGGTTCAGTTCCTGCCCGGTAACCGCGTTCTTGTGAACCTCCTAGTATTAAGGGTTCCAAATTGGTGTTTTTCCTTATAAATGCAAACCCAACGCCTTTGGGGCCATGAAATTTATGTGCTGAAGCCACCATAAAATCAATTGGCGTGTGCTGTAAATCCCAATTGAAATGACCTATGGATTGCACCGTATCTGAATGGAGAAGTGCACCCTTAGACTTGCATAATTTTGCTATCTCATGAATATCCAAAATATTCCCAATCTCATTGTTTACATGCATTAAACTCACTAATTTTTTTGAATCATCAGCTACCAATAACCGTTTCAAATGCACAAGATCAATATTGCCAAAGCTATCAAGATCCACGTATTCAACATGTATACCAAACTCTTTCGCCAGGGCATCCGCAGTATGCAAAACCGCGTGATGTTCTATTTTTGAAGTTATAATAGTTTGCATCCCAAGGTCCCTGACTGCACTTCTTAGAATCATATTGTCTGCTTCCGTACCGCCAGAAGTAAATATTATTTCCGAGGGATGAGCATTTAAATATTTCGCAACTATTTTGCGTGCCTGCTCAATTTCTGTTTTCGCGCTTCTTCCAAATCCATGCGTAGAAGATGGATTACCATAGCAGCTAGCCAGGGCTTCCTGCATTTTTGCAATCACTTCTTCCCTAACCCGGGTTGTAGCGGCGTTATCAAAATAGATCTTTTGCATTTAAAAGCTTTGCCTTGTGAGTCATGGCCAAAAATAATCGAAATAAACTTAAACTCTTCATAAATTGAGTACAATACGCTAGGATAATAGCCTTAAATTCATTTACATTTGAGCTATGAATCGAGTATTTTTAATTTTTATTTTGTGTTTCTTTAACTCATGTGATGACGGTGATCTTGTAATTGAAACAATAGATTTTAACGATACCAGTATCTCTTTCTGTGAATCCACCACTACGGTCAACAGTACATTATTCTTTAAAATAAAAACAACAGAAGCTTTAGTTCTTGAATTGCAAAGCGGCCTTTTAAAGAATGAAGTTTCTGCTGATACTATTGTCAGCACTGTCCCCGGACAATCTCAGCTAATATACCGTACTTTCTCCGACAATGTTTCAAGTAATTATTTTTGCGATGCTGTACCTCCTGTCATACCTACAGTTTCAGATGAGTTCGAAGCAGAAAGTGGAGAAGTTTTAATTACAACAGTGCAAAGCGAAAACGATTCTACAATTTTTGAACACAAAATTGAATTAAGCGGTATATCTCTTGTAAATGCTTTGGGCCAGAGAATAACAGATCTGAGAATCAATGATTTCGGCACAATAACTACTCAAGAGTAGGTCATTTATGAATTCTGATAAATATATACTTCCGTAGCACCTAATCCATATTTTTGATAGTCCGCATCATAGTATTTTACATTTTCGTATCGTTTGAATAAATAATTCAATTCTTCTTTTAGTACACCGGCGCCCACACCATGAATAAAGACCACTTTTTGTATTCTTTTACGAATAGCAAATTCAAGCTGTCGTTTAGCAGTTTCGAGTTGTATATTGAGTATATCATAATTGCTCATCCCCTTTGAAGAGGGAACAAGTTGATGTATATGGAGATCAACTTCCATTTTGGCCACATTGCGTTCTTTTGGCTTAACTTTAGCGGCTTTCCTTTTGCCGGCCTGTTCCTTTTCTGCCTTCACCTTTGCAGCTTCAAAATTGCTAACTCTTATAGGTATAATCCCGTCTGCATGCATCAATTCTGATGCCGCAAAATCCATATCGAAACCTTCATTAGTTCGTATCGTTATAAAATCTTTGGAAACGGTTATAACTATTCCATTAATGTTATCGTCAATAACCTCAACCTTCTCACCTGCTTCAAATTTTTTCATTATCAATAGTTATTATTCACTACTCTGTACTAGTCCAATTTTTCGAAGTTTTATAAATTCCGAACATCAGTAAAATTATTCCCAGACACATGGCGTACTCTTTCTTAACCCATTGGTCTCTTGTTACCATTATAATTGCTCCGGCCGTACTCAGCAAAAAATAAATGATTCGATTTGTTTTCATTCCTCAAAAATAATAGTATTTTTCAGTTGATTAATCGGCTAAAATGAAAATCGCCTACTCTATATTGCTTTTTATAAGTGAAGACTATTTGCTGCCATGTCTCAATAAGCGGCTTTTGGGTATAGAATGTACCGGATGCGGCATTCAAAGAGCAGCTGTTTTACTATTTCATGGCGAATTTATAGAGGCCTTCAGAATGTACCCTGCAATTTACCCTTTAATATTATTAACGGGTTTTTTGTTATTGGATAATTTTATGAAAATAAAATATGCAAATAAAATCAGTATATTCTTGATTGTAACAAGTGTTGCGACAATATTGATCAACTATCTTTTAAAATTTTTTTAATCAAACCAATACTTCATGGAACAACAAAAACTACCTAATGTAACTATCGCCATTGTGCTGGCAATTCTTTCCTATCTATGTTGCTGTTTTGGTGGCCTGCCAGCAGCTATTCTGGCCGGTATTGCCTTTTTTCTGGTATATAAGGATGAAAACAAATACAAAGAGAATCCTGAACTATATTCCAACTACAGTCAGCTTAAAACGGCAAAAATTTTAGCGATCATTGGAATAGTCCTGGGCATTTTGTGGTGTATCTGGGTTATATATTCTATTTCAGCTATTGGTGGCTGGGAGGCCTATATGGAACAAGTAAATGAAATGAGAGAACAATGGGAGCAATAATTCTACTCGAAAAACATATAAAATGAATCAACAGCCTTTACCCGGTGCAAGTAATGCTCTGACAATGGGCATTATATCTATTATAGGAGCCATTACCTGCTGTGGCCCTTTTGCGATCATATTTAGTATTATTGGTTTAAGCAGTGCTAAAAAGGCAGAGGGACTTTATCAGAATCATCCCGAAAATTATTCGGGATATGAAAGTGTAAGGACCGGCCGGATTTTATCCTATGTTGGAATGGCCCTTGCTTTGATATATCTGGTTTTCGGGATCCTTTATTTTGGAGTTATAGCTGCTTTTATTACGAGTGGAAATTTCTAATAAGACATTTAAACGGCGTAATGGACTTAAGCAAATGAAATATAAAAAACCCTCATAATGAGGGTTTTTTTGCTCGTTTTGTTATTTATTTCCCTTAATTAATTGGCTATCTCACTCATAAATTTCAGACGGTATAGTCTTAATTCTTCATCTTCATATTCACCATCAAACTCTTTCTGTGCCTCATCTATTTTGTCTGATTCAGCTTCTAAAAAATAATCATGTATTTCTTCCTGTTGTTCCTCATCAAGGATTTCGTCTATCCAATATCCAATATTCAATTTAGTGCCACTAAAAACTATTTGTTCCATTTCCTTTAACAAATCTTGCAGTTCAAGTCCTTTTGCAGATGCAATATCATTCAAGGGTAACTTTCTATCCACATTCTGAATAATATATAATTTTAATGCTGAATTAGCTCCTGTACTCTTAACTACCAGATCATCCGGACGAATTATTTCATTCTCCTCAACATAGCTGTTAATTAAGGACAGGAAGGGCTTGCCATACTTTTTGGCCTTACCCTCACCTACCCCATGAATATTTACCAATTCCTCCATGGAAATAGGATATTTTAAAGCCATATCATCAAGAGAAGGATCCTGGAAAATTACAAAAGGAGGGATATCTAACTTTTTCGCTTCACTTTTTCTAAGATCTTTGAGTAAACGAAGCAATTTTTCATCTGCAGCACCTCCTGCACTTTTAGCTGCAGTTTCAATTGCCTGGTCATTTTCCTCATTATAAACATGATCCTTGGTCATCATAAAAGACACCGGATTTTCAAGAAATGAAGCCCCGGCACTGGTAACATGTAATATGCCGTATTGTTCAATTTCCTTTTTTAGTAATCCAGCAACCAAAACCTGCCTTATTAAGGCCATCCAATAACTTTTATCCTTGTCAGATCCAATCCCAAAAAATGGTTTTTCATCGGTTTTGTGGGAAGCAATAAGTGCATTCTTAGACCCAATGAGTGCAAATACAATTTCTTTGGCCCTGAACTTTTCTTTAGTACCCTTAATGACCTTAATTAGCTTGACAACATTTTCTTTGGCTTCTTCCTTTTCCTTAGGATTTCGGGCGTTATCATCCATATCTGCCCCTTCGCCATTTACCTCATCAAATTCTTCACCAAAATAATGAAGAATAAATTTTCTTCTGGACATGGATGTTTCTGCATACGCCACAATTTCCTGAAGCAGGGCGTTACCAATTTCCTGTTCTGCTACCGGTTTGCCCGACATAAATTTCTCTAACTTTTCAACATCTTTATACGAATAAAAAGCGAGACAGTGACCTTCACCCCCATCTCTGCCTGCACGGCCGGTTTCCTGATAATAACTTTCAATGCTTTTGGGAATGTCATGATGAATGACAAATCGCACATCTGGCTTGTCTATTCCCATTCCAAAAGCAATAGTTGCAATTACTACATCCACGTCTTCCATTAGAAACATGTCCTGATACTTAGAACGAGTTTTGGCATCAAACCCAGCATGATAAGGTACAGCGCTGACACCATTTACTTGTAATACCTGGGCTAGTTCTTCAACTCTTTTCCTGCTTAAGCAATAAATTATTCCTGATTTACCGACATTTTTCTTTACGAAACGAATAATATCAGCATCCACATTTTTTGTCTTAGGCCTTATTTCATAGAACAAATTGGGCCGGTTAAAAGATGCTTTAAAAACCTTTGCATCCGTAATCATAAGATTCTTAATGATATCCTCCTGAACTTTTGGAGTGGCTGTTGCGGTTAATCCAACTATTGGGATGTTATCTCCTAGCCTGTTTATAATAGCTCTCAGATTTCTATATTCCGGCCTGAAATCGTGCCCCCATTCAGAAATACAATGGGCCTCATCAATAGCTACAAAAGATAGTGGTACAGATTGTAAAAAATCTACATACTCTTCCTTTGTGAGGGATTCCGGTGCTACATAGAGTAATTTGGTTATGCCGTCTAAAATATCCTGTTTTACCTCTTTAACCTGGGTCTTTGTTAACGAAGAGTTCAATACGTGGGCAATTCCCGGATGTGCCGAAACACCTCTTATAGCATCAACCTGATTTTTCATGAGGGCAATTAAAGGGGATACAACTATAGCAGTCCCATCTTTTATAAGAGCAGGCAGCTGATAACAAAGTGATTTTCCACCTCCTGTAGGCATAATTACAAAGGTGTTCTTGTTTTGAATGACGTTTCTTATAACATCTTCCTGTAGTCCTTTAAATTTGGAAAAACCAAAATACTTTTTTAGCGCTGCATGTAGTTCAATTTCATTCAAAATCATTGCAAATTTAGTATATCAAGTCCTGTATTATATAGATATTCGTAATCAAAATGAAGATATGTCTTCTTGTTATTAGGTAGGTGAAATATGATAAATTATTTTGTTTGTAGTTTAAAATCTCCTATAAAATAAGTTTATGTAATTTTGTTTTCTTAAATATAATACATTCTTTTAAAATCTGTTTACTTATTAAGTTAATTTCTAAAACCGTAAACACATAATTTCAAAACCATATTGAGCAATCACGAAGCTATATTGGCCACAGCCAAAAAAACCATAACAACTGAAAGTGAAGCCATTGCACATTTGATCACACTTTTAGACCAAGAATTTGCAAGTGCCGTTAACTGCATTTACGAATCGTTGGGGCGTGTAGTAATTACAGGTATAGGTAAAAGTGCTATTATAGCGTCAAAAATCGTAGCTACATTAAACTCTACAGGAACACCGGCAATTTTTATGCATGCAGCTGATGCCATACATGGCGATCTGGGTACAATCCAGAAAGACGATGTAGTTATTTGTATTTCCAAAAGCGGGAATACGCCTGAAATAAAAATGCTGGTGCCGCTTATTAAACTCGGAAATAATAAGTTAATTGGCATGTGCGGCAATTCAGATTCATTCCTGGCTGAAAATGCAGATTTTATTTTGAACACTTATGTCAAAAAAGAAGCATGTCCGAATAACCTGGCGCCAACAACCAGCACCACTGCGCAACTTGTTATGGGTGATGCTATAGCTATCTGTCTTTTGGAATTGAGAGGATTCAGTAGCCAGGATTTTGCCAAATATCATCCCGGGGGTACTCTTGGTAAAAAACTATATCTCAGAGTTTCTGATATTTCCAGTAATAATTTAAAACCCGAGGTAGGCATTGATGCGGATGTAAAACAGGTTATAATTGAAATTTCTGAAAAAATGTTAGGGGTTACGGCTGTTCTGAACAATGAAAAGCTTGTTGGAATTGTTACAGATGGCGATATTAGGCGGATGCTTAATAAATATGAAAACATAAATGGCCTTAAGGCCAAAGATATAATGACAACTAATCCTAAGACCATTGGTGCAGACGTCCTCGCCATAAAAGCATTGAAAGAGATGCGGGCTAACAGCGTATCACAATTACTTGCTGTAGATGGAGAGGAATATGTAGGCGTTGTTCATTTGCATAATCTAATTAATGAAGGAATACTTTAATGGCCAAAGCAACAACAAGCGACCCTAATGAAATGTCCTTTTTGGACCATCTGGAAGAACTGCGGTGGCATTTAATTCGGTCAACTATTGCAGTAGTTCTTATTGGCATTGTGGCTTTTTTAGTGAAAGACTTTATTTTTGATACCATAATTTTCGGACCAAAGAAAATGGATTTTCCAACCTATCGCTTTTTTTGCCATATCGCCACATCTTTGGGTTTTGATTCTGCATTCTGTGCGGATAAACTTCCCTTTACAATTCAAAGTAGAACGATGGGCGGACAATTTTCCGCACATATAATGACATCTATCTGGGCCGGATTTATAATTGGCTTCCCATATGTGCTTTGGGAAATATGGAAATTCATAAGTCCGGGGCTTAAGGAAAATGAACGAAGTAATTCCCGCGGTTTTATCCTTATAGCCTCACTACTTTTCTTTATGGGTGTGCTTTTTGGTTATTACGTAGTCGCACCCTTATCGATTAACTTCTTGGGTACTTATCAGGTAAGCAAAGAGGTGTTGAATGAATTCGATATAGGTTCATATATTTCAACGGTTCGTACCTCGGTCATCGCCTGCGGTATTTTATTCGAATTACCTATTATCATTTTCTTCTTGACTAAGGTTGGTTTGATTACTCCGGAGATTATGAAGAAGTATCGAAAGATCGCATTGGTCATCGTTTTAATACTATCAGCGATTATCACCCCTCCTGATGTCACCAGTCAGATCATTGTAGCCGTTCCCGTCCTAATTCTATACCAGATCAGCATCTACATTTCAAAAGTTGTATTAAAAAGAGAAGCCAAAAAAGTAACTAAAAATGTCAAATCCCGTTGAAGAGTTTAACGCCTACCGTTCTAAAATGAATCGGAAATTGTTAGCCGATAACAACAAAATAATAAAGAGAATCTTCAATCTTGATACTAACGCTTATAGTGAGGGTGTACTGGATGTAAAAACCAAAGAATTATTAGGCCTCGTGGCGTCTGCGGTTTTACGATGTGATGATTGTATAAAGTACCATTTGCAAAGCTGCTATAATTGTGGAGCGACCAAAGAAGAGGTAATGGAAAGCCTAAGTATTGCTACCTTGGTTGGGGGCACTATAGTTATTCCACATTTACGAAGAGCTTATGAGTTTTGGGAACAACTTGAACTACAGGAAGGTTAAAAAAAGTATAATTCGCTACAGCTGAAGTTAATATGACTTAGATTTGAATTATAATTTTTCTGAATGAAATTAAGAGCAGATAAAATAATGAAAGCCTACAGGGGGCGCAAGGTGGTAAAGGGTATTTCACTGGAAGTAGACCAGGGAGAAATAGTTGGGCTGCTGGGTCCTAATGGAGCCGGAAAGACTACCTGCTTCTACATGATTGTAGGACTTATAAAACCCAATGGAGGACAGATCTTCTTGGATGATACGGAGATCACAAAATTTCCAATGTACAAAAGGGCTCAAAATGGTATTGGCTACCTTGCTCAGGAGGCCTCTGTATTTAGAAAATTAAGTATTGAAGATAATATCTTAAGTGTTTTACAACTTACTAAACTGAGTAAAAAAGAGCAACACTTGAAAATGGAGTCACTAATCGAAGAGTTCGGACTGGGGCACATCAGAAAGAACAGAGGTGATTTATTATCTGGGGGAGAACGTCGAAGAACAGAAATAGCAAGAGCCCTGGCCACTGACCCAAAGTTTATACTTCTGGATGAACCGTTTGCCGGCGTTGATCCGGTTGCAGTAGAAGATATTCAGCGAATTGTAGCACAATTGAAAGATAAGAACATAGGTATCCTGATTACAGATCATAATGTGCAGGAGACCCTTGCAATCACAGAGCGATCCTATCTCATGTTTGAAGGAGGAATACTAAAATCTGGTATTCCCGAAGTCCTTGCAGAAGACGAAATGGTTCGTAAAGTTTACTTAGGACAGAACTTTGAATTACGCAAAAAGAAACTTGACTTTTAAAGTTAGCCTCAAGATAAATTAAGAGAGTCCTTTACCAATATTGCCGAAAATATTAATGGTTTCCGTAATTTAGATGTCACGTTACCAATTCCATTAAGTTATGAAAAATTTAATCCCTAAATCGCTAATCGTTATAATTGTTGCGATACAAATTATAAATATCAGTTGTTCATCGGATGATAATGGTATTGAGGTAGCAGAAGTTTTATCTGAGAGGACCATTGATCCCAAACTTGTGGGCACCTGGAATGGAACTATGGAGGGATCAATAGGGACTGCAATTTTCGTCTACACATTACAAATGAACGGGGAAATAATTGCCGAAACTGACTCCCAGGTTTTATGCACCTTTCAGGGAGCCTGGTGGGTCTCAAATAAAATATTTACAGCAAGTGGTGAAGATGAATGTGGTGGCACTGCTATCGAACTACTTGGGAATAATGCCTCTAGTACTCAAATTTCAGGAAACTGGACTGCAAGTAACGGAGATAGCGGTACCTTTTCTATGACAAAGCAATAACGTTATGCCCAAATCTCCTGACTTAATTCCCCCAATTTGTAAACTTTAGAATTTATTTAGCCCCAAGCTTGTATACAATAGAGCTAATAATATAAAAAAATACGATGGCTGGTACTGCTAAAAATTTTGTCGTTAACAACAAGACCAAACTTACAATAACGAAAATATAGCGCAACGCGTTATCCTTAAAACTCCAGTTTTTAAATTTCAAAGTAAATAATTCTATTCTCGAATTTAACAGATAAGAACTCAGAATCGTGATACTAATCAGAAACCATGGATTTAAAATTATCTGACTTAAGAAATCATTACCCTGGTTTAATAGTATCAATGGAAGGGATAGTATAAAGAGTGCATTTGCCGGAGTAGGAAGACCAATAAAAGAGGTGACCTGATTTTCATCTATATTGAATTTCGCCAATCTGTAGGCCGAAGCCAAAGTAATCAAAAAACCAAAAAAAGGAAGGAATGATATTTTTATTCCCGTCCAGGTTAAAGCATTTGAATTATCCGAGAACTCCAGATTCCAACCGCCGGTTTGAGACATAGCCAGCAGCTGGAACATCACAATGCCCGGAACAAGACCACTTGTGATTACATCGGCTAGTGAATCGAGCTGGATTCCTAATTCACTCTGGGCATCCAGCAATCTTGCGGCCAGGCCATCAAAGAAATCAAATATAATTCCCAGAAAAACAAAAATTGCGGTAAGCTCCAACTTATTTAAAACGGCAAATACTACTGCAATACATCCACATAATATATTAAGCATGGTAATAAACTGTGGAATATGTTTCTTCATCGTTTGCGGTTTCAGTAAAAATAATATAATTTTTATTCTAACTCTTTCTTAACATATTTTATTCGGATATTTGCCAATAATAGTTATTCCACAAGTGATCAGAGCACTAAGAATCTCATTTAAAAAACTTTGTTTTATTAACTCATTGTGGATTGCCCTATTGGGTTTTCTGCTTCAGGCTCAATTATCTGACGATGCCCAGATCAGTATCCTCACATGTGACGCCGGTCAGGATCTTTATTCAAGCTTTGGGCACAGTGCCTTTAGAGTTCAGGACTCGGCCAATGGAATAAATTGGGTATATAATTACGGGACATTTGACTTTAATACCTCTAATTTCTATTACAAATTTGCCAGAGGCAAATTGCTTTATTCCCTTAGCGTTTCAACATTTTCAGATTTCTTATTTACCTATGAATTGGAAAACCGATGGGTGAAAGAACAAATATTAAAACTCAACCCCGAAGAGCGAAACAACTTATTCCGTTTTTTAGAAAACAATCGAAAGCCAGAAAACAGGGATTATAAATACGACTTCTTATTTGATAATTGTGCCACAAAATTACCACAAATATTAAAGAAGGTTCTTGGAAACAACATTAAATATCATGGAGAACATCTTAAAAACCATCTAAGTTTCAGAGATCTAATACATCAAAATCTGCTCACCAATTCATGGTCTAGTTTTGGCATAGACCTTGCTCTTGGGTCTGTTATAGACAGGGAAGCGGCAGCTGTAGAGTATATGTTCCTGCCTAAATACGTTATGCTGCAAATGCAAAATACAACGCTGGCTGAGAATCCATTGGTTCTTAGAGAACGTTCCGTTCTGAAGTATAGCGATAAAAAGTTTAATTATAATTTTGGCTTATCACCACTTTTTTGGTTACTCCTTCTTTTGCTTTTTACCTTAACAATATCATATATTGATCTAAGAAATGGTACACGAAGCCGGTGGCTAGACTTTTTTTTATTTCTGATTACCGGCTCCGCCGGTTTACTCATATTCTTCTTATGGTTCCTTACTGATCATTCTTCAACAGCAAATAATTTTAATATCCTTTGGGCATTTCCATTCAATATTGCAGCCTGTTATTTTCTCCTTAGAAAAGACCGAATTCCAAAATGGATGGGCAAATATATCCTTGTACTGCTGGTTTTAATGACAATTACCTTAATTCTGTGGATTTTTCAAATTCAACAATTTTCACCTTTAATTTCTATTGTATTTGCCACCCTGGGGTTTAGGTACGCCTTGCTATACCGCTATTTCACAAATTCTAATCCAAGTTTTTAATGAATTTGATTTCTGTAGAAAATATAGCCAAATCATTTGGAGAATTAACCCTCTTTGAAGACCTCTCTTTTGGAATAAACAAGAATCAGAAAATTGCATTGGTCGCGCGTAATGGGGAAGGTAAAACTTCTATCTTAAATATTTTGGCAGGGAAAGATGTGCCTAATAGCGGGGCCGTAAACTTCCGCAAAGGAATTCGAATTTCTTATCTGGAACAAGAACCAAGTCTTAATCCACATCTAACAGTTGAGCAGACCGTTTTAGAATCTGAAAATGAAATTCTAAAAATAATAGCCGCCTATGAAGCCGCCCTGGAAAATCCCGAAAATGAAGATGCCTACCAGAAGGCATTCGAATCTATGGAAAGGAATAACGCCTGGGATTTTGAAACCCAATACCAGCAAATTCTTTCTAAATTAAAACTGGACAATCTTAAATCTAAGGTGAGTAGTTTGTCTGGTGGACAAAAAAAGAGGCTGGCGTTGGCGAATGCACTCCTGAATGAACCAGATTTATTAATCTTAGATGAACCCACAAATCATTTGGATCTGGAAATGATAGAATGGCTCGAAGATTATTTCAGCCGAAAAAAGATAACACTATTTATGGTAACCCATGATAGATACTTTTTGGAAAGGGTTTGTAATGAAATTCTTGAACTGGACAATGGTCAACTTTATTCGTACAAGGGAAATTACGCTTACTACCTGGAGAAAAAAGAAGCCAGATTGGAACTTGAAGCGGTAGAACTGCATAAATCCAAATTGCTTTATAAAAAAGAACTGGACTGGATGCGAAGACAACCCAAGGCAAGAACCACAAAATCCAAATCGCGTATTGATGATTTCCATAGCATCAAAGAAAAAGCGCATCAACGCAGAGAGACCCATGAAATTCAACTGGAGATAAATATGGAGCGTATGGGAAGTAAAATTCTGGAAATACACAAAGTCTCCAAAAGTTATCCGGGAATTACCTTGCTGGATAAATTTGACTATAATTTTTTAAGAGGAGAACGAATCGGGGTTATTGGAAAAAACGGTACGGGTAAATCTACTTTTCTCAATATTGTAACAGGCTTTGAAGAGCCGGACAGTGGAAAGATTGTAGTTGGGGAGACCATTAAATTTGGATATTACACCCAAAATGGGATTGCAATAAAAGAAGGTCAAAAAGTGATTGATGTCATCAGGGAATTTGGAGATTACATTCCTCTAAAAAAAGGAAAACAACTCTCAGCTCAGCAGCTTCTGGAACGATTTTTATTTGACAGAAAGAAACAGTATGATTTTGTGGAAAAGCTTAGTGGTGGAGAACGAAAGAGATTGTATTTATGTACTGTCCTTATCCAGAATCCCAATTTTCTGATCCTTGATGAGCCAACCAATGATCTGGATATTATTACATTAAATATTCTGGAGAGTTTTTTATTGGATTTTCCCGGATGTCTGCTGGTCGTATCACATGATCGCTATTTCATGGATAAGATAGTAGATCATTTATTTATTTTTAGGGGGGATGGCATTGTTGAAGATTTTCCTGGAAATTATTCAGATTTCAGGGCTTATGAAGACAGTACGGTATTAGAACAACGGGCCAATAAAGGGAATAGCATCCAAAATAAGGCAACTAAAAGTTCCTGGCGGTCTGATAACCAAAAACTGTCTTTTGAGGAACAAAAAGAGTTCAGCAAGTTAGAAAAGTCAATTCAGATCTTAGAAAAAGAAAAAGAGGAGCTTCAAAATCAATTTTCGGATACTTCAATGTCAGGAGAAGAAATAGATGTTTTGTCTATAAAATTAAAAGATATTATTGAAAAACTTGAGGATAAAACAGAGCGGTGGTTTGAGCTTTCGATGCTATTGGAAGACTAGGGAG